>JAEEGL013027534.1_pt1 | contig 11014 bp, 8 predicted proteins | sample 9134231 | NCBI WGS metagenome assembly JAEEGL01 (sample SAMN16246548, study PRJNA631951) | gut metagenome | biome: gut microbiome; feature: rumen; material: fiber-attached | host: Bos | place: Iran: Karaj | collected 2018-10
ATGCCCAATCTGAGGGCTGCTTTTCCGGCCGACATTACCCGGTCGGCAGCGTGACATGTACTTGGCCGCCTTGCAATACCTCCAGTATTGACGCGGCGTCACGCGTTTGTCACGGCGAAAAATCATCTCCTCATCTTTGGGAGTTTTAGAAACTACTTAGTATAAGACGCAGAACCGGGACGTCCGTACATTTTCATTATAGCATACCTTTCTGCCGATTTCAAGAAAACAATCCGTATTCAATCTGCGCAGTTTTCAAAAAAACATTCCCGCCGTCGTTTGCCTATGACAGCGGGAATGCTTTTTCCCGTCGGGGGATCGGGATATGGGCACGATTATTATTTGACGATCACAACACTGTCTCCTTCTACGGCAAATTTTCCGCCCGCGTCGTTTGCCGCCTTGACGGCAGAGTCTCTGTCCGAGCAGGCTTCGAAATCCGTGATCGAAGCGCTCCCGATGTTGTTGAAGCCCACGGCGCAGCTGTCCTCCGTCCAGTAACAGAAGCTCCATGTTTCCGAATTCTTGATGAGTCCGCCGATCGCCCCCGTGTTGTCTGCGTTCGTACCGACCACTTCACCGACGTTCAGGCAGAGGGTCATTTCGCCGTTTGCGCGGTTCGAATATCCGAGAATGCCGCCGGTATAGGTCCCGCCGTCCACGGGACCGGCGTTCAGGCAGTTTTCAAGGTAATATCCGTCGCCGCAGGCCCATCCGACGATACCCGCGCACTGGCCTCCGTCGCTGCTTGTGATCTTGCCGTAATTGGCACAGCCGCTGACGGTGACGTTGCCCGCCGCGCCTAGGATGCCCGCGACTTTGGAGTCGTTGCCGCCCGCGAGGTCTTCGAGGCTTCCCGTGAACACGCAGTCTTCGACCGAACTGGAACCGGTCGAACGGCCCTCGAACCACGCAATGATAGGCGATACGAGGACTTTTACGCTGATACTGTCCGTGGTGACTTTGGCAGCGCTGGAGAGACGCGCGAACGCACAGTCGCCGCCCGCGTGTCCGACGATGCCCCCGATGCAGCCGTCCGTGGTGTAGATGTTCACGCTCAGCTCCACCGTATCCGCCACGTCGACGTCGGAGATGACCGTGTCCACGGCATCGGAAACCACGAGTCCCCACCGGATCATGCCCTCTGGGATATCGTCGTCGTTTTCGATTTTCGTGTCGGCGATCTTCAGGTTACGGATCTCCGCGCCGGAAGTATAGAGGAACAGCGGCGCGGAAAGGCCTTTCAGCGTGCATCCGCCGAAATCGAAGGTACCGGTGAAGGGGGAATCCTCTCTTCCAAGAGAGCCGTACCGAATACCGCTCATATCCAGTTCGTCGGCATCCACCTTATACGTGCCGGCGACATCGCCGTCGGTCAGCACCTTGCCGAGCTCAGCGGCAGTACGGATCACGCCGTCCGCGGGAACGGGCGTGTTTTCAAAGCCGGAAGAAGCGTCCGCGTTTTCTGCGGGAGCGGCGTCTTCCGCTGCGGGTTCTTCTTCCGCGGAAGCGGCGGGATTTGCCTCTTCTTCGATCGCCGGGGTGTCCTCAGGCTCGGCAGCTTCTTCCGGTTCCGGAGCCTGTTCTTGCGCAGCGGGCTGTTCACCGTCGTCCGCTGGCTGTGCGGCAGCGCCTTGCTGTTCGGCGGGAGCCGGTTCCGATCCTTTTCCGCACGCGGAGAAGAGAGCCGTACAGACCACCGCCGCAAGCAGGAAATAGAAAACTTTTATCATCATGGCGATTCCTTTCATGTTTTTAATAAGTCGTTTCTTTTGCAGAACGAGATCACGATTTTTTCCGCGGATCCCCGGTGAAAAGCACGAGTTGTCATCTTTACTTTCCGTCACCAGCTTATCCGGTGTTCCCCCTTCGGAACAAAGACAAGGAAGCAGCGGTTTCCGGCGCGGTTCTTTTCCGTGACTGAAACCGGTATTCCGTCCGAAAAGACCGCGGAATCCGGGGAGATCGGAAGACGGATCAGAACGGGGATTTCGGAACGGACGAGGTATGCGGCCGTTTCATCCGCACGTACCGCATCGGACTCGATCGAAGACTCCGCGCGGCTGTGCCAGAACCGGGCGATCCGGTCCGTGGATGTTTTTAAGATCCTGTACTCTTTCGCTTTCGCGTGACCGAACGCAAGCCGCAGCGCGGCAAGCGTCGCCGGAGTGTGCGCGCTGTCCGGTTCCAGGTAATGCGGATGGCAGAAGAACTGCGTGATCCGGCCTTCCGCGGCGGCATTGTCGATGTAAGCCGTGATGCGCCCCGGATCGTCGTAGCCGTTGCCGAGACGGGGTTCGTAATAGTTGATCGGAATTTCGATCGTGGAAAGAGGCCGGTTTTCATGTTCCGGATCGTCAAGCGTAAAGCGCGGGAAAGCCGTACCGAAGGAAAAGCCCGTGATATTGAACGCGTTGACGTTTTCGGGATCTACCTCTCCGTCCTTGCCGTTGTCGGCGATCACGCCGCATTCACCGAGCCAGCGGAGACGTTCCGCGGTCGAACCGCCCTGAATGAAGCAGTGGTTGGTGCCCGTCAGGGTTCGGAAACCGAAGTACCGTTCAAAAAGATCGCAGGAAACCGTCTGGCCTTCGAGAGAATACGGCTGAGCGGTAAAATCGGTGTGCAGGGCCAGCTCGCATCCCAGCGCCTTCAGTTCTTCGGCCTCCTCCCGGGTGATGACGAACCGCTCGCCTCCCGGCATGGCGTTGATGTGGTACGGCATATCAAGCTCTGCCATGCGGCGGGCCGCTTCGAGGTTATATCTTGCGGAGGTAAAGTCATCGTCGCCGGACACGTGAAGGGCAAAGTCCGGCGCCGTTCCGTCCTCCGTCGGCGGAAGACGGTCGATCATCGGAACACCGAGTCGGTTCAGGATACTTTCGACAAAGAACAGCAAGCGGTCGTTGAACGGAAAAGGCATGGCCATATCGTCGGGAAGAGGCCTCGTATCGGGCGTTCTTCCGATGGAGAATCCGTTTTTCCCTTTTCCGTCGCTGAATCCGTCCCCGGCGAACCATACCGTACCCGGGAGATCGAACCGAAAATCATAGACCCGACCGCATCGGACGATGGCCGGGATTTTCCCGGAAGATCCGCAGCAGCCTTCCGCGCAGATTTCCGTCTTCCCGTCAAACCGATCTTCCGCTCGATCGCAGATCGGAACGAAAAGGGGGATGGTATCTCCGTTCAGAAACAGATTTGCCCGAATACCGGGGGTACGCACGGGCATGGCGCCGCATCCGCTGCCGAACAGGAGGATGGCTCCGGGACCGGAAACATGATCTTCGGCCGACAGCTTCCGGACACAGTCCGCGAGATCGGCGGACAGATCTTCACAGCCGGCAAGCAGAATATCCTCTCCTCTCAGACTTGTTGCCTCCCCGGATGATACGGGATGTCCGGTCACGCCCATCCAGGAAAGCAGGCACGGGATGTACGCCGGAGTATAGTCCTCACCCGCCTCGTTTCGGGCTTTTCGGACGTTTTCGTTGTAAAGATAGAATACTTCTGGCATGCAGAAAACCTCCTGAGTACAAACGGATCCGATCATTCCCCGCCGACATACTGGGCAACCGTTTTATCCAGCGCCGCCTGAGCCGCCTTTTCGATCGAAGCCCAGGTGGAAACCCAGTTCTCGCTTTTGCTTTGGATGTACTGCTGAATGGTGAACCAGCAGTTCCCCCAGTTGTAGGTCGCGCCTATATCGAGTTTCACGGTAGAGAAGATCAAAGAAAGCATTTCCGTCGATTCCTCGTCCCGCGCGATCTTGCCGGAGAGGAGCACGTCATAATACGCTTTGAGAACGGTATCCGAGCCGTACCGCGACATGACGTCGAACACGGTTCCCACAAAATCCGTGTCGGCGCACAGCACGGGAAAACCGACAAATCTGCTGACATAAGGCGACAGCGTCGTGATATAGTCGGGAGTCGCGTCGTCGTATTTCGGGATCGGGATGATGCCGAAATCCGTGTCCATCTCCCGGAACTGCGCGATCGTCGAAAAGACGTTTTCGTGGAACAAGGCGCGGTTTTCGCTGAATACGCTCTCGTAGTCCTCCGCCGAAAAACCGGAGCCTGCTCTCAGATCCTGATCGTAAAGCAGGGTCTGGATCTTCATCATGGCGTCCACCGCGCCTTCCGATCCGGCGACAAAGTAGGGAAGATCGTTCTCATCCTTTTCCGCGATGGTATATCCGGCGGCGACCATAAAATTCCAGGCATAGAAATCTTCGGCGATCAGGCCGTATAGGTCGTCGGTCTTTTTCATCTTTCCGTCGCCGTTGAGATCCGCCGTGGCCTTTCGCCCGAATTCGGCCATCCGGTCAAGTGTCCATCCGCCCTCCCGGACAAGGTCGTACAGATCGGGAAGACCGTAGTCGACAGCCAGTTTTTTATTGAACATCGTGGCGGCCACGCCCGTTTTGTCGGTGATGACGCCGTCCCCTCCGATCATATTCAGGTGTCCCGCCACGGACGCGCTCTTACACATGCTGTGATTGTACCAAGGAGCGTCCAGACGGATCCTGTCCATGGCGCCGATATCCTGCAGCACGCCGCCGGACGCAAGCAGCGGCATCATCATCACGGCGCGGGACTGTACCAGTTCATAGGTGTCATCCCCGGCGAGATACAGATTGTACGCTTCGCCGGAAACGTCCGCGGATTCGGACTGCGTCAGGGTGATATCGAGAAGGGATTCCGTCTTCAAGGTGCGCTCAAAAGTCGCGGATTCCACGGCGGATCCGCTGTCTTCCCCATACCAGAGATCGTTGTAATCCTGGCCCCAATAGCCGGTACGCACCGCAAGCATGTCGAAAGAACGTCCGCCGTAGGTCTCGGACGGCAGCGGATAGAGGTCTTCAAGAGAAGGTTCTGGCGCTTCGGTTTCCTGTTCTCCGGCAGAAGCGGGAGCCTGCGCTTCCTGTACGCCGGGACTGCTGCCGCAGGAAACGGAAAGGAGCCCTGCCGTGATGCAGAGAGAAAGCAGCAAGGCTGCGGCTCGGGCAGTATGCAGCCGTTTCATGGATACCTCCTTCATCATATTCAAGATGGAACGGACTTACAAAGAGACAGCCTGACAGAGGATCGCGCAGAAACACGCGAGAAAAGAGGCGACGGTGCGGAAACGGATCGGTTCATGCTGGAACAACGCGCCGACGGCGAGAGAAAACGCGATGGAAGCGGCCGTGACGATGGTGAACTGAGCAGCCGCGTTCATGATCCCCGCCAGAACGCCTTCTGTCCAGAAGCACAGGCCGTTGCAGGCGGCGATCCCGGCGGCGCTGGGAATGGTTCTGCGGTTCAAGAGCTGCGCGAAGCTGCCTCCCGGATCGGCGGCAGGGAAGACCTCCACGCCCCTCTCCGAACGTTTTGCGAGGCGGAAAACAACTGCGGCAAGAACGGAACACAGGGCCGCAGTCCCGTACAGCACGGCGAAGAACGCGTTCCGTCCGCCGCACGCCGTTTCGTTCAGCTTGATGAAGAAATTCAGAAGTCCGTTGGACAGACAGGCTGCGATCGGGAGCAAAAGGCTCCTGATCCCGCCCTTTTTTCCATCCGAACCACTGTTCCGGTTCAGAAGAACGACGACGGCGGCCGAAATGAGCATCCCGGCAAGCTGAAGCGGGGCGGCTGATTCCTTTAACACCGTCACGGACAGAATGACCGGAATAAGGAAATTCAGATTGACGATGATGACCGCCGCAGCCAGGGAAGTGCTTTTCATGGATTCCAACAGAAGGAAGGCGGCGAGGAAGAGGAACATCCCTCCCGCCATAGCCGCGGGCACGACCGGAACTTCTCCCAGGCGGACTGCCGGAATAAGAAAGACGAGGAATAGAGGGAGATACCAAAAGAAAGGAAGAGCGGCGGAATCCCCCCTGTTCCGGGTCTCGACCGACAGCTGCTTGAACAGATTTCCGGCCGCTCCCGAGGACAAGATGCAGAGAGCAAACAACAGAACGGTTTTCATGCGCGGAAATCGGGAACTTCCAGCTTCTCGCCGCCGCGGCGGGCCGATTCTGCGGCGAGGATCCCGGGTGCGGCTGTTTCGACCGCCTTGTAAACGTCCATTGGAGGCGTTTTGTCGTTTTTGATCGCGTCTACGAAATACCAGATCGGATAAAAGTCCGCGCCGCCGTGCATGGCCTGCCGGAATTCTTCCGGCGCGTCCGGATCGGGGCAGCCCCACTCCGGATGTTCGACCCATCCGGTCTCCGGGGTAAATGTTTTCGCGTAATCGACGGTGGAGCGGGCCCATTCCGCCGTCATTTTCGTTCCCTTGATCTGATACCAGTGCGCTCCCGTTTCGCGCTTGAACCCGTACGGAGCGGTAAATCCGGCGCGGATGGAGAAGATCGTGTCGTTTTCGTTGTACATGAGCGCGCATTCCAGATCTCGCGTTTCAAATCCCTCCGTGACATAGCTTCCCAGGCGGGTCCCGAGACAGCTGACATGGGAGATGCGTCCTCCGGTGATGGAAAGCAGCGGGGAGAGCTCGTGCGGGATATACCAGATGGGGTTCATGAATCCGCTGTACCGCCATGTCCGGATGTAATCCGGGTTGTCGTGATAGGAGGGATCGGATGTCCAAACCCGGATACCGGTCTTTTTGTTCTGAAAGTAATCCCAGGCCGGTTCGTAATGGAGGTATTCTCCCTCGGCATAGTAGATCTTTCCGAAATCCCCGGCCTCAGCCATTTTTCTCCATACGGAGATGAAATGCCAGTAGCGCGTCTGCTCCGCCAGCTGATATTTGCAGCCCGTCTTTCTTACCGCGTTGACCAGCGCGTAGCACTGATCGATGGTGTAGGCCGCGGGAACTTCGGTCATGACATGGATCCCGCGTTCCATTTCCCGGACGGCATAGTCGACCTGGATGTCCGGGTCGCAGGTGATAAGGACGGCGTCATAAACGGAGCCCTTTACCATATCCTCATAGCAGGTGTAGATTTTCGGGGTGTAACCGGCGGATTCACGGATCTGCGCAGCGGCCGACGCGGCAACTCCTTCCGCGATATCGCAAACCGCCGTGATCTCAAGATCCGGATGCGAAGCATACAGGACCGCAAGACCGGTCCCGCGTCCGTTTGTCCCGAGGACAGCCATTCTGATCTTTTTCATAAAACCCTCCCGTTGTCAATTTGGAATTCCGTAGGGAAAAGATTGTTTTTATTCCGCTCCGCAGCACCGCAGAAGCAGACGGTGAACCCGGATTTCATAGTCATAGTCATACGGATTCTCGTATTCTCCCCGGACCAGCCCGGCGAAATCCTCCATCATGGCATCATACCGGTCAAACGGTTCCGCCGTCCATTTCTCGGAGTGATCCGCCCAGGAAACCGAGCGGCTGGCCGGCGTATAAGAGCCCGAAGCCGTCAGAAGGGACCCCCCGGCGAACATTTCGAGGGGCTTGATCTCGATCGTCCCTTCCGTTCCGTTGATGACCAGCTGCCGCCGCGCGTATCCGTTCACTTCGACGGCGGTCGTCTTGAGGAAGGAAACGCCGTGTTTGTATTTCAGGACCGCGAAACCGAAGTCTTCCGAATCCGCGCCTCCGACGCCGGAGACGAGATTCATGGGGACCACATCGTCCGGCATGCCCTGGATCTGCAGCGCAAGGTCGACCAGATGACAGCCGAGGAAATACATCATCCCGCCCGGAAACCGCTTCATCCATCGGCGGTTCTCCGCGGTGTGCAGACAGTTCATCTGCGCTTCCACCGACAGGATCTCCCCGAGCCGGCCGCTCTTGACGAGATCGAGCGCCCGGAGGACAAGGGGATTGTAGCGGTACATATAGCCGAGATGGAGGGGAAGTTTTTTGTTTCGCAGCGTATCCGCCAGCCTGACAAAAGCCGCGTGATCGGGAGAACCCGGTTTTTCCAGATGAACGGCAATACCGCGGTCCGCAAAGGGCTGCGCGTACTGCGTGGAGAGTTCCTCATTCGTTTCGATAGCTACCGCGTCCAGATCGTCGATCTGAAGAAGCTCTTCGAAGCTGTACTGAGGGACGGAGCGGTACGGCGGAGCCTCCAGATTGTGCTTCCATTCTCCGACCGGTTCCGCGATCCCGACAAATTCGTATAAATCGCTGTGCTTCAGGATGCTGTTTAGAGTCTGCGCGCCGTGCGTCATGCTGTTGGTGCCCACCTGAGCGATCCGGATCTTTTTCATGTTTCCTCCTTCAGACGACTCCAGTCAAACTGCACTGCGGGAAACTGTTTTTCCGCGGCGAGCCGGGCGTAAACTTCCGGCGCTTCCGACGGAGAATGAACTTCTTCGACCATTGTCTCCAGATGCAGCCGTCCCAGTGCGGAAAGCCTCAAGAGCGCCCGTATGTCGTCCCGTGTCGTCCACAGTCCCGGAGAAGACTCTTCGGCCGGCCTCGCATTCGTATGCGCTCCGATCAGGGATATGCCCGGACCGTGCACCTTCCGGTAGTAATCGATCGTAAAGTCGGAATGCCTGGTGCATCCGAGCAGCGCGACGCGGCCGAACCTCGCCATACAGTCGAGAGCCTGGTCTAAAGCTTTTCCGGTTCCGGTCACTTCGATCGCTGTGCGGACGCCCCCTCCGGCCTTCTTTCTGACCTGTTCCTCAAAATCCGGAGAGAACGGATCGAACGCGGCGTCCGCTCCCAGCGAGAGAGCTTTGTCCCGACGGTCGGACGAAGGATCCGCCGCAATGACGGGACAGGCTCCTGCGGCACGGAGAAGCTGCACTGCCGTCAGGCCCAGCACCCCAAGCCCCATGACGAGCGCAGATTCTCCGATTTCCAGACGACACTTCCGGATCGCTGCCAGCGGAAAAGTACCGATCATGACGATCGCGCCTTCGGAGAGAGAGTTTTCCGGTTCCAGAAGATGAACGTTTTTCTCGTGCATCAGCTGATACCGGCTGTGTGTCCCCCAGGAGACGGCCACGCGGTCGCCGGGGGAGACGGAACGCACGCCGTCTCCCACCGCTTCCACGATGCCGGAGGAACTGTATCCGAGCGTGCGCGGGAATTTGGCCGGCCCCTCTCCCGATCCGCGGACGATGCTGATATTCGTGTCGCCGATCAGGTTTGCCCGTTCGGTCCCGCTGCTGACGGTGGAATATGCCGTTTTCACCAGAACCGTCCCGGGTCCCGGACTGCCGGTTTCCGTTTCAAGCAGCTCCGCGCAGCAAGGAGCGGTAAATACGATCTGTCTGTTCTTCATCCTTATGTCCTTTCTCCCGTCCGGTCGGCGGGAAATGAAGGGGAACGGTCTTCACACCGGTCAAAGAAGGACCTCACGTCCCGTCGCTGCGGACTGATAAATGGCGTCCAGGATTTTGATCATATTGACGCCCTGTTCGGGAACGTAGTCTTTTTCCGCGCCGTCCAGTACGATCTTTGTGAAATGCTCGAGCGCGCGGGCATGTCCGTTGCCCATTTCGCCGCAGTCGGGATGCAGGTCGACCAGTTTCCCGTTTTTGTCTTCCGTCCAGATGCCGCAGGTCCCGTCGTCGTTCCAGGTGAACCCGGCTTTTGTGCCTCGCAGTTCCACGAAGCGCTTTTCCCGCTCGATGTTCGACGCCCACGAGAACTCGATCTGCAGGCAGGCGCCGTTGTCAAAGCGGATAAAGCCCATCGCCAGATCCTCCACGTCGAAGGTACCGCCGCTCTGCTTTTCGCCGAAGGCAGCGTGCTCGGAGTCCGCCTCCGCTTCGTTGTCCGCAAATTTGTTGTAGGTGCATCCGCTTACCGCCACCGGCTTCGGATTGCCCATCAGCCAGATGGAGAGGTCGATCATATGCACGCCGAGATCGATCAGCGGACCGCCGCCGGATTTCGCCTTGGTGGTAAACCATCCGCCCTTGCCGGGGATCCCTCTCCGACGGATCCATCCGCACCGTCCGCAGTAGATGTCTCCGGCTTTTCCGGATTCGATGTATTTTTTCAGATACTGCGAATTGCTGTAATACCGGTTGTTGCGCATGACCATCAGCACACGGTCCGCTTTTTCCGCCGCAGCCTTCATCTTTCCGGCTTCTTCCGCGTTGATCGCGTCCGGTTTTTCGCAGAAGACGTGCAGGCCGTGTTCCAGCACGTAAACGGCGATGATGGAATGGAAATCGTTCGGAGTGGCGATATCCACCGCGTCCAGCTTTTCCTTGTCGATCATTTCCCGGAAATCCGTGTAAATATGCGTTTTCGGATCGAGATTATGCCTTTCGATCGCCTGTTCGCACTTTTCCGGGATCAGGTCGCACAGCGCGACGATTTTGACGCGCTTATTGCCGGCGTGCGCGCTGAGATGTCCGTTTCCCATGCCGCCGATCCCTACGGAACCGATGCGGAGTTTTCTTCTCGTTGCTGCCATGGATGGAATCCTCCCTGTAATCAAGAATGAATAATGAATTTCCGTCGGAGCGGAACTGCTTCCGGTATCATTTTAGCAGAAAACTTTTCCCGTGTCAATCCGGAGAGAGCGCATTTTTGATAGAGTATTTATCACCGTTCCGTTCCTCGGAAACATTAAATTCGCTTTTTGTTCACAAAAAAAGCAATTATTGATGGTATACTCGTCCTGTCAGATCCAACAAAATCCGACGGGGGAGATCAGGGAGTGTCCGCACTGCATTTCAAAAGCCGGTTTTCGGATCGTGGACACCCCTTATGAAAATTCCCACGCGGAGAGAATCACGAAAGGATTTCTATGTCAAAGTATGTATCCAGGCTGCTGTGCGTTCTGCTGGCTCTTCTGATGCTGTCCCTGGCGGCATGCGGAGAAAGCAGCAACGCCAAAGAGGACCCGTCGGAATCCGTGAACAACGCCACGACGGTGGATCCGTCCGCCGTCGACATGACGCCGGAAACGGAAGAATCCTTTGATCCGGGTGTCCCGGTGAACGATTACGGAGGATATACCTTCACCTTCTATATCCGCAAATGCGGCGCCAATTTCTGGACCGTCAAGGATATCTGGGTGGAAGAACTGAGCGGCGACGCGCTGAACGACGCGATCTACAACCGCAACGAC
>JAEEGL013050736.1_pt1 | contig 11014 bp, 10 predicted proteins | sample 9134231 | NCBI WGS metagenome assembly JAEEGL01 (sample SAMN16246548, study PRJNA631951) | gut metagenome | biome: gut microbiome; feature: rumen; material: fiber-attached | host: Bos | place: Iran: Karaj | collected 2018-10
CCGAGCCGCGGATCGCCTTCGCGGGTCAGATCACCGGCGTGGAGGGCTATGTGGAATCCTGCGCCTCGGGCATGCTGGCGGGACTGGCTACGGCGGCCCGGCGGCTGAACATGCCCGAACCCGCGTTTTCTCAGGAAACGGCCATCGGCGCGCTGGGATACTATGTTTCCCGGGGCTCCGTGGGCGATTTCCAGCCTATGAACGTGAATTTCGGCATCATCTCACCGCTGGACGGGCGGGTCAAGGGAAAGCGGAACCGAAACGCCGCCATTTCCGCCCGTTCTCTTGCGCAGATCGACGAACTGGTGAAAGGAGAACTGTGGCAATGCGTATCCTGATCGACGCCATGGGCGGCGACAACGCCCCCCGGCAGATCGTTCTCGGCGCGGCGGACGCGGCGGCCGAGTTCGGCGTAGACGTGACCCTTGTGGGCCGGGAAGAGGAGATCGTTCCCATCCTTTCCGAGCGCGGCATCGTCCCGGACGAGCATATTTCCGTGGCGAACGCCCGGGACGTGGTGGAAATGGAGGACGATCCGAGCACCGCCACCCGGCGGAAGCCCGATTCCTCCATGGCGGTGGCGCTGAAAATGCTCCATGAGGGCAAGGGAGACGCGGTGGTCTCCGCCGGCAGCACGGGGGCGCTCCTGAGCGGCGCCACGCTGACGGTCCGCCGGATCCGTGGCATCCGCCGTGCCTGCTTCGGTCCGGTGCTGCCCAACGGCGGGAAGGGCGTGCTGCTCATCGACTGCGGCGCCAATGTGGAGTGCACGGCGGAATACCTGCTGCAGTTTGCCTACATGGGCACCTTCTATGCCCGGGAGCTCATGGGCTGCGCCAAGCCCAGGGTGGGACTGTTGAACATCGGCGCCGAGGAGACAAAGGGCACCGAGCTGCAGAAGCAGACGTACGCCCTTTTGAAGTCCGCCTCCGACGCCGGCCGCCTGGATTTCATCGGCAACGTGGAGTCCCGGGACGTTCTCTCCGGCGGCGTGGATGTGGTGGTATGCGACGGCTTTTCCGGCAATATCCTGCTCAAGGGCATCGAGGGAACAGCCTCCATGCTCATGAAACAGCTCAAGGGTATTTTCTACAAGAACGCCAAAAACAAACTGGCGGCCGCCCTGATCAAAAAAGACATCTATGGCCTGAAAGCCATGTTCGATGCCGGCGAGGTAGGCGGCACCGCTCTTCTGGGCATTTCCAGGCCGGTCATCAAGGCCCATGGCTCCTCCGACGCCCGGGCTATCCGCAGCGCGGTAAAGCAGGCGATCACCTTTATCAACGCCGGCGTCATCCAAAGCATCGAAAACAACATTCAATATATGAGAATCACTGGTAACGAAGGAGAATGATCATGGTTCTGGAAAAAATCATTGATATGGTCGCCGAGCAGTTCATGGTGGACAAGAGCGAGGTATCCGCGGATACGGCGTTCATCGACGACCTGGGCGCGGACTCTCTGGACGTGGTGGAGCTCACCATGGCCCTGGAGGAGGCTTTCTCTCTGCCCGACACCCCGGAGGATGAGCTGATGAACATCCATACGGTAGGCGATCTGGCCGCCTATGTGTCCCGGGTGACCAATCAGGATTAACCGTGACGGAACTGGAAACCCGGCTCGGCCATACGTTTCAGGACCGTACTCTTCTGGAGACGGCGCTGACCCACAGCTCTTACGCCAATGAAAACAGGGCGCAGGGGGCGGTGTGCAACGAGCGCCTGGAGTTTCTGGGCGACTCGGTGCTGGGCGTTACGGTGGCCGACCATCTGTACAGGCAGTACGGCCAGCTGCCGGAGGGGGGCATGACCCGCCTCCGGGCGGAGCTTGTCTGTGAGCAGTCGCTTTACAGGGTGGCGCGCCGTCTGGAGCTCGGCCGATATCTCCGCCTGGGAAAGGGAGAGGAGCATAACGGGGGCCGAGACCGGGCGTCCATTCTGTCCGACGCCGTGGAGGCCCTCATCGCCGCCATGTATCTGGACGCCGGGATGGAAACGGCGGCCGGTTTCATCCATCGGTATCTTCTGGACGATCTGGCGCCGGGAGATCCCCTGTGCGCGACGGATTTCAAGACGGCCCTGCAGGAGCTGATCCAGCGTCAGAGCGGACAGATCCTCTCTTATGCTCTTCTGGGCGAGGAAGGCCCCGACCATGCCAAGACCTTCCGGGCGGCCGCGCTGCTCAACGGCAGGGAGATCGGCCGGGGCTCCGGCCGGACGAAAAAAGAGGCGGAGCAATCCGCTGCGGAAAACGCGCTGGAGGCTCTGGCCAAATGAGTCCCCGGCGTCGGATTCTGCCCATATTCGTGCCCCATGCAGGCTGCCCGAACAACTGCGTTTTCTGCGATCAGAAGCGTATTTCCGGCAGCCTTTTTCCTGTGTCTCCGGAGGATGTGACCCGGGCCCTGGACGCCCTTGCGCCGGGGAGCGGTTATGAGCTGGCTTTTTACGGCGGCAGCTTCACGGCCATCCCCGTCCCGGAACAGGAAGCTCTTCTGGCTGCGGCCGGACCCGCTTTCCGGGACGGGAGGATCTCCTCCGTCCGGATCTCCACAAGACCGGACGCGGTGGATGAGGAACGTCTTTCCCTGCTGAAACGATACGGAGTCGAAACGGTGGAGCTGGGCGCTCAGTCCATGGACGGGAGAGTGCTCTCTCTCAGCGGCCGAGGCCATACGCCGGAGGACACCGTGCGGGCGGCCGGTCTGGTGTGCGCCGGCGGCCTGCGGCTGATCCTTCAGATGATGACCGGCCTTCCCGGCAGCGGAGACGCGTCCGATATCGCCACGGCCGAATCCGTTGCCGCCCTTGGACCGGACGGCGTACGGATCTATCCGACCGTGATCCTCCGGGGCACCGCCCTGGAGGAGCTCTGGCGCCAGGGTCTTTACGCCGAGCATACGGTGGAGGACGCGGTGCGCGTATGCGCCCGGATCCTGCCCATTTTTTCCTGCGCCGGCATCCCGGTGATCCGCCTTGGATTGAATCCTTCGCAGGAGCTCAGCGGCGGCGCGGCGGTGGGGGGAGCCTATCACCCGGCGCTGGGGGAGCTGGCGATCTCCCGCGTCCTTCGAAACACCGCGGAAACGCTGTTTTCGGAGAAGGACCGGGGCGCCGACGCGGTTCTGGGCGTTTCGGAACGACGCGCTTCGGCCATGATCGGACAGCATCGGTCCAATATCCTCTGGCTCACGGACCGATTCTCCCTTTCCTCTCTGCGCGTCGTTCCGGCGGACGTGGGAGACTGGGAGGTCGTCCGATTCTGACATTGCATTTTTTCCGGCGAAGTTATATAATAAAGTGTTACATTTTCAGATAAACCACAGCGAGGAGAATGATCGTGTATTTAAAAGCACTGGAGATCCAGGGCTTCAAGTCGTTTCCGGAAAAGACGCGGCTGAGCTTCGAAAAAGAGATCACGGTGATCGTCGGTCCCAACGGCAGCGGAAAATCCAACATCTCTGACGCGATCCTCTGGGTCATGGGCGAGCAAAAGACCCGGATGCTGCGGGGCGGGAAGATGGAGGACGTGATTTTCGGCGGCACGGAAAAACGGGGCGCCATGGGCTTTGCCCAGGTCACCCTGATCCTGGACAATTCCGAGCGGATGTTCCAGGTGGATTCCGACGAGGTGAGCATCTCCCGCCGTTATTACCGCAGCGGCGAGAGCGAGTACTATATCAACCGCGAACAGGTCCGGCTCCGGGATGTGAACGAGCTGCTGATGGATACGGGCCTGGGCACCGACGGCTATTCCATCATCGGCCAGGGCCGGATCAGCGAGATCGTCTCCGCCAAATCAACGGACCGTCGGGAGATCTTTGAGGAGGCGGCGGGCATTTCCCGTTTCCGTCACCGGAAGGACGAGTCGGAGCGGAAACTGGCCCGGACGGAGGAAAACCTGCTGCGCATCGGAGACAAGATCGCGGAGCTGGAGATGCAGATCGACCCTCTGCGGGAACAATCTGAGACCGCCCGGAAATATCTGAAGCTCCGGGACGAGCTGCGCGTGCAGGAGGTCTCCCTCTGGATGGCGGGGCTTGACCGGCTGCAGGAGCAGTCGGCGTCGCTGCGCGCGGACTGCGAACGTGCCGTTACGGACTGCGCGGCCGCCAGATCGGAGCAGGAACGGCTCTACGCCGAGAGCGAGCGCCTGGCGGAACGGATGCACCAGAACGACATGGACGCGGAGGAGGTCCGCCAGCAGCTCCGGGAGACCGAGGCCGCCGCCGCGGAGGCGGACAGCGAAGCCGCCGTGCTGCGCACCAATCACTTCAATAACGACGAGACCATCCTCCGCCTCCAGCGGGAGATGGGCGAGCATTCGGATCGTTCCGACGCCCTTTCCGGCCAGATCCGGGATCACCAGGAGCGCATTGACGAGATCGACGCCGAGCGCGCCGGTCTGGAGGCACAGGGCGAGGAGCTGATGGAAAAGCAGAGGGACGCCCTGTCCGGCATGGACGAGCAGAACCGCCGCCTGTCCGCTATGATGATCCGGGAAACGGAGCTCTCCGGCGTTCTGACGGAGAACCGCACGACCCTGTCCATGCTGCGGGAAGGCATGGAAGCGGCGGAGCATCGTTCCGCTCAGATCCGGGAGGATATGCGCCTGGCGGAGGAGAAGGAAGCTCAGGCGCGGGAGCAGCTCACCAAGGCCCGCCGCCGCTTTTCCGAGGAAAAGGAAAAGGAGCAGGGACTTGCCAACGTGATCGCCGGTCATACCATGCTCATGGGCACCCGGGAGGCCAGGGTGAAGGAGCTGACCGAGACGCAGACGAAGCTGACGGTGGATCTGCGTTCCTGCGACGGCCGGATCCGGATGCTTTTTGAAATGGAACGCGACATGGAGGGTCTTGCCAACGCTTCCAGGTTCATCACCAGAGAAGCGGAAAGAGGGACTCTCCGGGGGGTACACGCCCCCATCGCCCGGCTGATCCACGTGGAGGACAAATACGCCCTGGCGGTGGAGACCGCCCTGGGCAGCCACATGGGCGACATCGTAGTGGACACCCAGGAGGACGGAAAGGCCGTCATCAACTTCCTGAAATCCAGAAACGGCGGCCGGGTCACCACCCAGCCCATCGATGTGATCCGCCCCTCCCGCCTTCGGAGCGAGCCAAAGGGGGAAGAGGGGTATGTCGGCGTCTGCTCCGATCTCATTTCCTCCGACCCGCGATATTCGGACATCATCGCCAGCCTGGTGGGCGGCATCGCCGTGGCGGAGACCCTTACCGACGCCATCCGCATCGCCAAGCGGCACAACCACGCCTTCCGGATCGTCACCCTGGACGGGCAGCAGGTCAACTCCGGCGGCTCTCTTACCGGCGGCAGCGCCGCGAAGAATACCGGCATCCTCTCCCGCGCCAACGAGCTGGCCCGATTGAAAAAAGAGCGGGAAAAGATGGACACGCAGCTCCAGAAGGCCGCGGAAGAGCGCCGGGAGGCGGAACGTATACTGGAGAGCGCCCGTTATGATCTGGAAACGGCCCGGGAGGAGCATGCCAAAGCCCTTCAGGAATGCGCCAGAGCGGAGGGCCTTGTGAATCAAGCGGAGCTGCTGAAAACGACCGCCTCGGAAGCGCTGGACGCCATGGAGGAAGAACAGCGCTCCTATGTCCGGCAGAAAAAGGAAAACACGGACCGGATGGAAGCCCTCTCCGCCGCCATTGAGAAGGCGGAGAACGAACTGGCGGCCCTTCGAACCGAAATGGAAAAGGAATCCCAGGGGATGGAACGTATTTCCGCCCGCCGCCAGGAGCTGGATGAGGAATACAGCCGCATCCGGGCCGGACAGGCGGCCCTGGACGCGGAGAAGAACACCGCGCTTCTGGCCATCGGACAGCTGGAGCAGCTGCTGCAGGAGCTGGCCGGGGATGAGCGGCAGCGACGGGACGCCCTGGAGGCCGTACGGCAGAAGAACGCGGAGCTGGATGCCCGGCAGGAGGTCTGCTCCCGCCGGCTGGATACGCTGAAAACGCAGATCGACGCCCAGAAGGAGCGCCTTTCCTTCCTGACGGACCGGAAGCTGGAGCTGGAGGGACGACGGAGCGCCGCGGACCGGGCGGCCCAGGAGAAAAACCGTCAGCTTCTGGAGCTGGAGCGTTCCAGCGCCCTTCTGGAGCAGAAGCGCCAGGCCGCCGACATGGAAGAAAAGCAGCTGGTGGACAAGCTTTGGGACGGTTACGAGCTGACCCGTACCGAGGCGCAGTCCGTCCGGCAGGAGGTGGAGAGCATCCCCCGCGCCACCCGTCAGGTCAGCGAGCTGCGCCGGAGCATCAACGCCCTGGGCACGCCCAACCTGGGCGCCATCGACGAGTACAAGCGGGTCAGCGAGCGATATGAGTTCCTCTCCGAGCAGCGGGACGACGTGGAAAAGTCCCGGCAGGAGATTTTGAAGATCATCGGCGACATCACCCTGCAGATGGAGGAGATCTTCCGTCGGGAGATTCGGCAGATCGACGCCGCTTTCCGTCAGATCTTTACCGAGCTCTTCGGCGGCGGTAAGGCGACGCTGTCCCTGGAGGATGAGAACGACGTACTCAACTGCGGCATCGACATCCGCATCCAGCCGCCGGGGAAGGCCGTTTCCAACATCAGCCTCCTTTCCGGCGGGGAGAAGGCGTTCGTGGCCATCGCGTTGTATTTTGCCATTATCCGGGTCCGACCCACGCCGTTTTGCGTGATGGATGAGATCGAATCCGCCCTGGATGAGGAAAATGTGACCCGTTTCGCCGAGTATATGCGCCGCATGTGCGGCAAGACCCAGTTCATCGCCATCACCCACCGCCGGGGCACCATGGAGGAGGCCGATCAGCTTTACGGCATCACCATGCAGGAAAAGGGCATCAGCTCCGTGCTGTCCATGGACATGGCCGAAGCGCTCAAGACCATACGGTAAAGGAAGAAGCAGATGGGTTTTTTTGAAAAAATGAGAGAAGGTCTCGCCAAGACCCGCAGCGGCATGAGCGCCGTGTGGAACGCCACTGTGGCGGATTTCACCGGCGAGAACGAGGAGATCTTTGACGACCTGGAGGAGGCGCTTATCCTGGCCGACGCCGGTGTGGAGACGGCGGAGGATGTGATCGCGCGGCTCCGGATCCGGGCTTTTGACCGGGGCAGCCGGGGAGAGGGCCAGGTAAAAGAGGTCCTGACCGATATCCTGGCGGATTATCTCAACGTGGGAGATACCGCCCTGAAGCTGGACACCAGGCCTTCCGTTATCCTTGTGGTCGGCGTCAACGGCGTCGGCAAGACCACGACCATCGGCAAGCTGGCCGCGCAGCTCACCCGGGATGGAAAGAGCGTTCTTCTCTGCGCGGGCGACACCTTTCGGGCCGCTGCGGCGGAACAGCTGAGCGTGTGGGCCGAGAGGGCCGGCTGCGAGATCGTCCGGCACGAGGAGGGGAGCGATCCCGCCGCCGTGGTGTACGACAGCATCGCCGCCGCCAGGGCCAGAGGACGGGATGTGATCATCGTGGATACCGCCGGGCGTCTCCACAACAAGCAGAATCTGATGAACGAGCTGGCTAAGATCCGCCGTGTCATCGACCGGGAGCTGCCCGAAAGCAGCGTGGAATGTCTGATGGTCCTGGACGCCACCACCGGTCAGAACGGCCTGATGCAGGCCAAGGTGTTCGCCGAGACCGCCGGGCTTACCGGCATCGTGCTCACCAAGCTGGACGGCACGGCCAAGGGCGGGGTGGTGTTTGCCATCACGGGGCAGATGAAGCTTCCGGTGAAGTTCATCGGCGTGGGCGAGGGCGTGGACGATCTGATGCCCTTTGACGGAAAACAATTCGCGGAGGCGCTGCTGTCATGAAGCTCGTTCTTGCATCGGACAACGCTCACAAGCTGAAGGAATTCCGGGAGCTGTTCCGCACGATGGACGTGGAGCTCCTCAGCAAGGCCGAGAGCGGCTTTGCCGGCGAGGTGGAGGAGACAGGCGAGACCTTTGCGGAAAACGCTTATATCAAAGCGGAGGCCGTCATGCGCGCCACGGGCCTGCCCGCCATTGCCGACGACTCCGGCATCGCGGTGGACGCCCTGGGCGGCGAGCCCGGCGTGCGCTCGGCGCGCTATACGGGAAACCACGCGGATTCCGACCGGGACCGGTATGAGCTCCTTCTTCGCAATCTGGGCGAACGAACGGACCGGAGCGCCCGGTTCGTCTGCGCCCTGTGCTGCGTGTTCCCCAACGGAGACGCGCTCCGCGCCGAAGGGATCTGCGAGGGAAGCATCCTCTTTGCCCCCCAGGGCGACAACGGCTTCGGCTACGATCCGATCTTCCGGCCCGAGGGCTTCGATCGCTCCATGGCGGAGCTGACCATGGAGGAAAAAAACGCCATTTCCCATCGGGGAAAGGCGCTGGCTATCTTTAAGCGGGAATGGGAGAGATATCATGCTCACAGGTAAACAGCGCGCCCAGCTGCGCGGCATGGCCATGGAGATCGACACGATCCTGCAGATCGGCAAAAGCGGCGTCACCGAGCAGGTGATCCGCTCCGCCGACGAGGCGCTCACCGCCCGGGAGCTCATCAAGGGCCGGGTGCTGGAAGCGTCTCTGCTCACGGCCCGGGAGGCCTGCGACGCCCTGGCGGAGGCCTGCGGCGCCGAGGGCGTTCAGGTGATCGGCAGCCGGTTCGTGCTGTTCCGGCAGAATAAAAAGAACCCCGGGATCGTCCTGGTGAAGGACAGGAAGAAAGAGCGGTGACATGCGCCTTCTGATCTATGGCGGAAGCTTCAATCCGCCCCATTTGGGCCATACAGACGCTCTGCGGACGGCGGCGGAGCACCTCTCGCCCGACCGCATCCTGGTGATCCCCGCCGGGATCCCGCCCCACAAGACCCTGGCCGACGGTACGCCGTCTCCCGAGGACAGACTGCGGCTGTGCCGTATGGCCTTCGGGAGCGTCCCCGGAGCGGAGATCTCCGACATGGAGCTGCGCCGGGAGGGGAAGAGCTATACCGTGGATACGCTGCGTCAGATCCGCCGCGAGGAACCGGAGGCGGAGATATTCTTCCTGGTCGGCACGGACATGCTCCTTTACATGGAGCAGTGGTACGAGTTCCGGGAGATCTTCTCCCTCTGCGATCTGGCGGCCCTGCCGAGGGATGAGGGGGATCTTCCCGCCCTGCAGGAGGCCGTGGATCATCTCCGGCAGACCTACGGCGAGGTGGTCACGCTCATCCCCAAAACGCCTCTGCCCATGGCCTCCACGTCCCTCCGGGCCGACCTTCCGGAGCGGAAGGGCAGGGAGCGCCTGGCGGAGAACGTTTATTCCGAGATCATCCGCTGCCGGATGTACGGAGCGAAACCGGACCTTGACTGGCTTCGGGAGCGGGTGGAGCCGTTCCTCAAGCCGAAACGCTTCGCGCATACGCTGGGAGTGGAGGAAACGGCGGTCCGGCTGGCCCGGCGCTGGGGCGCCGATCCGGGGGACGCCGCGGAAGCCGCTCTGCTCCATGACATCAGCAAAAAGTGTTCGGTGGAAGAGCAGTTGCGTCTTTGCGAAAAATATGATATCATGCTGGATACTTTTGAACGGGAAGCGCCCCAGCTTCTCCACGCCCGCACGGGGGCATATTTGGCGCGGGAGCTTTTCGGCGTGAGCGATGAGATCTTCCAGGCCATTTCCTGGCATACCACCGGGCGTCCGGGCATGGGCACGCTGGAAAAGATCATCTGGCTGGCGGACGCCATTGAACCAGGCCGGGATTATCCCGGCGTGGACAGGCTCCGCGCGCTGGCTGAGGAGGATCTGGACGCCGCTCTGGCGGAGGGGCTGCGCCGGACGCTCTCCCATGTGGGGGAGAGCGGAGGCTGCGTCCACCCCCGGACGGAGGAGACGCTCCGCTTTCTTATCGCCGGAAAAGAGTAAACATTATTACCGGCTCCGCCGGATTTCTATCAGAAAGGACGAGATCCCATGCTGACTTCCTATGAGATCGCCCACCTGGCCGTAAAGGCTCTGGACAGCAAGCAGGCCAGAGACATCCAGATCCTCAAGACCGACAAGGTCACGGTCCTGGCCGACTTTTTTATCCTGTGCACATCCACCAGCGCCACCCATGGCAAAACCCTGGCGGATGAGACCGACAAGATCCTCTCGGAAGCCGGGGAGCCCCCGCTGCGCCGGGAGGGCTACCGTGTCGGCGGCTGGACGCTGCTGGACTTCGGCTGCGTGATCGTTCACATCTTTTCCGAGGAGATGCGCCAGTTCTATGCGCTGGACCGCCTCTGGTCCGATGCGGAAAAAGTGGATGTTTCCGATATGCTCTGATCGTTATTTGCAAGGGAGAGAAAACGGCAAATGGACTATAATTTTACGGCCATTGAGGCAAAATGGCAGAAATACTGGCTGGAGCACAAGGTGTTTGCCGCCCAGACCGGCTCTGAGAAACCGAAGTTCTACGGCTTGATCGAGTTCCCCTATCCCTCTGCCGCGGGACTGCACGTGGGTCATCCCCGTCCCTTCACCGCCATGGACGTTGTGACCCGCAAAAAGCGGATGGAGGGCTACAACGTGCTCTTTCCCATCGGCTTTGACGCCTTCGGTCTGCCCACGGAAAATTTCGCCATCAAGAATCATATCCACCCCGCCATCGTGACGAAGAACAACATCGCCAATTTTACCCGGCAGCTTCAGATGCTGGGCTACGGCTTTGACTGGGATCGGTGCGTGGACACCACCGACCCGAAGTACTACAAGTGGACCCAGTGGATCTTCCTGCAGATGTTCAAAAAGGGCCTGGCCTACAAGGCCACCATGCCCGTGAACTGGTGCACCAGCTGCAAATGCGTCCTGGCCAACGAGGAAGTGGTGGACGGCGTGTGCGAGCGCTGCGGAAGCGAGGTCATCCGCCGGGAAAAGAGCCAGTGGATGCTGGCCATCACCAAGTACGCGGACCGGCTGGTAGACGATCTGGACGACGTGGACTTCATCCAGCGGGTGAAACTCCAGCAGCGCAACTGGATCGGCCGCTCCACCGGCGCGGAGGTCGTGTTCAACACC
>JAEEGL013079152.1_pt1 | contig 11014 bp, 5 predicted proteins | sample 9134231 | NCBI WGS metagenome assembly JAEEGL01 (sample SAMN16246548, study PRJNA631951) | gut metagenome | biome: gut microbiome; feature: rumen; material: fiber-attached | host: Bos | place: Iran: Karaj | collected 2018-10
AACTGATTTTTCGAACTTCGAGCTTTAAAAACTCCACGACATCGAATCGCGTGCGCGGATATTGGCGCGAATCCTCAAAACCATTCAGTTCAAGGTTCAATCCGGCCCAATCCAGATAGGTGTTCGACAAATCCACCGTCTGTACCAGCGATGCACCGCCTTTGGCGGCTGCGACCGAAAGCGCCCCGGTATAGCCAAAAAGATTCAGCACGCGCTTGTCTTTGGCAATTTTCGTCAGCATTTGCCTCAGCGGCCGATGATCCAAAAACAACCCGGTATCGAGGTAATCGCTCAGATTCACTCCGAACAACAGATCCCCTTCCCTGACGACGCCCAAAATCGATTTTGCAGACTTCGTTTTTTCGTACTGATCAGAACCTTTCTGTCGCCGGCGCATCTTAAAAAGGACATGATCCCTCTGTATTCCCAGAACATTTACGACCTGTTCACGCATCAGATCGAGCCAGATATCCTCTTCGCGGGGATCCTTTTCGTACGGCCGTTCAAAAAAAGCCATGCAGGCATAATGATCTGTGATACCGCCGCTGTCATCGACAAAACCATAATAATCGACGCACAGCGGTATTTCGGGAATATCGCGGTCATAGATACGATAAGCCGTCAGGTTCTGTTTTTTAGCCCATTTCCTGTAATACTGAACTCTTTTGGAAAGACGGTTGGCAAACATCGTCGCCTGGGACTGCAATTTATCCATATCATTTCCTGCAAAAAAGCGGGGCTCCCGAAAGGAGCCCCTAAAAAGATCATTCCGGTTTCATCGTCGGGAACAGAATGACGTCGCGAATCGATTCCGAACCGGTCAAAAGCATGACCAGACGATCGATGCCAATGCCTTCGCCCGCGCAAGGCGGCATCCCATATTCGAGCGCTCGCACGTAATCATCGTCCATCGGATGGGCTTCATCATCGCCTTCGAGTTTCTTCTGAATCTGATCGAGGAAACGCTGGCGCTGATCGAGAGCATCATTGAGCTCATTGAATGCATTGCCGAGCTCAAAACCGCTCACAAAGATCTCGAATCGATCGACGTAGTTCGGATCCTGTTCATTCCGGCGCGAAAGCGGAGAAACACTCGCAGGATACTCATACACAAACGTCGGCTGAATCAGCGTTTCTTCGACTTTCTGATCGAAGATTTCCATAATCAGATGACCATCCGATTTATGCTTCAGATCATCCTCACCGATGGGCTCCGGCAAATGACGGACGACATCCTCGAGGAATGCGCGATCTGCAAGCTTTTCTTCCGGAACATTGAGTGCTGCAGCAACACCTTCGCGCACGCGAAGTCTGCGCCAGGAGCCATCGAAATCGATCTCGTTGCCATTGTACTGGAGTTTCCGCGTGCCGCAGACTTCGTCACACAAGAACTGAACGAGCTGTTCGGTGAACTCCATCAACACCTTGTACGTTCCGTACGCCATATAGAATTCGATGGTCGTAAATTCCGGATTGTGCTTGCGATCCAGGCCCTCATTGCGGAAGCAGCGATTCATCTCAAAAACGCGCTCAAATCCTCCGACGACGAGTCTTTTCAGGAACAGTTCCGGAGCAATGCGCAGATACATATCGTGATCGAGCGCATTGTGATGCGTCTTGAACGGGCGCGCCGTTGCACCACCAGCCTGAATCTGAAGCATCGGGGTTTCGACTTCCATGAAGTTCTGTCTGACCATGAATTCGCGAATCTTCTGGGTGATCAGCGAACGTTTGTAAAATGTCTCGCGGACATCATCGTTCACGATGAGATCGAGATAACGCTGACGATAGCGCGCTTCGGTATCGGTCAGACCATGGAATTTCTCAGGCAGCGGACGAAGGCTCTTGGTCAGCATGCGAACCATCTGCACGCGAATGGCGAGATCGCCCTTTTCGGTAATAAAAAGCTGTCCTTCAGCTGCAACAAAATCGCCCATATCGTACTTCTTGTAGGCAGCATAAGCCTCATCGCCGATAATGTTGCGATTCACAAAAAGCTGAATGGCACCGCTCTGATCCTTGATATGCGCAAATGAACACTTCCCCATCACGCGCATGCTGATAATCCGGCCGGCAACCTTGCAGTGAACGTTCAGAGCTTCGAGCTCTTCGCGCGTTTTTGCAGCATAATTGGCCTTCAGATCGGCAGCATGGTCCTCCGGCATAAAGCCGTCATTCTGGTATGCCAGCTTGCCTTCGGCATTGAGCGCCTTGATCTTGTCGAGGCGTCCCATCATGATTTGATTGTACGTATCTTTGACGTATTGTTCGTTGGATGGAGGAAGAATATTTTTGATTTCGTCAGTCATGATTTCCCCGTTATGAAATAAGCAAATCCCCTGTTTTAAACCGTATCGGATTCGCCTGTAATGATAACCCAAACGACAGGATGACTCAGATAACTGAAGTCATGGTGCCAGCTTATTTGCCCACAAGCAGTGTCGGATCCCCGGCACCATTCGAGAACAGCAAATAACTCGTAATGAAATCCTCGATATCGCCATCCAGAACAGCGCCGGTATTGGAGGTTTCGTAATTCGTGCGATGATCCTTGACCATCTGATAGGGATGAAGCACGTAACTCCGAATCTGGCTGCCAAAGTTGATGGCACTCTTGTTGGAATTGATTTCGTCGAGCTTTGCTTCCTGTTCATGAAGCTGTCTGTCGTACAAACGCGCTCGCAGAATTTTCATCGCCATGTCGCGGTTCGAATGCTGCGATCGTTCGTTCTGACAGGTAACGACAATCCCCGTCGGGAAGTGCGTAATACGAATTGCCGAAGACGTTTTGTTGACGTGCTGTCCGCCGGCACCGCTCGACCGATACGTATCAATTCGAATATCTTTTTCGTTGATATCGATATGAATGGAATCATCGATTTCCGGATAGACGAATACGCTGGCAAAAGACGTATGGCGCCTTGCATTGGAATCGAACGGCGATATTCTGACCAGCCGATGCACACCGCTCTCGGCTTTGAGCAAACCAAAAGCATATTCGCCGCTGACTTCAAAAGTCGCACTTTTAAGTCCGGCTTCTTCCCCCGGCTGCTCATCGACGATTTCAACGCTGAACCCCTTGCGTTCACAATACCGAAGCAGCATGCGATAAATCATGCTCGCCCAGTCCATTGCTTCCGTTCCGCCGGCACCGGGATTGATCGAAACGATCGCATTGCCTTTATCATTGGGGCCGCTCAACATACGGCGCATTTCCAGTTTTCGTATGCCTTTTTCGGCTTCATCGAGATCCGGAATTGCCTCTTCTGCCAATGCAGGATCGCCCTCTTCCTTCGCCAGCTCGATCATCGTATCTGCATCATCAAGGTGGCGAAGCTCCGCAGCCATTGTCTCGACGATCGTCTGAAAACTCCCCTTTTCTTTCATCAGATTCTGGGCTTTTTCGGTATCATCCCAGAATCCCGGCTCATGGGATTCAGCTTCGAGCCGTTCCACTTCTTCTTTGGCGTGATCTACGTCAAAGATACCTCCTGAGCTCTTCGTAACGAGCTCTCAAATCGTTCAGTCTTCCAACAATTTCAGCAATCTCCATGGCTTACTCCTCTGTCAAAGCCAAAAACAGCGGCGAACTTCTAACAGATATAAAAAAATATGGATATAAATTTCACACAGTTTCGCAAACGAAACGCCATTCCATGCACCAATCACATCTGTAATTAATCTGGGCTCAATACAATTTGATCTTTATGGAGGGCGGCTATTGGCCCGACGGCCAATACGCCCGCCCGTCCTGAGCTATTTCGCCGCAAAAATGCGGCTCAATACGCTCAGGACAAAACAAAACATGGCTGTCCCTTCTGCTTATGACACGATTTGCCGAACTCGGAACACCGATAGCAGATCTCATTTTCGAGCAGCGCATGTTCCTTGAACTGCCTGAGATTATTAAAGGTCACCTCGGCAATTTTCGACAACGCCTCGCGCGTAAAGAATGCCTGATGGGAAGTGATGATGACGTTATTAAAGCCGATGAGGCGCATCAGCAAATCATCCCGAATGATCTGATCGGAACAATCCTCAAAGAACACCTCGGATTCTTCCTCGTAAACATCCAAAGCAGCTCCGCCCACTCGCCCATCCTTGAGCGCCTCGATCAGCGCTTCGGTATCGATGAGCGCACCGCGGGATGTATTCACAATCACGGCTCCCGGCTTAAGCAGCGCCAGGGTTTTCGCATTCAAAAGGTGGAAATTCTGCGGCGTAAGCGGACAATGCAGAGAAATGATGTCTGATTTTCTCAGCAATTCCTCGAGTTCAACGTACTCATAATCAGAACCTGATGCCGGATAGGGATCAAACGCCAACACATGCATGCCGAATCCCCGGCAAATATCAATAAAGCATCGCCCGATCTGCCCGGTTCCTATCACACCGACGGTCTTGCCGTGCAGATCAAATCCCAGCAATCCATTGAGCGAAAAGTTGTGATCGCGCGTCCGTATATAGGCCCGGTGTGTTTTTCTGTTCAACGTCAGCAGCATAGCTATCGCATGCTCTGCAATCGCATACGGGGAATATTTGGGCACTCGCACGACATGAATTTTTCCATATGCATAACGCATATCGACATTATTAAATCCGGCGCAGCGCATGGCAATCAATCGCACACCACTCTTCACCAATGCATCGATGGTATCCGAACCAATATCATCGTTGACGAATGCACAGACCGCATCCGACCCCTCCGCAAGGCGCGCCGTGTCCGGCGTCAGACGGCTTTCCAGAAATTTCAGCTCATATCCATAGGATTCATTTTCTTTTTCCAGATACTGACGATCATAGGGCTTTGTATCAAAAATGGTTATTTTCATAATAACTCCTTAAAACATGTTCATCATAACGCATCGACACGACGGGCCTCCTGCGCAAAGCGCAGTATTAAACACAAACTTCCGGAGTCAAGTCGTACACAGGCTGCATTCAGTCAGACAAAACCCTATTTGCCAAGATGAGCCAGCCATGCCCCCAAAACAGCATCTTCCTCTCCAAAGATACCGTCTGATTTATAATCTGAATCATCATTGTCTGATGAATGAACAACGGATTTATTATGAGCGAGGCTATCAAGGCTGTTGCTGATTTTATTATAATAAGCCAAAGATTCCTTTTTCATTTCAGATAATATTTCTTCCTGATGCTTCCAGTTGTCTTCGAGGGCTTCTACGCGGCTCACTACTTTATCCAGACGATCCAGAATATCAGAAGTCAGACTTGCCAGTTCCTTCTTTTGTTTATTCAGACGGCTGCTGATCTTTTCAAGCAGCTCCATCTGATTTGCATTTTCTTTCACGCTGTCCGAAGACGTCACAGAAGTTTTATCATTAATAATTGTATTAATCTGCTTAAGTTCGGGAAGTATCGTCGTTCGATAACAATTGTCAATTCCGGCAAGACTATTCTGAATATATTTTTGTCTTAACTCATTATTCTTATTCAATTCGACAATTTTCTGGCACAAATCGCCGATCATGTGCTGACTATTGTCATTTGTCTGCTGAATATCCCTCGTTAATTTAATGAATTCAATCCCGGCTTTTTTAATATCTGTAATATCATTCAGAATACCAAAAAACCTGTCATTGAGTTGTTTTCCCAGCTGTTCATCAATATGATCGAACCGCTTCATTATTTGATCATTGAATTCGCTGTCCTGAGCATTTGCCTGTTCTGATTTTTCCAATCGTTTTGACCACGAATCCCCATTTTTGTCTGTTTTTTGCACAGAAACCGATTCCATAGCGGTTCGACTCGAATGTCCGGACGTGCCTGTATGTGGGGCTGTCGGTGAAACGGATTTCAATGATGTGCTGCTCGCTGTTTTGGACTCCTGTGAAGTCGCGGCATCCTTATCTGAAGCCGAAACCGGTTCCAGTACGGTACGACTCGAAGCCCTGGGCTGAGGTGCATTCCCGGAACTCCTGTCGGATGCAGGAACTTCTTCCATCACAGTTCGGCTTGAAGATTTAAAACTCAGAGCATTTGAAAACTTATTGAAAATGCCGAATCCAATCTTTGTATCTGAACCTCCCTCTTTTGCATTATCGGGAAAAAGTGCCGGTGAAACGCCGCATGCAATTGCATCGTCCTTGCTCATCAGAGAATCTTCGTCAAACCACTCCCCATCCTTTGCGTCCGGCAAACAAACCCGATAACACATCCGATGACTATGCTCAGAAAGATTGGCTGCAATAATGCAGCCGCATAGCTGTGCATATGCATTGATAAATGCCCGTCCTTCCGGCAGACATTTATTCACAAAAACCCAATCCCCTATTTGAAATTTTTGCTTTGCCACGACTCATCCTCAAACACGAAACAACGAACCAGAACTGCCTCCTCGGTCTTTACACCCCAAAATAACCGCAACTATATCCGTCGGCGTTTTCTGAGCAGAATGCCTCCCAGCAATCCCCACATCAAAACGAATCCCGGAATTTCCGAATGGCTTGCATGTACTGAACAATCAGACCCCTTGTAAGAGGATGCATCAGAATCCTCATCATCCTCATCATCCTCATCATCCTCATCATCCTCTTCATCATCCGTTTTTTTATTGCCGGAAGATGGTTTGTCACCTTTGCCTGGTTTATCGCCGGTTCCGGGGTCATCACTGGTGCCGGGGTCATCACCGGTACCGGGGGCATCACCGGTTCCGGGGTCATCGCCAGTACCAGGATCATCACCGGTTCCGGGGTCATCGCCAGTACCGGGGGCATCACCGGTACCAGGCTCATCGCCGGTGCCGGGGTCATCGCCGGTGCCGGGGTCATCGCCGGTGCCGGGATTTGTCTTGCAGACATCTGCATCCAGACAGGCTTCATCTTCGCAATCTGTCTTGCCATTGCCATCGTCATCAAGTTTGTTGTCGCAAATTTCGGGATCGGGCGCTGCCTTGCAGGCATCTGCATTCACACAGGCATCATCCTCGCAATCCGCCTTGCCATTGCCATCATCATCGAGTTTGTTGTCACAAATCTCGGGATCGGGAACCCAGTTTGCCGCAGTACATGATTCATTGATAGCTGTCCCAAGCAATTTGGCCATGAGATTTGCAATCAAACAAACGCGCTGCCCTGGATCAATAACCGTTTCGAGTGGGAAACCGACGAGAATGGCTTTGCCGTCAGCGCTCAGAATACCCGCTCCGGTACTGCTGCTGACATCACCATTGATATAGTTGAGTATAGCAGTTCCGCCATTGGCGGCCTGCAATACATCCGGATAAATGACGCAAGCCGCATCTTCTGTAGTTTTTGCAGCCGATCCTCCATCGACGACACACCCGCTGTAAATGACCTCCCCCGACATCAGATTTGGCGCAGAAATTTTCTGGGTCGCTTTAATATCGCTGTAGGCCTCATCCGCAGCGTAGGCAGCATTAAAATTATCAGCGAGCCATGAGGAATTGCTGTTATAAGTGGAATCGGCCATCGCAAAACCGACATCTGAACCAGTCATGATCAGTGGTATTTTGTTCGCCCGAAGCTGCTCAACAAGGGTACGCTGATCAGCCGAAAGTACATCGTGTGTTACAGATGTCTGTCCCGCGGCCCACACGACCAAATCGTACTGATGATCTTTGAGCAATTCAGCGGCCCCTTCATCATCGACCGAATCGATCCCATAACCGGCATCATTCAAAAGGATTGCCGGGGCATAGATGCGTGCATACGAACGCACGGTATTCGCATCATAGACGGATTTCATCTCACGATCGACGCCATCCACATAGAGAATCTTTTTCTTATTCTGATTTGGCAGGCGTCCCACTCCGACGAGCGAATCCAGGCTTTCACCTGCATCATTGACGGCAGTTATGCGAACATAAAGGGTCTGTCCAGGCAAAATCGGCAAAGTCGCTTTGTTTGCGTCGACCGTCATGAGCGGATCGACATCAAAAAGCAGTCCGTCATCGGATGTATAAATATTATATTTTGTCGGGACAGAGTTGGAGATGACTTTATCTTCAACAGGCTGCCAGCTCAGATTCAGGTGATCACCTTCGGCAGTCACAGTCAGTTTGTTGGGCGGCAATGGGGGAATCATCGCATCATCCCCTTTGAAATGCTGGATAATACCGGCCATGATGCCGCGCGCGCCCCAAAAGCGCGTACTCGTTTCACGAATCAGTCTTCCATCGGTTTCATTATCATGAAAAGCCGTTTCGATGAGGAGTGCCGGAATGATGAGCGGCGAATTATTTTTATTGTAGTACCATGCATTCCGAACGGGTCTGAGTTCACCAAACCCGGCACCATATAAATGTTTGGGGCCAACCCAGGTGCTGTCGACATATTTTCTGAGATAGTCTAAAAATCTCAGATTAATATGTGTTGCATAATTATATGTTCCAGGCGGCAGATTATTATCTGCGTGCCCGGATTGCCAGCTGGGTTCCTGTACCCACTGCAGATCACCTGCCGAATTCAGCGGATACCAGACGTAAGTCTGTGTACCGCGGTTCCCTCCATTGAATGCATTGGTATGCAGCGACAGCTGAGCATCGACGCCTTCATACAATGAATACATACTTCTACCGGAAACGTCGCCGGAAAGCACCCAATCCGGAACCCCCATGTACTCCAGCCATGCCAGAGCACTCTCCTGCCATTTATACTGACCGGATTTATTTCCCTTATATACGATGGTACCGGGTCCATCGCCGATCTGGACAGCATCGGCAACGACGACTCTCTCAGAAGAAGCAGTCACATTCGAGAGACGAACTTCGCCTTTTTCTGAAGCCCTGAACGGAAACATTCCCAGAAAACGCCACACGTTTGCCGAACCTTTTTGCGTAGCCTGGGTAATGGTATCCGACGATCCATTGTTGACGTATTTCATGGACTGATTCTGCAGAACAACGGACTGGCCCCTCGCATGGACGATCGTATACTGAGCATCGGGAATCCGGTTGTCGCTCGTATAATACCGAACATAAACGGGATAATAGCCGTCTTTGGCGACATTAAAGGACCATGTCGCCGTAGCCGTTTCGGAACTGTCACCATTGGTATAGCGATAATCCCCGGACGAACTCTTCGTCCAGGTACCGGTTTCGGCATAATTGCTGTCGGTATTCTTAATGACAGTCGTCGTCTCGGTATAGCTGTAAGCGCGCATCATCAGGGTTTCCATACCTGCGCGCTCGAGCATCGGACGAACATAGTCACTCACCCATTCGTAGGTGTGCTTATCCTCACGAAGATTCACAGTAATACCGCGCTGCCAGCCCCAGCCACTCCCACCGGTCTCAATGCCATGGCCCGGGCTTAAACTGATGCGTTTTCCGGAGAGAGCACCTTTTCGGAGCGAACGCGCAGACAAACGACCGGGAGATCTTGCCTGACGCACGGCCAGCCCATGTTCCATCGCGCTTTGAACAGCTTCAGGAGATTCGCTGCCAATCATATCGGGCATATGCCATATTCCGCTCTGCGCATCGCTGTCCTGACCAAAAGCGCAGGATGCTCCCCCCAGTAATACAGAAACCACAACCGCTGCATTCAAATAATGCTTTCTGTACGACATAAGACAACTCCTCTCTAAACACATCAAACCCAGCAATAAGTGGGTCATGATAACACATTAATCATGCACGATTCAACGCAGACGACCCCATAAAATAACAAAAAAGCTGCGTATTCGCCCAGATGGGCGAATAGCAGCTTTCGGTGAGCGTACGCCGGGGCCGTTTACGGGCCCCAAGAAGCGAGCCTTCCCAAATTATTTAAAGAATCTGCGCGCAAAATCGTAACAGTCATTCGACGTCGCATGGATGCGGCCATTCACCGAAAGATAAGTCATAATGCGGTAGATCGTCTCTTCATCATCCAGACAATCCAATGCAGCGGCAAGATCATGTGCAGACAATTCGCCGCCCTCGGAGAGCTTTTCGAGACAGCGCGTCTGAATCGCCAGAATGTTGGATGCAGCTTTCTTTCCGGCTTCGACGCCGGGCTGATGATAGGCATTGATGTGGATCAATGAAGCATAGAAACCGACTGCACGTTCAAAGAGCGCAATCAGAGCACCGATCGTTCGCGGATCGATGCGGGCAACCGTAATCGTCATCGAATCGCGGCCGCCTTCATAGAGGGCACGGCGCGTTCCAAGCAGGAAACCATGCAGGAAATCACCGGGCGTCACGTTGGGATCGACCTCGACGGGAGCGGCACCGTACTCGAGAACATCGATAAAGGTAACGAAGAAATTGTCGATACCGTCGCGGAGCTGCTGAACGTAGGCATGCTGATCCGTCGATCCCTTATTGCCGTAGACGGTCAATCCCTGATGTACGACATTGCCGTCGAGATCGAGTGCCTTGCCAAGAGATTCCATGATAAGCTGCTGCAAATAACGGGCAAACAGGAGGAGTTTATCTTTATATGGCAAAATGACGAGGTCTTTCAGACCCTTGCCGCTCGTCGCATAGAACCACATCAGAGCCATCAGGGCTGCAGGGTTTTTGGCAACATCACGATTGCGCGTATGAACGTCACAGGCAGCAGCACCGGCACAGAGTGCGTCAATGTCGATTCCCTGAAGGGCAGCAGGCAGAAGACCGACTGCAGAAAGTTCGGACGTGCGACCGCCGACCCAGTCCCACATCGGGAATGTCCGGATCCAGCCCTCGGATTTGGCCGTATTATCGAGCTTTGAACCGCGCCCGGTGATGGCAACCGCGCGTTCGGAGAGTTTCAGACCTTTGGATTCAAGATAACGGGCCGCAGAAATCATGCCATTGCGAGTTTCGGGCGTCGAACCGGATTTTGAAATCACGACGACGAGAAGCGTTTCGAGGTGTTCAATCCGATCGAGAGTCATCTGGATTCCTTCGGGATCGGTATTGTCGAGGAATGAAACGCGCATTTTGTCCGCCGGAGTCGACAGCGCGGATGCAATCCACTGGGGACCGAGCGCGGAGCCACCGATGCCAATCACGAGCAAATCCGTATACTTCTTCCCGTTTGGAGCGAGTATTCTGCCCTCA
>JAEEGL015305954.1_pt1 | contig 11014 bp, 12 predicted proteins | sample 9134231 | NCBI WGS metagenome assembly JAEEGL01 (sample SAMN16246548, study PRJNA631951) | gut metagenome | biome: gut microbiome; feature: rumen; material: fiber-attached | host: Bos | place: Iran: Karaj | collected 2018-10
TACCGCCGGGACCTTCCTTCAGGTCGACGATACCGGGTGCATCGTAGGTCAGTTTCTGACCACCCATCTCATATTCAACGGGGCGTGTGGGCAGAAAGTCGCCTGTCAGTTGGACCATCTTAGCCTTGGGAGCGAACAGCCGGAAGGTAACGGAGTGGTCGGGGTTGATTTCGGGTGAAACCAGCCCGGTACCGGGGCCCAGTGCCTGCTGGGCGAAGGCGGCCACGGTCATGCCGAGGACAGCCAGAAGAGCGATCATCTTTTTCATACGGGAGATTCGTTTCCCAAATTTACACATTTTTCGGTTTTTTTACTTATTTTGCATTTTTGCAAGAAAAACCGATTATGTACAACGGTCTGAAAGAGTATATCCGGCTCCTGGACGAGAAGGGCGAACTGCGGCACATCATGGAATTCGTGGATCCCGTGCTGGAGATTGCCTGCGCCACGGACATCGAGTCGAAAAAGCCTTCCGGCGGCAAGGCCCTGCTGTTTGAGAATACCGGCACGACCTATCCCGTTCTGACCAACATGATGGGATCGGAGGCCCGTATCCGCTATGCCCTGGGTGTGGACTCTCTGGAGGGCGTGGGTGCGCGCATCGAAGATTTGGTCGACAGCGTACTGGGCGCAAACAAGAGCCTGCGCAACAAGCTCAAGATGCTGCCGCTGCTGGGTCAGGCAGCCAAATGGATGCCCCGCATGCACAAGGGACACGCACCCTGCCAGGATGCCGTACAGTATACCGCACAGCTCAGCCAGCTCCCGGTCCTGAAATGCTGGCCGGGGGACGGCGGCCGCTTCATCACCCTTCCCCTCGTGAACACGGTCAGCCCCTTGACCGGCATCCGCAATGTCGGCATGTACCGGATGCAGGTGCTTGACGATGCGACCACCGGAATGCACTGGCATATGCACAAGACCGGCGCCAAGCATCTTTCCGAATGTACCCACCGCCTGCCCGTGGCCGTGTGCTTGGGCGGTGATCCCGTCTACACCTATGCTGCCACGGCACCCCTGCCGGAAGGTATCGACGAATATCTCCTCGCAGGTTTCTTGCGCGGCAAGCCGGTGGAGCTGGTCAAATGCTTTACCCAGGACCTCATGGTGCCCGCCGACTGCGACTTCGTCATCGAGGGGTACGTGCAGAAAAGCGAGGAGAAGATCATGGAAGGTCCTTTCGGCGACCATACGGGCTTCTATTCCCTGGAGGACCTGTACCCGAAATTCCATGTCACCTGCATTACCCATCGCTTCGATGCCATCTACCCCGCCACGGTGGTGGGTATCCCGCCGATGGAAGACAAATATATCCAGGAAGCTACCGAAAAGATCTTCCTTTCGCCCATCAAGCTGGCCATTGCGCCGGAGGTCGAGGACCTGTTCCTTCCGGAAGAAGGCGTGGGTCACAACTTTGCCATCGCCAAAATCCACAAGCAGTATGAAGGCCAGGCCTTCAAGGTAGCCCATGCGCTTTGGGGCGCAGGGCAGATGATGTTCAACAAGTTCCTGCTGGTGGTCGACGGGGATGTCGACATCCGCAACTGGGATGCTGTATTCGACGCTGTCAGCCGCAACGTGAACGTGCAGCGCGACTTGCTCTTCAGCCGGGGCCCACTCGACGTGCTCGACCACACCGCTCCCGAGACCGGTTTCGGAGGCAAACTCTGCATCGATGCCACACGGAAGGAAAAAGCCTTCGCCGAACGGAAACTCGACCAGGTAATCCGGGTACTGTATGACGATGCAGAAAAAGATGCCACCCGCTACCGCAAGCTCTGGCTGTTGGGTGCCAACTGCGACCCTGTGCGCGACGGCCGCGTACGCGACTATCTGATCCTCGACGCCAGTTCCAAGAAGAATGCGCCGGGCTTCCGGCGTCGCTGGCCCGACATCGTGTCGCATGACCCCGCCCTGGCCGAGAAGATGTCCCAACTCCTGAAAGACTGACACGGATGAAAAAGATTGCCGTCTATCTGGGCTCAGCGCCCAGCTGCAAGGATGTTTACAAAGGCCTCGCCTATGAGTTGGGGCACCGGCTGGCCAAAGCCGGTATGACAGTGGTCTATGGCGGTGCGGCCGTCGGAACGATGGGCGCGCTGGCCAACGGCGCCAAAGATGCCGGCGGCACGGTGATCGGGGTGTTTCCGCGGGATTTCCGCGGGACGAAAGAGGTGCGGGAGAGCGGATTGGAGGTCGTACAGCACGGCCTCTCGGAATTCATCGAGGTAGCCGATTTTGCTGAACGGAAAAAGGTGATGGAAGAACTGAGCGACGCATGCATCGTGATGCCGGGCAGTTTCGGCACGATGGATGAGCTCTTTACCTATGCCTGCAACCGGGCTATCGACAAGCACGAAAAGCCCATCTATGTCTTCAATTTCGAGGGATATTACGCGCCGCTCAAGCAGCTGCTGGCCAATATGCAGGACGCCGGCTTCATGAAACCCATGATGGCCGGCGCCGTTACTTTCTGCGATACGCTCGACGAACTTGTCACCTATTTCTGAGCATTCCGCTTATCCACCACCTTCGCATCCGGATAATCATTGATGTTGAAGGTGACCATGCTTTCGGGGACACCGAAGGATATTTCGCGCATCGTCATGGATACGCCCGAAACCTTGGTGCTCAGACTGATCGGATAATATGTTCCTTTGGCGATGACCAGATCTATCGTCTTGGGCGCGTCCTTGTCGGTATTGGTCTTCGATTTCTTGCATTTGAGATACCAGGCGTCAGCCGTTTCCTTCTGGATGGACAGGTCGTAGCCGTCCGTGATGCCGGAGAACATTTCCGTATCCCCGCTGTCCTCAGCCGCGCTGCCGCTGTCGTTGTCAATCTCCACCTCGTTCGACTTGGAATTATAGGTCCACTCCGTCGTCCCGTCCGACCAGGTGATAAGTTCCACGCCCAGCATCTTGACTTCTACACGAAGCTTGTCCCCTAGTGAATAGGATTTGGTGGTCATGGTGCCCACGATCGGGACCTTGGCGTCAATGATCATCACGATGCCCTCCGGCTCGTGTGTTTCCATCGCCTCCTCCATCCGGTCGACGATTTCCTGCGGCGTCTGCGCATAGGAACCCATTGCCAGCCCGAAGAAGATGGCACCGAAAAGAAAAGTAACGATTTTTTTCATCCCAACAATCTTTAACTGGCAGCAAAAATAGGAAAAATATCGTTATCTTTGCACCCGGTCTGCAGGATGCAGGCGAAGGGGTGCTGAGGCGTCCGGGGCGGCGATGGCCGCCGGAGAAGCCGAGGCTGAGATGATACCCTCACTACCTGATCGGGGTAATGCCCGCGTAGGGAATCTCTATTACTGGGGCTCTGCCCCAGACCTCACCGCTCCAGCCTGCTATTACACAAGCCACCGCAACGGCTTCCGCTAGCGCCTGATGGCGCCTGGTAGTCAATGAGTGTGGCCGAAATGAATTATGTAGTGGATTGAGCCATGAAGAAACAAATAGCAACAGTAATCGGTATCGTTTCGCTTCTTTCGACTGTTCCTTCGTTCTCGCAGGAACGCGACTCTACCAAAGTTGAGCAACTGCAGGAGGTGGTCGTGAGCGCCGTGTGGGCCGCGAAAGACGCGCCGTTTGCCGTGGCCAACATCGGCCGTGCCGAACTGCGCGATTATTCCAGCACGGGGCGCGAACTCCCCATGCTCTTCTCCCAGACGCCGGGCATCATCGCCTGGAGCGAAAACGGCGTAGGTACCGGTACCACCTACCTGCGCATCCGCGGGGCCGGCGGCAGCCGCATCAATGTGACACTCGACGGCGTCCCCCTCAACTCTCCGGAAGACCAGAGTGTCTTCTGGGCCAACATGAACTCCTACGGCACCTTGCTGGGCAGCGCGCAGATCCAACGCGGCGTGGGCACCTCGACCAACGGGGACGGCGCCTTCGGCGGAACCATCGCCCTCGCCACCCAGGCACCGGCCCTGACGCTCGGCAGCGAAGTCAATTTCTCCTACGGTTCCTGGAATACGATGCACTTGGGCACCCGCTTCACGAGCGGCCTGCTCTGGAACCGGATCGTGCTGGAGGCCGCCTACAACCAGACCTCGACCAACGGCTATCTGCCCGGCACCCGCGGCCGTTCCGGCAGCTACTACGGAGGCGTAAGCTATCTGGGAGGCAGCTGGAAGCTGAGCTACAAGCTCATCGGCAACTTCGAGAAAACCGGCCAGGCCTGGAACGGCGTGACGGCAGGCACCGACGACCTTTCCCTGATGGACGGGACCTACGGTTACCATACGGGCATCCAGACCTACAAAGACCTGTACGAAGCCGGGCTGGGAAAATACAACTCGCTGTACGAGCGTCTGATCATCGACAGCGTAGATCCGCTCGACTGCCGTTTCGAACGCTATGAACTGAACGACGGCACACTCTGGGACCGTACCACCGACAACTTCTGGCAGAATCACCACCTGCTCAATTTTGCAGCCAATATCGGCGACGCCTGGAAGCTGTCGGCCACCGCCCACTTCACCACCGGCCATGGTTGGTATGAGGAATTCCGTTACAACAACAAGCTGTCGAAATTCGGTCTTCCCGTCTATGTGGACGAAGCCGGGAACACGGTCAAACGCTGCGATTTCATCCGCAAGAAAGGCCTCACGCAACGCACCGGCGGCCTGGTCGCCAACCTCTCCTGGCAGAAAGGAAACTGGGATGCCGTGGCGGGGTTTTCTCTCCAGCAGTTCAATGGAAACCACTACGGCTACCTCCCCTATATCAGCTGCGAAGACCTGTACAATGAACTGACGAACTACGGCAAGCACCCGTATAAATACTACAATTCGGACGCATCGAAGTTTGACGGCAGCCTCTTCCTCAAAGCGACCTACAAACTGTCGCCGGCCTGGAGTTTCTTCGGTGACCTCCAATACCGGGGCGTCCACTACGCGACGGACGGTTTCAACGACAAGTATGTCGTGAATGAAGACGGTTCCATCAGCCGTCAGATGCTCGACATCAACGTACGCTACAACTTCTTCAACCCCAAGGCGGGCGTAAACTACAGCCAGGGCCCGCACCGGGCCTACGCCTCGTTCGCCCTCAGCCACCGCGAACCCGAGCGCAACAATTTCACCGACAACGGCAAATATCCCGCCCCGCGCGCCGAGCGGCTCTACGACATCGAGGCCGGCTACCAGGTGGAAGGCGCCAGGGCCCGCGCCGGCATTAACCTCTACTATATGCGCTACAAGGATCAGTTGGTGCAGACCGGCGAATTGAGCGACATCGGCGAGGCCCTGACCACCAATATTCCCGATTCCTACCGCATGGGTGTCGAACTCACCGCAGGCTGGGATCCGGTATCCTGGCTGAGACTGGAAGCCAACGCCGCGCTGAGCCGCAACCGCCTGCTCGATTTTGACGAATATGTGGAGGACTGGGACAACGGCGTGACTGTCATCCACTACGACAACGCGCCCCTCGCCTATTCGCCCGACGCCATCCTCAACGGCTTCGTCAACTTCCATTACAAAGGATTCCGCGCGCAGTGGCACACCGGTTTCGTGAGCCGCATGTATCTCGACAATACAGGAAACCGCGAGCGCTCGCTGCCCGCCTACAGCCTGACCGACCTGTCGCTGGGCTACACGTTCCAGATTCCCAAGGGATTCGGCATCCGGGAAATCGACCTGGGCGTGGACGCCAGCAACCTGTTCAACGCCCGCGTCGCCCAGAGCGGCTGGGTCTACAGCGCCATCTACGCCAGCGGAGGCCACCCCAACGACCATCGCTATTATCAGATCGGCTTCATCCCCGTCGCGGGTTTCACCGCACTGGGACACGTGACCTTGCGATTCTGATTTTTTCGTATCTTTGAAGATATGAAACTCTATATCGTTGACGCTTTTACAGAGAAACCCTTCGGGGGCAATACGGCCGGCGTGGCGCTGATTGAGCCGGGAGCCGGTTTCCCCGATGAGGAATGGATGCGGCGGCTGGCCGCGGAATTGCGGTATTCAGAAACAGCATTTGTCCGACGCGACGGCGCATCTGAATTCACAGTGCGATATTTCACGCCAGCGGGAGAAATCGACCTTTGCGGCCACGCCACCATCGCTTCATTCGGAGTCCTGTACCGCGAAGGATTCGTCCCGGAAGGAACACGCTGCCTCAACCATACGCGGGTCGGCGACCTGGAAGTTGTAGCAGGGAAACAAGTGATGATGCAGATGGCAACTCCGAAGTGTGTCGGAACTTTCGAAGAACCCGGGGCGTTGGGAAAGCTGCTGGCCGCGATGGGCGGCATCCTTCCTGAACAACTGGGGAAATGGCCTGCCGAGACATTCTCCACCGGCCTGCCCGACATCATCCTGCCGCTGCACGATGTCACCACCTTGCAGGCACTCCAGCCCGACATGTCGCTGCTTCACGCACTCAGCGACAGCCTGGACGTCGTGGGCGTCCATGCTTTCGCCATTGACCCGAACGATGAATACACGGCACACGTGCGTAACTTCGCGCCCCGCTACGGCATTCCGGAAGAATCGGCCACAGGCACGGCCAACGCCGCCCTGACGGGGTATCTCTACCACCACCATGTCATCGACGAAGGAGCCCGGTGCTCCTTCCTGCAGGGCGAAGCCATGGGACGTCCATCCCTCGTTCAGACTACATTGGAATTGAAAGGCGGCATCCCCGACATCCGTGTCGGCGGACCCTGCGCAATTGTGGTCAAGGGCGACTGCTGACAATAGCCGGAGCGGTTTCCCCGTCGAGTTTCCGTGCCAGCAGGAAACCCATGGCACCCACGGCGAGAGCCATGGCAAAGATCACGACTTCCGTGAAGGCCATGCTGGCGTTCTTCGAAATAACGACTGCGCAAGCGTCCACCAGGAAATGTAGCAGGATGGCTGCAGGGAAAAGCCACAACCATTTGCCGCCTTTTCGCACAGCCGTCCACACCAGGATGGACAGGCCCAATTGCAGAATGAGGGCGGACACACGCTCCCAGAGACCCAGGAAATAGGAGCCGGCTGCCGTCGTCTCCAATTGCTCAAATTGGGTCTGTACCTGTTCCAGTGCATTGGCCGGGGCAGTGGCCAGCAGCGTTTCAGCCGCTCCGGTATTGATCATCACCGAAAGGACGAGATTCGAAATCAGGGTCATCCCAAAAATCAGGATCATCTCAACCCCGCCGTGACCGGCACCGTAGGCGACGGCCGGCAATGTTTTAGAAGGTTCCTTCTTCAGGAGGTATTTCATGGCCAGAAAGCGGCCCGTCTCTTCGAAAAGGCCCGCTGCCAGCCCGCCGTAAAGGGCATAGAGCCAGACATTCCCCATGATAGCCGGACCATGCGGTCCCTTCAGGACCAACATGTGCAGGATGGGCTCCAACAGCAAGGCAAACACAATAAATACGCCGGCGCCGATGAGAATGGTCGTCAGGCGCGCCTTCTGCTTTTTCACCAGCCACCAGGCCAGTGCGACGGGAACGGCTATGCCAGTCAGAGCACAGATTCCCATCGAGATCATTGAACTTACAGGTACCATATTGGGCAAATATACTCAATTTGCGCCAATCCTCACATCTCCCCCATCGGATGACTGCCAGATTTTGGGACGCTACCGTCACTTTCGTGGGGGGAGCGTTGCGAAAATGGCAGCGGAGGTGTATCTTTGCAGTATATGAGAAACGCTTTTGGATACATACTGGGCTTCCTGCTGTTCGTGGTGGGAATTCCGGCAATCATGTGGTGGGCGTCCGGGATGCCCGCGCTTTGGCCGGTGCCAGCCGCCCGGGCCATCATCGCCGGCTTGCTGATGATCGGCGGGCTGTCGCTCTCCGTTTGGACCATCGTCTATATGAAGCGGCGGGGCAAAGGCAACCCGATGGATGCCTTCGGACACGAAGTGGCGCCCCGTACACAGCACCTGATGACAGACGGCCCTTATAACTTCAATCGCAACCCGATGCTCACGGGTACACTAACTTATTTGGCTGGTGTGGCGGTATGGCTGTGGCACTGGGAAGTTGTGGTAGTTTGGGTAGTATTTCTGGCCATTATGCTGGTGCAGGTACTCAGCGAAGAAAAGCGCCTCCGCCAGGATTTCGGCCAGGAGTATGCAGACTATTGCAAGCGCACGCGGAGGTTTTAGAACATGAAGACTTTTCTGAAAATATTGACTTTGTTCATCGGTATCGGCGCCGTGGGCGGTGCCGTGATGATGTGGGCGGATCCTTCCGGCGTCAGCTGGGGCGGAGAACCGATGCTGGACCTGCTGCGGGCGAAGATGCCCTGGCCGGATGTGTTTTTCAAAGACTTTATCCCGTCGGGCTTTGCACTGCTGGCCGTAAACGGCATCCCCCAGCTTATCGCAGCTATCCTGTTGTTCAAGAATCACCGTCTGGCTTATCCGGCCGTCCTGGTCTGCGGCATCATCCTGATGCTCTGGATTGTTGTGGAATGGTGGGCTTGGGGATTCAATGCCCTGAGTAACATCTATTTCATACTGGGACTGGTGGAGGTGATTGCCGCCATCATAGGCATGAAACGATGCCCGAAAGCATAATCATCGTTGGCAGGACATGCCGTTTGTTCGGGTCGGATGCACCAGCCTGCCTGCTGGTCCAGCCTTCGGCCCGGCACGAGAATGCCACGCTGGAAGCGGAAGCGGCGCAGATTGCCACGCTGAGCCGGATACCTTTTGTCTTGGTGACCATTGAACTCGATGACTGGATCATCGACCTGATGCCATGGCCGGACGGGAACATTTCCAGAGACCCGGAGGCAGGAAAACACGGGCAGGAGACGCTCCAATACTTGCTGCTGTCGTTGATTCCCGAAATGCACAAGCGATTCGGCCCCCTGCCGGTCATCCTGGGTGGCTACTCACTCGGCGGGTTGTTCTCCCTTTGGGCATCCACCCAGACCGACAGCTTCAAGGCCATTGCCGCAGCTTCTCCCTCCGTATGGATCCACGGCTGGCTTCCCTATGCCAGAAAGCATGTGACACTGGCGGATCATGTCTATCTGAGCCTGGGCGAACAGGAAGAACACGTGAAGAACCAGGCCATCGCACGCGTGGGCGACAATCTCCGGGCTTACCATGCTTTGCTGCAGGAGCAGCTGGGGCCGGAGCATTGTCCGTTGGTTTGGGAACCAGGCAATCATTTCACTGATAACGAGGGCCGCCTGGCCCGGGCTTTTGCCGGGTGTATGACTACTGCTGGTACTCCAGTCCTTTGATGGCAATGCCGATGTTGACGGGGAGTGGTTTCATCTCTCCCAGGGCCACTTCCCTGACATAGCTGCTTTTGAAGTGGATGATGAAGTCCATGGTCATTTCCCAGAACTTCCTGTCTTCTTCGGGTTGGGCCAGGAAGGCCTTCAGGGCCTGATCGTCGCAACCGACAATCTGGAAAGCGATGAAGTATTTTCCGGGCTCCAACAGCAGGGCTTCTTCCGGCTGGATGTCGAAGGGCTGCGGATTGTTAGAGACGCCGACATCGAAGTAAATGGGCTTGCGGAGCACATTGACGAACGATTCTTTCTTGCCCTCGATGCGGTAGATATTGACGCTGGCGACGCAGCCGGGGATATGGTTGCTATGGACGGACAGCAGAATATCCTGCACGAGGAATGGTTTCCTGACCTGGGCAACGGAACCCAGTTCCCGACCTTCGGAGCGGCCATTCTGAAGAGAAAAACTGATAACCCCCATATTCCCCAACAACTTCGTCCCAGGTCGCAGGAGATATTTTTCCTTCGTATTCCCTCCGATGATAACTGACGGCAGCAATTCTTGTTCATGAAGGACGATGACGACATCATCGCAAGGACCAGTGACGGGATAAGAAGCCGGCTGATAGGATACATGGAAGAATTCCAGCGTGTCGCAGGGAACCTCTATTTCAAAACGGCCGTCGGCGGTAGAAATGGTTCCTATCTGAAGTTTGGGTACGCCGAGCTGGACGTATTCGACAGCGTCGCCTTTTTCATCGATGATGCGACCTTTGACGCTGACGCGCTCCTGTGCAAAAAGCATGACGGGCAGCAACAGGGTCATTAACACAAACTTAATCCGCATAGATATCCTCCTCCATTTCAACGCCTTCCGGATCGGGTTGGTAGTCCAGGATATCGCCAGGCAGGCAGTCGAGCACCTTGCAGAGCTTGTTGAGCGTGGTGAAGCGGATGGCGCGGCCTTTCCCTGTCTTGAGCAGGGAAAGGTTCGTCATCGAGATGCCGATCTTTTCGGACAGCTCCGAGAGTTTCATGTGGCGCTCCCAGAGTATTTTGTCGAGGTTGACGGTAATCATATCGCAAGTTTGCTGTCTTTCGCGGCCAGGTACGCCATTTTATAGAGCCCTGCGAACAGGAGGACAATGAGGGGAATCAAGATGGTATTGGAATCGAGCATCAATTCCGATTCGCCCTTCACCACTGCGTCGTAATTGCAGTGGACAAAGGCGAGGAGCGCGGCAACCAGTGCGGCCCAGCGGATGATCGGGATGTTGGATTTGGGAAAGATCTCCCCGTTCTTCAGCCCCTGGTTGATGCGGTACAGGAAAATGCAGCACAGGACGAAAAGAAGCGTGATGCCGACGAAACGAGCCGCAAGGATGAAGATCTGCCAGCCCTTGATGTCCGGATTCCAGGTCACGGGCATAATAAAGTTGTTCAGCCATAATTGGGAAAACATTTGCACGTACGTGTAGGCGAGTGTCAGGCCGCCAATAATGAGGATGGCGATGGAGAGATTCCGGATGCTTTTTTGCGTTGAATTCTTCATATCGTTGTCTATTTTGTTTTGCCGTTTCGCTGGACAAAGATAATGCCAATTTTATGAAAAACATAAAATAGTTTTATGAATTACATAAATTTCTCCGACAAAGGCCACGGTTTTAATAAAACATTTGTTACATAACACTTGCTTTTTAAAAAAATACCCTTTACCTTTGCAGCCACAAACAGTAAATGCCATGCCCAAAGCTGTATTCTTTAACAAGGAGAAAATCACGAAAGCCGTCCTCGATCTCA
>JAEEGL015422423.1_pt1 | contig 11014 bp, 7 predicted proteins | sample 9134231 | NCBI WGS metagenome assembly JAEEGL01 (sample SAMN16246548, study PRJNA631951) | gut metagenome | biome: gut microbiome; feature: rumen; material: fiber-attached | host: Bos | place: Iran: Karaj | collected 2018-10
TATATTATTTTCATTATTGTACCCTATAATAACACAAAAATAAGACTAACACGAAAAATTTACAACAAAAAGAGAAAAATATAAAATAATTAATTTATTTCTTTAATACCATTGAATTCTTTAATGGCATTACAAATATCGTTTTTTTCATTTTTTTCTACAAAAATCTCTCTCATAATATCTTTAAATTTATTAAAAGAGATACCGTCATTTTCATTTAAATCCATTTGTTTAAAAAAACTTTCAATATATTGATCATTGGGATTTCCCATAATATTTTCAATTTCTTCTTTAGATAATTTACCATCATTATCATTATCAAATTGTTTAAAAGCTAATTTTAAATTATTATCATTAATTAAAGTTTTATATTCAATTGAAGATCTAATAAATTCTTCATAACTAATAAATCCATCATAATTATTATCAATTTGATAAATAATTTCCTTTAATTTTTCATCATTAATATCCCCAAAATATTTTAAATATCCATTTTTAATTTCTTCATAAGTTAATTTTCCATCTCTATTATAATCTAATTTCATAAAAGCATTTTCTAATTCTCTGATATCATCATTATTTAATAGATAATGAACAATATAAGCAATTACAGCTTGTTGGAATTTTTCTTTTACATTAAAATTATAAATTCTTTTTAAAATATTACTCATCATTAAATTTCCTATTCTTCTTCTAGGATAATTTTCAACTTCAGTAATAAAAGGATGATTTAAGCATTGACTTGCAGAATATCTTTTTTCATATTTTTTTTCTAACATATTACTTAAAAGTTCTTGGGCATTATGAGATATTTTTCTCCATTCAGGAGTATCTTTATCAATTTTTCCTTTTTTTATTTTTTTTGATATTTCTTGTTGAGAGACTCCATTAAATGGAGGATAACCTAATAATAATATATACATTATTATTCCTGCTGACCATATATCACATTTATTATTATATTTTTTTTTTAAAACTTCTGGTGCTATATAATATGGACTTCCTACTTTTAAAGTTAAGTAATCATTTTTATGAAGAAAATGACATGTTCCAAAATCTATTAATTTTAAATTTATACCTAATTCATTTTCGAAAGGACAATTTAATTTGGATTTTTCTATTAAAATATTTTCAGGTTTAATATCTCTATGAACTATATTATTTGAATGTAAATAATTTAATGCATGTAAAAGTTGGCTCATAATTATTTTTGTTTTTCTTTCTGAAAATTTTTTTTCTTTATTAATATAATCATATAATTCACCTCCTGAAATATATTCCATTATTATATAATAGTTATTGTTATCTAAATAATAATCATATATTTTTATTATATTTGGATGTTCTAATTTTATCATTATTTCTATTTCATTTAATAATTCTTCATTTTCTTCCTCTCTTTCAGATTTTTTTATTATTTTAATTGCAAGAATTTTATTTGTTATTTTATTTTGAACTTTAAATACTTTTCCAAAAGATCCTTTTCCTATTTTTGATAATAGTTTATAATTATCTTCGAATTTTTTTTTTGGTCCTTTTATAAAATTTTTTACTCCTATACTTTGTTCTATTTCTTCTTTTGTTTTTATTTCTATTAAAGTTTGTTTTTGTATTCTTATATCACGAGAAGATTTTACACATCCCATTTTTATTTTTTTTAGTTATATAAAAATTTTTTAATAGAAACAATAAGTTAATGTTTTACAAATTAAATTTTTTTATAATTTAATTTTCTGAATTCATTTATAATTTTATTTTTAATTATTTTTTATTTGAAAATAAATATATTAAAACATATTAAAACTAAATAAATTGAAGTTTTTTGCAAAAAATCTTTTAATTTAATGATTAATTAACATCTTAATTAGTAGAAGTAACAATTTTTGTCTTCACCTATTTTTATATATAAAAAGTATTTTATCTTCTTAATTAGTTAATTTTAAATTGGAATAATTTGTAAATCTTAAATTCACCATTTCTTATCTGAATATTTAATGAATAATTGTCAAAAAATAATATTCTTTAAATATTAATTATAATAAATTTACTGATTTCAATAGTTTATACGCATTTTTTTTCTCAGAATATAAATATGAATTTATTAATCTCTTTATTTTGAAAAAGAAATAATTTATTTAATGAAAGTTATAATATATAGGAATTTAAACAAAAAATAACTATTTTTTAAAGAAATTTTTAAACTTTATTCCATAAAATGAATTAAAAAAATTTAATTGAAAAAAATCAAAAAATAGAAAAGTCCCAAAGGAAATTTATAAACAATATTAAATTTAATATTATTTACAAAAAATCATTTGTCGAAATCATTTATTCATTTTTTTATTAATTTTTAATTTCACATTTAAAATATAGTAATGGTTTCTTTACTTCATAATAAAGATATTTCTAAAAAATTTGATAAATTTGATATTTCAATAAATCAAATTTTTGATTCAATGATAATATCAATTTCAAATAATGAAAATACATATGAGGAAAGTTTTAAATTTGTAGATTTAAATAAAAATAGGTTACTTAAAGGGAATGATTCAATAGAAGAAATTTCTGAATTTATATCAGATTTAGTGGATAATAAAAATATTAAAATAGAAGAAAATGAATCAGATTTAAAATTAACTTTAATTTCAAAAGTGAATTATCCTAATGTGGATTTAATTATGAGAAAAAAAGAGAAAAATTCAACAATATGTAATGAAAAAATAATAAATCAAAAACTAGAAAATTTAATAAAACAAAATGAGGAAACAAAACTATATTTTAATCAGAAAATAGATGAATTAAATAAAAAAATAGAGTTTATTGAAAAAGAAAATAGTTTAAACAAAAAAGAAATAAAAGGACAAAAGAATATAATAGAAGAGCAAAATATAAAAATTAATAATTATGAAAATAAAATAAATGTATTAGAAGAAAAAGTAAAACAATTAGAAGATTTTAAGAATAACATAAATATTAAAGAGGTCATAAAAGAAATAAAAACTACAAAATCAATAAATTTACATGAAGATACAATTAATTCAATATCTATCTTTCCTTCAGGAAATATAATTTCAGTTTCAAGAGATAAATCAATAAAAATTTTTGATAATAAAAATAATAATATATTGCAAAATATTAAAAATGCACATAATGATTCTATTTCATATGTAAATATAAAGGATGAAAATAATTTTGTTACATGTTCTTGGGATAAAAATATTAAAACTTGGATTAAAAAAGACAATGAATTTATATTAAATAAAAGTATAATAAATGCACATAATTTTTCTATATATAAAGTTATTTATTCTTCAAATGGAAATTTAATTTCCTGTTCAAATGATAAAACTATAAAAATTTGGGAAGAAAAAGAAAATGAATATAAATTAAAAACAAGTTTAAATGATATAAGTTGTGTTCATTCAATATTATTATTAGAAAATAAAAATAAATTAATTTCTTCTGGTTTAGGTGGAACAAAAATTTGGAATTTTGATATTAAAGAAATAAACAATATAAAATTAATTAAAAGCTTTGAAAGCATAAAATGTAATTGTTGGAATGCAATAAATAAATTTAATGATGATTCAATTATTATAGGAGGAAAGACATTAAATATTATTTCTTTATCTCAAGAAAAAATAATAAAATCAATTACTATTCCATTTTGTTGTTATGGAATGTATATTTTTGAAGAAAAAGGAATTTTTTTGATTGGAGGTGAAAGTAATGATATAATTATTTATAATTATAATAATTTTGAGTGTATTAAAACAATTAAGGATGCTCATTATAGAAATATTGTTGGTTTTTGTAAAATAAATAATGATTTAATTTCTACTTTTTCTTTCGATAATACCATTAAATTTTGGAAAATTTGAATTTTTATTAAAATTATAAATTATTAAACAATTTTGAATGATTTAAAAACTTTTTCTTTAAAAAGCAATTTTTTATTGTTTTTTCTATAGTTTTTTTTGAATAATTCATTGAATTTAAAAATATATAATTAACAAAAAATAAGATTTGATTTTAAGGGATTAATTTGAAAGCCAATATTTTTTAAAAATATACAAATATAATAATGTATAAGAATAAACTTAATATAATTAATATCAAAATATATTTATAATTTTTTTTGCATAAAATAATTCAAAGAATAGACATAAAAAATAGATTAATTTTTTCAAAAATATTTTCAATAATTAAATTTTTTTTACTTTATAATTTACAGACTTGAAGCTGATCCCAGAAAAATGTGTTTTTTCAAAAATGAAGTCTTATCTAAACCTTAAAATTTTGAGATATTACCCAAAGAAGAATGTGTTTATTATGAATAATTTGAGGAATCTACATTAACTTGATGATTATTCTTAAAAAATTTTTTTTCCCGAATTTTAAATGAGAAAAAGATGGAAGATTTGAAAAATATTTCTAAGTATTTTTTAGTTGTTTTTGATAATGTTCTTCTTCTTTTTCATTATAAAAATTTTCTTTAATTTTTCTATTTTTTAATCCCTTTTTTTTGAATTAAATTACTTAATTGAGAAATATATATTTTTTTTAATTGTTTAAAAATTTTTTTTATTTTATTTCTTAAAATATGAACAGAATTTAGAGTCCTTAAAATAATTTTAACTTATTTTTTAAACATTTATTTTTTTCTAAATAAAAATAGGTTTAAAAAAGTATATGCATTATAATATAATTTTTCATTAGTTTGATGAATATAATTATTATTATTTTATTCATAATAAAAAAATTTTATAATCAATTGGATTATTTAAACAATTATTTATAATAAAATCATTACTGATTTCATTTGGTAAATCTAATAATTTTTTAAACCACTATAATATTCATCAATATTGTGATTTAAAATCAAAATCTTAAAAAACCAGTGAAAAAATGTTTTTTGAAAAATTTTTTTGGGGTTAATTGAAATTCTAATTTAGATTCTTTTTCCTTTTTCATTATTTAAATAAAGAAAAGTATTTATAATTCAATAATCTTTTTCTTCACAATTATTTTTTTAAAAATTTCTTTTAAGTTTTTACCAAATTAAATAATATTAATTTTTTTCATTTCCTATATCATTCCTTCTTATTCTTTCAATTGAAGTTTTCTTAAATTTAGATGAATAATAAAAATCATTTAATTTATTATTTAAACGTAGAATTTCTAATGTTGATTCAAGAGGAGTTATTCATAGCTGACTTTTTAATAAATCACTTTTTTTGAACTCATAAAAAAAAATAAAAAAAAACAATATTAATTTAAATTTAATATTTTCTTTTTATACTCATTGAAAAAAAATCATTTTAAAATAAAAAAATTAAAATATCTCAAATAAAATAAATAGGTTAAAATCTTAATTAAAATTATATAAAAACATCAATATTAAAAAATATGTCATCCCTCTCAAGCTTAGATAGAATAATTCAATCAAATGGAAATTCTCCAAATGAATGGAGAAATCTTTTAAATTTAATATCTTCAAATCCAAACGAGTAAAAAATATTTTAAATAAAATTTAGGCTTTCAATCTTTTTAAATAATTTAAAACCTAAACTTACAAGTTATTCAAAAAATATTCAAATACTTCTATTAGACATAATTGAATTCATTGTAGACAATGGAAATTTAAATATTTGGCAACAGATATCTTCAAAAGATTTTTTAATGACTTTATTAAATTTGTTAAAAACAAGAAATGAAAAAGAAATCCAATTTAAGATTTTAGGTCTTATCAAAAAATGGGGTCTTTATTTTCAAGACAAAAGAAATCAAGTTCCAAATTTTTATGAAATTTACAATAATTTAAATAAAAGTGGGGTTGTTTTTCCTGAAAATTACAGTTCATCATATCATAATTATTTACAATCAAATTCAAATAATAATTATCCATCTTTTTCCAATTCAGGAAATAACAATAATAATAATTATTCAAATGATTTTAATGATGATTTTAATAATAATAATAATAATGATGATAATTTTTATGAAAATGATGATTTTGATTATGTTGAAAGTTTCAAAGGAATTTTAATTCCTTCAAAATTTGAGCATAAATATAATAGATTAGTTAATTATTTACAAACTATGATCGAAAATATTTCTTTAGCAAATGATATGATAGATAATCATGAAATTGAAGGATTGAAAGAAGTTATGAGTCCTTTAAGACAAGGAAACAATACTTTAATTGATACTATTGCAGGTGATAGATTAAAAAATGAGAAATTAATGGAAATTACTATTGGAGTTAGTGAAGATATCAATAGAACTTTAAATAGATATGAAATGATTACTTTAAGAAAAAAACCTGATCAATTTATTTCTTCTTTTCTTGAAAAAGATAATTTCTTTGGAAGGAATAAGAAAAGAAAAAAAAATACTAATATTAATAATAATAATAATAATTATGGAGGAAATAATAGTAATTATGGAATGAACAATAATAATGACAATTATGCAGGATTTAATAATCCTCAAAGCAGCAGACAAGAAATGATAAATGCTATTAAACCTGATCCTAATATTCAAACTGTAAATGATTTATTTGATGTTTTTGCTCCACCGATCATGACATCTGTTAATAATAATAATAATATGATGGGTGGTAATAATAATATGATGGGTGGAAATAATAATATGATGAATAATAATAATATGATGGGAAATAATAATATGATGAATAATAATAATATGATGGGAAATAATAATAATATGATGGATAACAATAATATGCAGGGAAATAATAATATGATGGGAAATAATAATAATATGGGATATATGAGTAATCAAAATCAAATGGGAAATCAAAATATGCAACAACAAAAACAAGTTAATGCATTAGATCAATTACAAGCAAATTTACAATCATTGTATAATACTCAAAATCAACAAAATACCTTATTTCCTACAAATAATAATAACAATATGATGATGAATAATAATAATATGAATAATAATAATATGATGGGAAACAATATGATGAGTAATGATAATAATATGGGAAATTACATAATGAATAATAATAATAATATGATGTATAACAATAATATGATGGGTGATAATACTAATATGATGAATAATAATAATAATATGATGAATAATAACAATAATATGATGAATAATAATAATATGATGAATAATCAAAATATGATGGGAAATCAAAATATGATGAATAATCAAAATATGATGGGAAATCAAAGTATGATGAATAATCAAAATATGATGGGAAATCAAAGTATGATGAATAATCAAAATATGATGATGAGTAGTTATTCAAATCCCAATGACCAAGCCAAATTAAATTCTTTGAATAATCTTTTTTAAAATAAATGTGAAAATATAATAATTGAACATTTTCTTAAATGTTGAAATATTTTATCTTTATTTGTTATAAAAAATATATATTATTAAAAATAAAATAAAATGTTAAAAATAATTTGATAATTTAAAATATAATAATTTAAGAAATAATTGTTCTATATGTTGTATTTTCATTAATGGCATTTTCATTTTTTTCATTTTGATTTAATTTATTTTCAATATTGAAATTATTTTTGATTTCATTATTTTGATAATTAATATTTTCTTCTTTATTTTCTTGAGATTTTTCAAATAAATTTTTGTCCTTTTCATCATTAACATTAATAATAAAATTTATTTTCTCATTTTTATTATTATAATTTAAATCATTAGTAAAATTTTTTCCTTCATTTAAATTATTAACATCTCCAATAACATTTTCTTCTTTAAACTCAAAATTATTAACATTAGAATCATTTATATTAATATTACAATTATTGTTCCCACTAATATTAATCAAATTCAAATTAACTAAATCATTATTTTTCAAGTTTAGATTTTGAAAATTTTCAACAATTTTATTTTCATGAATAACTGTATTTATAGGAACAACTTTTTTATCTAAATGTTTAGGTTTATTTTGTTGTGCTTTTTTAATATAAAAGGCCCCAATAATATGATTAACTCTACCTTTTTTATTATCCATATAATTATAAAACAAATTATCAGATTCATTTATTATTTCAATTTGGGAAACTTGATTAAAAGGAAAAGGATTATATAGCATTGAATAATTTGTTAAATAATTATATTGAGGCATTTGTGTCATAAACATATTTTGAGAATTTTGAATTGGACGATTTGTATTTTTTGATTTTTCCACTTTATTTTTTTGTTTTGTTTCTTCTCTTTTTTTTTTTTTGTTTAAAATATTATCTTCTTCTTTTTTAATAAGGTGATTTAAAAATATTTTAAATTGTGGTATTAAATCGGAAGAAATGTATTTTAATTGTTGTTTCTATATTTTTAAAAAAATAAATAAATTTATATTTTATTCATTTATTTTTTTTATTAAAAAAATATTTTTTACTTTTTTCATTGTTGTTCTTCTTTTTTCATTTGAAGATAATTTATATAAATATTTCCCAGAATTCATTTTTTGATATTTTCCTTGATAATTTGATGACTAAATGATTTTAATTTTTATCTTACTGAATTTCTAAGTTTAATTTTGTTTTCATTTGATAAATTTGAATTCTTTAAATATATTTATTTAAATAATATTTTACTTCTTCAGATGAATGATTGTCTTTTTCACTTTGATATTTTTTATTATTTTGAATTGATTGTGAATCATATCCTATATCTATGTCTCTGTTTTTTTGCTTTTTTGTTGTTCGTAATTGCATTTTTTTTAATTAATAATTTATTTTTATTTTTTTTGCAATTTTAAAACTCCTTTTTTATCTTAAATTTTAAAATAAATTTTAAAAATTAATATAATGAAATAACTAAATTTTCTCATTATGTTTTCCACCTTTAATGGTAGATAAATTTGAAAAGTTAATTTATGGAAAGTAAATTTAAATTTAATGTTATTATTGTTAAATAAATTTTTCTTGATTTTTGTTTACATTTTTTTTATTATATTATGAATTTATTAAGAAGAGAAATGTGATTCTTAATTTTATTTTCAAATTTCCTTTCAAAATTAAGATTATATTGAAATAAATCTATTTATTTTTTTTTTTCTTTTGAAATTACTTTATTTAGAATATAAATATATGAATTGAAAAGAATATAATATTATGAAAAATATAAATTATGTTCAATTTATTTTACCATACCATAGAGAATTTAAATTTTTAGAAAATTATAAAAGTAATGTTATTAATTTTAATATACTTTTATATGGATTTTGATAAAATATTTAAATATTTAAATCTTAAAACTATTATTTTTTCCAATTTATAATTCAACAATAATTTCAAAAATTTTTAAACACTTCTTTTTTTCTTTTTGACTTCTTCAAATTCAATCCTCAGTAATTAAAAATTATTTTTAATTCATTTATTTTTAATTTTTTTCAAATTAAAAAAGAAAATAATATTAGATATAGAATAATATTACACAACCATTTAAATAAATATATTTAAAGTATAACAATTTTTCTAAATTATTCAACTCCTAATCCAGCAGCATTAAATATTTCAGTTCCATTTTCGTTTCTCACAAAATGATGAAAAGACTCATCATAAATAGTCCATTTATCATGAAAAGTGGTATTAAATTTTTCAGAAATTAACTTAGCTAATTTTAAATAATCAATATTCACATGAGTAGTAACATCATCAATATATTTTTCCTGAAGAGCCCAATCTCTAGCTTCAATAAATTGAGTCATATTTCCAAGTCCACCAATAACACAACAACTAAGAAAAGTACATGCAAATTGCATTCCTTCAATATTCCATTGATAATCTACATTTTTTAATCCAGTTCCACATTTAATAAATTCTTGATTATCACATTTATAATAAACTTCATTACAATTAATATCATTATAAAAATCATCATTAATATTATTATTCTCATTTATTCCAACTTGATATTTTCTCCCATTTATCATTATTGCATCAATTGGTTTTCCATAAATTCCAGCTATACCAAAATCAATATCATAAATATTATATTTTGAAATTTCAGGTGTCCAATCTCCATTTAAAATATGAACTTTATATTTGGCTCCTTTTACTGATATACAATCTATTATTTTTCCATTTCCAGCATAATCTTTTTGAGATATATTTTGAGAATTTCCTGTTACTGGAGGAAGCCAGTTTGAATCTTTTATATGAACTCTATATGGGAGATTACCATCTATTCTTATTGCTGTTATTGGAACCCCGAATTTACCAGAATAACCTTTTATGGAATCTTTTTCGTTATATCCAGAAACTTCTTGAAGCCATTGTATTGAGGTTGCTAATGGAAGGAAAAATATAAGAAGGAACATTTTGTTTTTTTTTGGAAATATGATTTATTTAAATTTTTTATTTTTTTTATTTATTTTAATGTTGATTATTTTCATTTGAAATTTTTATTATTAAATTATCTGTTATTTTATAGTCAATATTATTTACAATTGTTTAAAATATATAATAATTATTAACAATTAATTGCCAATTTTATTGATATAAATTAAAAAATATAAATACAAGAGAAAACTTAAATTAAATAAAAGAAGATTATTGATATCTAAGATTTTTCAAATTGAATTGATATATAATTAAACAATCTGAAAAAATTAAAGCAAAAATAAAATAGAAATGATTAATATAATATTAAACATATTTTAAATATTTTTTATACAAAGAATTTGTAGCTCAATAAATTATAATATAGAACATACAGGATATAATTAAATCAATTACTGAAAAATAAAAAAACGAAATAATAGTCAGAGCGGTTTAATTCAAATTTATTGTATACTGTTTGATAAGATTTTCCCTTCTATCTGATTCCTAAAAATAATAGATAAAATTTGGATTTACATAAAGAAAAAACATTTTAAGCATATATAATTGTATCCTAAATATTGAAATTGAATTACAAAATAATTAATTGCAAGATAAATAAATAGGGATAATAAAAATAAATTATAATCTATGATAATTTTTTTGGCGGATTGTTATCA
>JAEEGL016259868.1_pt1 | contig 11014 bp, 9 predicted proteins | sample 9134231 | NCBI WGS metagenome assembly JAEEGL01 (sample SAMN16246548, study PRJNA631951) | gut metagenome | biome: gut microbiome; feature: rumen; material: fiber-attached | host: Bos | place: Iran: Karaj | collected 2018-10
AGAACCGTGGAACGACGTTTTTCAGACACAAGAAAAGCCCGTAAACGCCCTGTTTTCCGGCATCTACGGACTTTTAGTCGATGGCAGGGACAGAACGGCTCGAACGCTCGACACGCGGTTTTTGAGGCAATGTTGAAATTTCTCTCACGCTCCGACTTCTCCCCTATTTTGGGGATTTGTTGCCAGCCGCGTCGCTGATGATTCAGGAATTGATGCTTTTTTGATGATATGCGAAATTCTGCGCCCAATTTTTGATGCTCTTGACGCTGCATTTGGATTCCACGGTTTGGGTTGTGAGAAGAATTACAGACCGGTCAGGAAATCAAAATGGCAGATAGGCAATGCCCAAAATTTGCGTCGCATTAATCAAAGAAAAGCAGCGAAATCATACTTCCACAAGTCTGCAGAATATGTAATCAAAAATTCTATTGTGAGTCACATCTTTTCGGATATATTCCAAGAATAAATGCCACGATACCGATAACCACTGCAAATCTTACTCCCCAGACAATTACCTCAGCAATATATGAAGCATATCTACTGATTGCATAGCATACAATAATGCCCAAGCATGTGGAAATAAATCCTGTGTACAGAGATTTACATTGTGCAATCAGCCAGATAATGACCCCTGAACTGAACAGAGTCAAAATCATACGAATAAATAACGTGAACTCTCTCATATATCAGTCCTCCCTCTTTTTGTGATGCTTTTTCTCAATCTATATCAACTTCATCTGTATGGCATAATCTGTATTCTTTAGAAGAATCGTATAATTTTGGTTCAGCATCAACAGTCTTCGTTTCAGGCATCGAATCTTTAATCGTTTCGAGTCGATCGATTACGATACTCAATACGATGGAACACAGGATTCCAACTGTCATCGGATAAACACCCCCTGGTCCAATATGCAGCAATAAAGTAGCTATCACCTCATTCAGTATTTCCTTTACCACACTTCTACCGATTTTAAGGCCGATAAGAACACCCTCTATAACCTTCTTCATTCTTTTTCGATTATCTGTATTAGCGGCAGAAATATTGGTATTATCTGCTGTATGAGCAGAAAGTCGACTTTGCGCCATAAGAAGTTTATATTCTTCCGTTCCGCGTTTTGGCTGTTTGTTCTTCTTTCGCATCATTTTCATCCCACACTTCTTTATTAATTTTGGTCGTTCTGTGCCTTTTTCTTTGCTTCTTCAAGAGCCTGCTTGGCTTTTTCGCTCATTAACTCGAGGGGATTCGCAGGCTGGATTGGGATTTTGTAGCTATTTTCTCCCGCAGCGTCACATATCACGCGAATCAATTCGCCGAGATTGTATCGCTTTGACGCCGAATACGCCACGATTCGTTTCTTATTGATCTTTTTCTTTGTGAACCACAGAATTTTGATTCCTGTTGCTTTAGCAATGTGTTTTGCCGTCTGATAACTTTTCTTCTCGATATACTCCATCTGAGCCGGACTAGGATAATTGAAATCTTCGTCCCAGAAAATATCTTCATTTGTTCCTTGTCCCAGCTGATCAACTTTGTTGATACCGATAACCAAGCGGCTCACATCTGACACATTCGGAAGAACATATTCCTTAATGGAATACTCCACATCTGTAAAGGCTCTGTCATCCGCCTGAACGATATACAGCACCACATCCGCTGTCGGCAAGATCTTCTTATACAATTCAGCAGTTTGCTTGTCCCGTTCAATGGAATCTCCGATGCCAGGAAGATCAATAATCTTCACCTTGTGAATTGCGTCAATTTCGAAAACCGCTTCCTGTGCGAATGTTGTTCCTCGTTCTCCGACACCCACCTTCCAATCTACGCCAAAGACAGCGTTAATGGTGCTTGTCTTTCCGACACCTGCTGAACCGATAACAACAATGACCGCAGGCGCCGCAAACAGATTTCTCAAAATTTCGGCAGCTTGCTCAAACTGGACAAGCGTCGTTCCTCTTTCCGAAAGAAAACGCTCCAACTGATCAGTCTGGAATCCATTTTCGATCAATTGCTTTTTGGTTTCTTCGCTCAGCTTCTTTTTTTTCATTTGTTACTACCTCCAATGTTTCTTCTGTGAAAATAATTTTTATTAAATATCATCTGATAAAGACGATCCAAGTTATAGTTCCTGACCACAGAGCATGGTAGCACTGTTCCAGAAGTCGGCATAAAGCATACCTCTCTTGCCCGATCAAGAACTTCGATGCATCTGACATCAAGTGATCTGAGTATTTCCTTGTCAGGATCAGAATCCAACGGCCACCTCTCCAATGCGTCGCATCCGAGTTTGTCCGCCTGATTGACGCAAAAAATAATATTGCAATCTGATTTCACATATTCCCTCAGAGCAAGAATCATTCTCTGCCATCCAGAATCCGCTCTCACATCCGCCTGCAATACCCAGATAATGCAGTCGGATTGAGTCAGCAATTCCTTGTAAAGTGGAAGATAGTTCTTGTCATTCTCCTCACTGGCACCGGTTCCCGGGGAATCGATCAAGCACACATCCAGTCCGTCAACGGTTATATGTGCAGAATACAGCTGTCTGGTTCCTTCCTCAACTGCACTCGTAATAAAGTCAGTGTGAAAGAGTTTATTGAGCAGAGATGATTTTCCTGCGCCACATCTTCCCATGACCGATACAGTATAATCTCCGGCATTTATTTCAGGCTTGTCCTCGACTGTTTCAATGACATCCCTCATCGACGCATTTAATGTCTCTCGGATCATTTCAATCCATTCAGATTCAATAGGATCGCCTCTGATCATTGCGGCTTTGGTTCCCCTTGGTATCTTTGTTCCGTAATTCTCAAACACTTTCTCAGACACTTCCGTCCAACTCATATTTTTTCGTCTGAGCGTTCTCCATAAAGGTTTAAATGAATTTGGCATTTCTTATTTCCTCCTCATCTTTATCGCCATCAATTGTATCTGTGTGAGTCGATAACATATTGGTTGTAATTGCTCCACTCAGCACATAACTCTTTTGCGTCTTCTATGCTATGTACTTTCCGTTGGGAAAGAATATAGCATTTGTTGTATTCCTTATCATAACCATACTCAATGGTGTAGTGGGAGAACCTTTTTCCAAATATAAACGGTGCCCTATCGATATAACATCTGTAGCAGCCGTTTCTCATTAATCGATTGTCAAAGCGATAAATATGATCCTGGTCTTCAAATCTTGTCTTGGCTGAATATTGATAAGTAAACCTCTTAGGTCTGCACATCACGGGTATTCTTACTATGAATGCAAGAATAATCAGCATGACCGAACAGTAGGAAACTATGTTACCATCTAGGATTTCCATAAAATCGATCCCTTCTTGTCAGGACAATTAATCCACGTTACATTTCCTACGTTGGACTGATGTCCATAACTCTTTCCTCGATTTTTCCCAAGACAAATTAAACCGTCAGACTTGTATTCTGTTTTTTGTCATGGTATAATAGAATCAATTCAAGTCATCGTGTTTCGTTTGCCTTTGATGGATATATTATAACAGGTGCTTTTCGATTTGTGGGGCATTGAAAAAACAACGAAAAGCCATTATAAAGCCATAAAGCCAAGCTTTGTCTTTTACCTTATGTGATACGAGGAGAAATAGAAATGGAGCAAAAGATTGAAGAAATCAGATTATCGGCAGACGATAGTTTTATAATAAAAATCATCTATTATCCAGACTCTATAAGTGAATACGATAATGTACAAGTAAGAAAAATTAAAAACGGTATTCTTTGTAAAAAATATCTTTCAGGATTAGACGCCGCCGTTTTAAAATGTGCTTATGACTATTCAAAAGGGCCAAAAAAAGGTACATTCATAACCCACAAGACTAAGAGTATAAATGCTACATGGCCATATTTCAGCGGTGGAGATGTACGCCCAAGAAATTACAATAATGTGATTGCTTTTTTAGAAAATTATGCCTGCTATTTTGTATATGAAAAACGTGAGGGCGTCTATTGGAATCCCAATCCTACTCTTACACACGAGCCGGCCAAAACTCCCGAGAGAATTGAAACAATATCGGTAGTTGACGACGATTCCTTGCGTATCGGAGAATCTTCCCCAACAGATGAGCCGGACGACGACCGTCCCGTTACGCCTCGCAAGCTGTGGGAAGCCGGGCGAAGAACATACTTGCAAAGCAAGGCTGGCGGTGGACGGTTTCGATTGTTGGATATCGAAGAACAGATCATGCCTTTCTACTGCAAGGATGACAAACGCACCCATTCCAAGGGAATCGATCTGCCGATACAAGTGCGGATCGGAGAAAGCAAGGACGAGTCTCCTCTGGCAGAAGCAATTGATGCAACGCATGGGAATTTGTATCTCATCGGAGAAGGCGGCATAGGCAAAACTACCGCACTGTTCCGTATTATGGAACAGCATTATAAGGAATCCCCCTACGATCCGAAGGGCGAAATTCCCCTGTTTGTGGCGTTGAACCGCGCTCCCATCTCCTTTGAACGCTGGTATAACGATCCTAAAGGATTTGAGTCACGCTTTATCCGCATGGAAATATGCCGACAGCTGCTTTACTGTGATGAATTGGAAGACGTTCCAGAGGAATATGTCAAGTACATAACCAAGGAATTGAAAGAGTCTCCGGCTGACGGCAAGCCAAGATATCTGCTTCTGCTTGATGGTCTCAATGAAGTGAGTGTCGATTATGTGAAAGACACCAATCCCAGCCATGAGATAAACGGCAAAGCACCCACGGAGCAGATCCGTCAGCTTATCATAGGCGAAATTATGAAGCTGTTCAATGATTATCCGAATGTGCGGATCATGCTGACCAGCCGCACGGATGAAATCAACTTCATCCACACAAGCCATCCAACGGAAAAACTCTATCTGACAGGCTTGAAAGAGGAACATATCCGCGGCTATCTTGAAAAAAAGAAATTCACCAAAAAGCAGATCGACGCCGCCATAGCAAATGAGAGGCTGCTGGAATGTCTGGTCATTCCACTCTTCCTGACAATGTACGCCGATCTGAGTGACGTAAGCGGAGTAACCTGCCGAGGGGAGATTCTGAGCAAGTTCTTCCACGAACGCGGCGGAAATATCACCTATGCCCAGCAAAACATTATAGAGAATCTGAATCAGAACACCTACCATCTCTGGTTTATACTGGATTTCTTATTACCTGCCATCGGTCACGAGATGGAGAAGAAGGGAATATTTGAAATACAGAAAAATGAAGTCGAGTCAATCATCGAGCCGATTCTAAGAGGCTGGAAACCGTTAGCACAAGGTTATGAGAAAATAGAAACCGGCAATATACCTTATGACGCTTCCATTATTGGTGAATACGGAGAGCAATGCTTTGAAAAATACAGAGTTGGCAGGGACGATGTTGAAACGGTTGCTGAAGATATACTGCAAATCGAAAAAAGCATCACACGAGTAACAAAATATGTGCTGGATAACGCTATTGATGTGTTAAAAATCCTATATTACAACAACGGAGAATACAGCTTCATCCATCATCATTTCCGCGATTACTTTGCCGCTGTTCACGATATCAATATGCTTCGTATTGCAGTATGCGCAAATAAATACAAGCCGAAACTGGCATTTGAAAGCCTTGCGCCGTTTATCGCCAACGCCAACCATCGGGAAAAGTCCATCTTTATCGGCGAAATCCTTGGCGAACACCACAACTCGCCAGTTCTGGTGGATGGAAAGTGGAAATACAACGTACCAGACGAGCCGTGCAATCGAAATCTCACCAGACGTGCATTAAATCTTTTTAGGGGTAGATTTGGGGAGGAAATAGGCTATGGAGTATATAATCTCTTAGAATCAATCAAGACTGTATGTCATTATTTATTAGGCGATAATTTATCTTATCTGGATTTGACCAAGATAAACTTTAGCGGCTTTTATCTTGGCCACTCTAATTCCGGCGGAGCGAATCTTGAGGGTTCAAAACTGAACATGGATAATCTTTTGTATTCCGGTCACAACGGATCAGTTAGTTGTATTGTTTTTTCAAAAAACAACGGTAATAAAACATTCCTGTCATGTTCAACAGACGGTACAATAAAAGAGTGGGACACAGAAACAAATCAGTGTGTCTGCACCTATAAAGGGCATATCAGTTCAGTCACATGTATTGCATATGCTCCCGATGAAATGTCCTTTATTTCAGCTTCTGATGACTGTACTGTGAAAGAATGGCAAATCGGAAATCCAAACGCAATTCGTACCTATGAAAAACATACAGCTTCCGTATATGCGGTCGTTTACATAACAAACAAGGTGTTTTTGTCGGGTTCGCGTGACGGTACAATTGTGGAATGGCAAGTTGGAGTTAACGATTTTATACACACTTACAAATCTACGGGAAATTGGATTACATCTCTTGCCTGTTTTCCAAGTTCAAATGTTTTTATTTCTGGATCAACAGATGGTACAATTACTGAATGGCAGCTTGGAAAGACCACCCCGGTTATGGTATATAAAGGTCATAGCGACTGGGTGCGCTCCGTCGTATTTAACTCAACTGGAGAAAAGTTCATTTCGGGTTCAAATGACTCCACTATAAAAGAATGGAAATTGGGAATACCAAAAGAGCTCCATACATATATTGGACACAGTGGGCCAATTCGTTCTGTTATTTACACAAATGAAAACAATTCCATTCTTTCCAGTTCAACTGATGGTACTGTCAAGGAATGGAGTATCAAAACAGCAAATCTAATATGCACCTATCACGCTCATAAGGATTGGGTAACTTCAATTGCCTGTGGTTCTAATGGTCAAACATTCTTTTCCGCTTCCTACGACGGTTCGATAAAGGAATGGGAGTTTGGTAAATTACAAGCTATTCGAACCATCAAAGGTTGTGATTGCAGAATAAAGTGCGTTTCATATATTCCAAATGAATCTTCTTTTCTGTGCGGAACATTTGACGGTAATGTGATAGAATGGGCTATTGATAACCCAAAAATCATAAACACATATGAATGTTATAGCGGTTCAATCACTTCTATTGCTTTTCTACATGAGAGCAATTCTTTTCTAACAGGAACATTTAATGGAAAAATATTCGAATGGGCTATAGGAAATAATGCGGTCATCAGGTCTTATGCTGGACATGATGAGTCGGTCAATTGTGTATCCATTAATCCACAGAACAACACTTTTCTCTCTGGCTCAGGCGACTGTACGGTCAAAGAATGGCAAATCGGAATTTCTGATGCTATATACAAATACTCAGGGCATTCTGCATGGGTTCATAGCGTAACGTATTCGCATGATGGTAAAACATTTCTTTCCGCCTCCTATGATGGAACTATCAAGGAATGGCACACTGGAGAATCCAACGCAATAAATACATATATAGGCCATAAGGAATGGGTACGTTGTGTTACATATGCTCCTAATGGAAAGACTTTTCTTTCTGCGTCCTATGATGGGACAATAAAAGAATGGCGCATCGGTGAAAGTAAAGAACTAAACACATATGCAGGTCATAAAGAGTGGGTACGTTGTGTCACATATGCACCGGATGGTAAAACATTTCTTTCGGCATCCTATGACGGTACGGTTAAAGAATGGCAAGTTGGCAACCCAACTCCAATATACAATTATTGTGGTCACGAGCTACCCGTAACTTCTGTGGTTTATTCTTCAAATGGAAAAACATTTCTTTCATCTTCTTATGACGGCACTGTCATGGAATGGATAGTTGGAGAAGAAAAACCACTAAAAACCTTTAAGTATATACCCGGGCTATTTATTTATGGATGTAATATGCGCCATCTGCACCCGGAAAGTAATCTCTCCGACGAGGACAAGGAGATTCTCCGCCGGTACGGCGCAATTGTGGATTGACGTGGGTCACATAGTCCAAAACTACATAACCTAAACACAACAACGGCTCCCGATACGCTGCTTTATCCCAGCAGTGTCCGAAAGCCGTTGCTTTATTCTATGGTGGTGGTTTATCCGTTACGTCTTTTTACCTACTCGTTTCCCATTTATCCTCAAAGCAATAATTGTGTTATGGCTTAATCAACTTTCCTGCCTTCAATTTACCAAGAAGCGAATTATTCTGAGCCGTCGTACCTGTGTAATTTGAAATTCCGTTGACTGCTGCAATCTTTTTTCTGTAGTTATAGGATGTATCTGCTCCAATAGATTTTAATGCATTAACAAAATTTGTATACCCTGAGTTGCACTTATTGAAATATGCCTGGGCATACGTTGGTGATCTACTGATAAGACAGAACCAGTCAATTTTAAGACCGCCAGTAGATAACTGACGAACTGTTTTCCAGTCTCCATTGCTTGTTGTTTGTCTATTTTGTGAAGAAGGAGCATTGTCATATACAAGAAATTTACCGTTGGAATAGCCTACAATTGCTAAGAAATGACCTGGTACATGTGCCACAGCAACTCCATCATTCTTAAGGTGATTAGACAGTTTAGAGGAAGATGCTCCTTCCCAACAGCCTGTGTTGGTTACATTTATACCATACTGACTGCCGTATTTCGCATTAACCTCTGGATACATGACAGTTCTATCAACGCCATTTTTCGCATTTTTCGGATTATATGCTCCGATATCATGAGCCCACTGAGCAACATTTAATACTCCCATATCCTTTCCTGTAAGAGTATAAACAGCATTTACAAAAGAAAACACACCACACCCTGACTCTTTCAGAGTATCTCCTCCGTATCTATAGTTTGCCCATTTTGCGTCTGTCTGAATATACTTCATTCCTTTAGGAGTAAAGGTGTTTCGTAATCTCCACTTCTGTGCTGATGAAGCGTTTCTTGTATAAATCCAAATGTTGGTTCCATCTGCAGTGTTTCCTCCGGAGACATCAAGATAATAACGTTTTTTATTTACAATGTAGTAATACCCGTTTCCCGCTGATTCGAAGCTCCACAGTTGATTATCGCCTCCGTGAAATCCATAAATACTTACGTTGCTTTGATTCCCAGCCGATGAACCACCCCAGGCATCAAGAACTTTTCCAGAAGATGTATGAATAATTTTGTAATACGAACCACTGACTTTTACAACAGTGAATTTCTGAGCCGCTGATCCATTTCTTGTGTAAAGATGAACATTAGTATAAGATTTTTTAAATAACTGGACTTTATATTCGTTTCATGATACAATAGAAATATCAATAGATGGAGGTATTGTACTATGGGACGAAAGGCAAGTGTAATCAACCTTACTATGGACGAGCGAGAGTATCTGGAGACCCAGACCCGTGCTCGAACAATACAGGCTCAAACAGTCAATAGAGCCCGAATTCTGTTATTGAAAGCTGATGGCTGTTCTATCAATGATATAGCCGATAAGATCGGTATCAATCGTAAAAGCGTTATGCTCTGTCTTAAGAAATACGCGGAGGGCGGTGTCGAAAATGCTCTGTTTGACGCTCCCGGCCGCGGCCGCAATGCTGAGATCACAGATGATGAGAAAGCCTGGATCATCAACATTGCCTGTCAGAAGCCGAAGGATCTTGGGTACTCTGCTGAAACCTGGACGTATGCAAAGTTGACATCTCATATTAACAAGAATGCGGAAGAAGCTGGTTACATGAGGCTCTCTACGATTCACAAAAGCACTGTACATACGATTCTTGATGAGGCTGAAATCAAGCCATTTCGGATCAGATATTACTGCGAAAACCGTGACCCCGATTTTGACAGCAAGATGCATAATGTGCTTCTGGTGTACAAACAATTGTCCCTGCAGTTTGACGAGAACGGACAACTCCTGCCCTGGGAGGAAGACGAAGAGGTCGTCCATGTTCTTTCCTATGACGAAAAGCCTGGTATACAGGCGATTGCCACTACGTCAGAGGATCTACTCCCTGATGAAAATCACAGCACAATCAGCAGAGATTATGAGTACAGGCGCCTCGGAACCCTGTCGCTCCTCGCGGGAATCGATCTGCAGACCGGGGAGGCGATACCTTTGGTCAGCGAAACTCATAACAGCAAGGACTATATTGAATTTTTGAAGATACTTGACGACAAATATCCCAAGGGCGATAAGATCCGCTTGGTGCTCGATAATCTCAGAGTCCATTCTTCCGAGGAAACAAGAAAATACCTTGTGACGGTTCCCGGACGGTTTGAATTCGTATTCACGCCAAAGCATGGTTCCTGGCTGAACATGGTTGAAGGATTCTTCAGCAAGATGACTAAGCAAATGCTGCGTGGAATTCGAGTCAAGTCAAAAGCAGAACTTACTGATCGTATATATTTATACTTCCAAGAAGTCAATTCGGAGCCTGTTGTATTCCACTGGAAGTACAACCTTGATGATATCGACTTATCCAAAGAAGTCATCGTGGACACCCTACCGTTAAAAAAGTCCAGTTAATTGGCGAACGTTATATTAGTGTTATCTGCGTTCAGGTTATTTGAAACATCCACACATTTATTTGAATTCAAGGCAGAAATGAATTCATACTCTCCATTATCAAAATACACAGTGTTTACAGAAGTTGCTGCATATGTTGATGGTGCATATGCTGCACAGATCATTATTGCACATAAAGCGGCAATTGAAGTCTTGAGCAATTTCTTAATCTTTTTCATTTTATTAATGTCCTTTCGTTAGTATTTGGATAAAATCTTGGTCTTTGTGAAATTGACTTACAAGAATTGCACAGTGATTTTCTGCTCCATTTTTCCTGAGCATTCACTCGAATAGACGAAATGTTTTTCACTCTGCTTTCTTAGCAAGATACGACAGCAGCCGGATCTCCGAAATGTAGTCAACATTGATTCTCTCTCCCGGAACTTCCAGCGAGAATACACCGTATCGGTTAAGACTAAATGAAATGTACTCATGCGCTGGGGTTGAGTAAAGCACTCTCCCGTGACCGTCATGAAAAGAGCATAGTATTTCAGGCTCAACGCTCTTATCATCAAAACTGTAATTAGGCTTGGGCAGCAGCATACCATGAATCATGAGAATGCTGCGCGAATTGTCATAAACGACAGAAACATTGGTAACCTCA
>JAEEGL010993428.1_pt1 | contig 11013 bp, 10 predicted proteins | sample 9134231 | NCBI WGS metagenome assembly JAEEGL01 (sample SAMN16246548, study PRJNA631951) | gut metagenome | biome: gut microbiome; feature: rumen; material: fiber-attached | host: Bos | place: Iran: Karaj | collected 2018-10
ATCGTTGCGGGTGTTGTTCGCGGTCAGCTACCCTATATCGGAGAGCATATGGCGCAGAAGAAAGCGATCTACGAGCGCTACAAAGCCGGGCTCGCCGATTTGCCGGTCAGGATGAATCCCTATGATCCCGACAGGTCCCGGCCGAACTTCTGGCTCTCCTGCATGATCATCGACGAGGACGCCATGGCGCCGCAGGTGCGCGGTGAGCAGGACTATCTCTACAAGTCCGTTTCCGGCAAGAGCAGCCCCTCGGAGATCCTCGACGCCATCGCCGCGTTCAACGCCGAAGGCCGTCCGATCTGGAAGCCGATGCACATGCAGCCGATCTACCGCACCCACGCCTTCATCACGGCCGAAGGCAACGGTCGCGGCCGCTCCAACGCCTACATCGCCGGTTCCGGCGTCGACGTCGGTGCGGACGTCTTCCGCCGCGGCCTGTGCCTGCCCTCGGACAACAAAATGACCCCGGAGCAGCAGGACATCATTATCGACATCATTCACAGGTGTTTTCAATAATCGGAGGAGCATATGAATAAACACAAGCCTTACGGCCCGTATGAACGGTTCGTAAAGCGTCCGTTGGATTGCTTTCTTGCAATACTTGCATTTATTGTGCTGCTTCCGGTCATAGGAATAACGGCACTTTTGGTCCGAGTCAAACTGGGATCCCCGATCCTTTTCAAACAGGACAGGCCCGGGAAGGACGAGATAATCTTTCATCTGAGAAAATTCAGGACGATGACGAATGCAAAGGATGAAAACGGCAACCTTCTTTCGGACGATGAAAGGCTGACCCGATTCGGGAGATTGCTTCGATCTACGAGTATTGATGAATTGCCCGAACTACTGAATATCATCAAGGGCGATATGGCGATCGTCGGTCCGCGTCCGCTGTTGAAAGAGTATATTCCATATTATACGGAAGAAGAACACCATCGACATGATGTAAGACCCGGTTTGACGGGACTGGCTCAGGTGCATGGAAGAAATGCCGGTTCATGGGAAGAAAAGTTTGAATGGGATCTGAAGTATGTCCGAAGAATCACCTTTGTCGGAGATGTAAAAACCCTGTTGACAACCATCGGGAAAGTATTTAAACGATCCGACATATTGGTCGGCAAACAGATTCCGGCAGGGAGATTGGATGTTGCCAGAAGCGGAAGAACAAACGCTTTTGAAGATGACGGAGAAAGAAAGCAAGAGAATTAAACATATGGAATAACGGTATTATAAGGAGATTGGTTCTATGTATCAGTATGATGATGTCAAACTTCGCAGATTCAGATTTGAAGATATTCCTTTGAAAATCGAATGGATCAATAACTCGGAGAATAACGAGTTTCTCCATTATGATCTTCCTTTGGAATATGATAAGACCGTAGCCTGGTTTGAGAAGAATAAAGACAGAACGGATCGATTTGATGCGGTAATCGAGTATATGGGAGAGCCGGTAGGATTGTGCGGCCTTTTGAACATAGATTATAAAAACTCCAAAGCAGAGGACTACATGATCATCGGTAATACCTCCTATAAAAGAAGAGGTATAGCGACAAAAGCCGGAACACTGAATGCTTTATACTGCTTTGAATCCTTGAAGCTGAATCGGCTGTATGCCTTTATTGAGGTCGGCAACAATTCTCTCGGGTTGGATTTAAAAAGAGGGTTTAACGTTGAAGGGTATCTGCGGCAATCCATCAGAAAAGGAGACGTTTTTGTGGATAGATTTGTCTTGGGAATGTCGAGACGGACGCTTGTGATCCCGGGAGAAGTTCATTGGGAGGAAGATGAATGATTTCTCCGATCATTCGATTGGGCAGTTTTTCAAACAATCAATTGTACGTAAAACGCGAAGATCTGATTCCTTTCTCTTTCGGAGGAAACAAGGCAAGAAAGGCACAGCTGTTTTTTCAGGCAATCGACAGCGGCAATTACGATTGTGTTGTCACCTATGGATCGGGCAGCTCAAACCATTGCCGCGTTGTGGCAAACGAGTGCTGCCGCAGAGGAATGAAATGCTGCATCGTCAGCCCTGAGGAAACGTCCGAACACACCTTCAACAGGCAGATGATGGAACTGTTCGGTGCAGATTTCATCACTGTTCCGGTCAGCGGTGTTCATGACGCGATAGAGAAAACATTGACAGAGCTTCGCAGCGCCGGAAAACATCCGTACTTTATCGAAGGCGGAGGACACGGACGGATCGGAACGGAAGCGTATGTCCAATGCTATCGGGAACTAAAGGAACAGGAAGAAGCGCTTGGGGTTCGTTTTGATTACATTTTCTTCGCATCCGGCACGGGTACGACTCATGCCGGATTGGTTTGCGGTCAGATTCTGAACGGCGACGAGCGAAAGATTGTCGGAATCAGTATTGCAAGGAAGAATCCCAGAGGGCGCAACATCGTTTTGGACAGCATTCGATCCTATTTGGGGGACAGAGCGACAGAGCGCGAGATACAGGAAAAGACCGTCTTTATTGACGATTATACATCCGGATACGGAAAAACGGACGATGCGGTCATACAGACCATAGATACGGTGATGAAGCTGTACGGGATTCCTCTGGACGCTACCTATACGGGTAAAGCGTTCATGGGAATGACGGAGTACATAAAGAACATCAAGGATAAAAGTGTTTTGTTCATCCACACGGGGGGAACGCCGTTGTTTTTTGATGAACTGAGGAGAAGGCAATGAATTTTCTGATTTTGGCCGCAGGGACAAGAAATAAGATCGTACAATACTTCAAAAAAACATTAATGGGCAGCGGTACGGTTGTCGCCACAGATGCAAGCTCGCTCGGCCCGGCAATTTATGACGCGGACCGGCATTACATCGTGCCTGCAATCACGGCACCCGGTTATATTGATTGCATTCTGGATATCTGCAAAAAAGAGAAGATCGACGGTGTACTCAGTCTGATCGATCCGGAGTTGAGCCTTCTTGCGGAAAATGCAGATCGATTCAAAGCGATCGGCACGACTGTGATTGGAAGTTCTTATGCGCTTTGCGAGATGTCGTTGGACAAGATGCAAATGTACAATTGGCTGACGGAGCATGGTTACAGCTGCGCGCGTTCGTGGATGGATAAGGATGCATTTTATGCGGCAATTGAAACCGGAGAAGTGTCCTACCCGGTATTTGTAAAGCCATATCGCGGATCTGCGTCCATCAGCATTTCAAAGGTTTATGATAAGCAAACGATTGACTTGCTTCTTTCACATGAGGACGACTTGATGATTCAGGAGTTCCTTGACGGGCAGGAGATCGGCGCGGACGTGTATATTGACTTGATTTCGGGAGAGGTCGTATCGATCTTCACAAAGAAGAAAATCAAGATGCGAGCAGGAGAGACAGATAAGGCTGTCAGTTTCAAGGATCCGGAATTGTTTGCTATGATCGAGCGGTTTGTGAAGGAAGCGGGCTATCGCGGACAAATCGATATCGACATTTTTGACGTCAACGGCCGGTATTACATTAGCGAGGTCAATCCCAGATTCGGAGGCGGTTATCCGCACGCATACGAGTCCGGCTGCGATCACATGAAGTTGATCGTAAACAATCTGCGAGGGATTCCCAACGAGAAGAATATCGGCGCGTATGAAGAAGGTATCTATATGATGAAGTATAATGAGATCAAGATCGTGAAACTGTGAGGCTGTCAATATGCAGGATAAGGTTTTGATGATCAGCAACGTAACTTCGGGACTGGTAAGCTTCAGAAGCGAGTTGATCGAACGGCTGTCGACCGAATATGAAGTCATCGTTCTTGCTCCTGATAATGGGAAAAGGGATGTATTGGAGTCGCTCGGCGCAACGGTCATCCCGATGGAGATGGAGCGGCACGGCACAAATCCCCTGAAGGAAATGAAGGTCGTTTCCTTCTACAAGCAAAAGATAAAGGAAATCAAGCCGAAGATCATTCTGACCTATACGATCAAGCCAAACATTTATGCCGGGATTGCGGCGGCGTCTCTTGGGATTCCGTATGTTGCAAACATTACCGGGCTCGGCCCGGCCGTCGAGAATGAAGGCATGATCAGACAGATCACGATTCCGCTGTATCGTTATGGCCTCAGAAAGGCGCAGAAGGTTTTCTTTCAAAACACCTCGAACCGCGATTTTATGATCGCGCACCGCATAGTGAGGGAAGGACGGTATGATCTTCTTCCCGGCTCCGGCGTGAATTTGGTAAAGTATACTGTACAGCCGTATCCGCAAGAGGATACCATCGACTTTGTTTTTATTTCCCGCGTGATCAGGGAAAAAGGGATCGATCAGTATCTGGATGCCGCAAAGGCTATCAGAGAGAAGCATCCCGAGACACGTTTTCATATTTGCGGCAGTTGCGAGGAACAGTATGAAGCCGTCTTGAAGGAGTTGCATGAAAACGGTACGGTGATCTATCACGGACGAGTTGATGATATCGCCGGAATGCATCGGAAATCCGCGTGCACCGTCCATCCGACGTTCTATCCGGAGGGCATGTCGAACGTTCTTCTGGAATCCTGCGCTTGCGGACGCCCGATTATCACGACCGATCGCCCCGGCTGCAGAGAGATCGTGGACGATGGGGTGAACGGCTTTGTGGTGAAGCAGCGGGACAGCGCAGATCTGATCGAAAAAATCGAAAAGTTTTTAAGTCTCAGCTGGGAAGAACGTCGGCAGATGGGGCTTAACGGCAGAGCGAAGGTCGAAAAGGAATTTGACCGGAACATCGTGATTGAAAAATATCTGGATGAGCTGAGGATGGTTGCGGACAGATGAACTACAAAAGGATTTTCAAAACCAGAAAATCAAGAGAGTTGGTTTTGCGGCTGCTGCGCGTGGTTCCGGACAAGCAGATGGTCAAGCTGCAGTATCGGATCAAGTGCAAAAGAAAGCTGAACCTGAAGGATCCGCAGCGGTTTACCGAAAAGCTGCAGTGGTACAAGCTGTATTACAGAGATCCGATCATGCATCAGTGTGCCGACAAGTACGCGGTGCGCGAGTATGTCAAAGCAAAGGGACTCGGAGATTTGCTGGTCCCGCTGTATGCGCATTACGACAGGGCGGAGGACGTGGATTGGGAATCGCTTCCGCAGAGCTTTGTCATCAAAACGCAGCATGGCGGCGGCGGACTGAATGTCATGACGGTTCCGGACAAAAGCCTTGTCTCCAAAGAAGAGATGGTGCAGAAGCTTGCATTCAGGAAGAAGAATGTCGGGACCAGAGGCGGCGGCAGAGAATGGGCCTACTGGGGGATCCCGACGGGGATCGTTGCGGAAGAGCTGCTGGTTAATCGTGAGAATCCGGAAGCCGGGATCAATGACTATAAGTTCTTCTGTTACAACGGTCATGCCAAGTTCATCATCGTGGACATCGACCGGTATATCGGACACAAGCGCAATTTTTATGATCGCGATTGGAACGATCTGCACGTGACAAGCGATTGTGCCGCGTGCGACCGGGAGATCGAGCAGCCCGAGAATCTGGAGGAGATGCTGGCGGTCGCGGAAAAGCTGTCGGAGGATTTTCCGTATGTGCGCGTCGATCTGTACAATGTCGACGGAAGGATCTATTTCGGAGAGCTGACCTTCTATCCGTGGAGCGGATATGTACAATATACGCCGGATGAGGCGGATTTCTGGTTTGGAAAGGACTTTGAACTGAGAAGGTTTGAATGAAGATTACTGCGGGTTCAAAAACATGGGAGTCAGCCCATATCGAATGGATGGACTGGCTGCTCATCATAGGGCTTACGCTTGCGCCGATGACTGGCCTGCGCATCTGGAAGATCGGTCCGGCGGAGGTGCTGTGCCTGCTGTGGGGCGTTCGGTTTCTGTTCAGATCGAGATCGCTGAAGAGCAGCCTCCTTCTCTTCTTCGTTTCATTCCTGCTTGCAATGGCTGCAGGAACGATCGTTGGGTATTTTATTGCTCGCAGCGAATTATCGATTGAAGGATTGCCGACGTGGGTGTATCTTGCGGTGACAGCGGTTTCTGTGTATGAAGGACTGAAAACGAAATCCCTGCGGTACCTCGAAACGCTCTTTTTCACGTTTGCCGAAATTGCTTCCATTTGGAATTTGTTTCTATTCCTGTACAGCCGTTTTGTCAGCAGCACGTTACTTGGTGCGCCGCTGTGGTATCACGACGTTCGCTTTACAGGCGGCGGCACGAATCCGCATCAGGTGGCAGTTCTGTTGTGCGGTCTTGTCTTTATCTTTTTGCGCAGCACCCTAAAAAAAGAGAAGGTAATCAGAAGCATCGTACTCATGGGCGTTTGCATATATCTGATGCTGGAAACCGCTTCGTCCACCGGCATTCTGACAATTGCACTTGGATTCGGCGTTACGGCGTATTTCTTTGTGGCCGATCTGTTCCCAACACGAAAGTTCGGTGCGTTGTTTGTTTTGACGGTTATCATCTTCCTGGTCGTTTTGGTTTTCGCAAGGGCGTTCTACCGTCAATTCATAGACTGGGTTGCAAAGGACAGGAATGGACTTGGACGAATTGATATTTATGCGAGCTTCGGTCCATCCTTTGCGAGAAGCCCGATATTCGGCTTGGGACCGGGCGTTCACGGCAATGGGGGAACGATTGAGTTTCATAATACCTATCTGGAAATACTGGCTGCAACCGGCGTGATCGGCGGATTTGTCTTTCTCATCTATTCGCTTGATCTGTTCAGAAACACGCTGAAGGCCGAATGGAAGCTGTTTCCGATCCTTGCAGCAATCTATGCATATGGGCTGGCGGGCTTTGCAATGCGCCGACTCATTTATTGGGGGTTGGTCGTGTTCGTTCAGGTGTTGTCTCAAAAGATACGTCTTTCCGCTGCGGCAGGAGAGAGTATGGAACGCGTATCATAGGGGAAAACAGGTTGTTATCTGCTCCCCGCAGTCGTGACTGTGATCACTGTGCTTGTCGGCAGGAACGGCGCAGATTCGTTATTTTATGAATGAAAGAATAGGACAGTAAATAATGAAAGCATCGGAGTTTATCGAAGAAGTTAAGAGATCGCCTCTGTGTCCGGCTGATTTTGACGATCAGTACCGTTTCTTTTGCAAATACCAGGATATGGTGATCTGTACACTGAAGGAGTTTCACAGAGTCTGTGAAAAGAACGGCATCAACTATCATGTCACCTTCGGCTCCCTGCTCGGTATCATCCGGGACGGAGGGCAGATCCCGTGGGACTATGATATCGACGTATTCGTTCCGACATCGCAGAAGGCGGCGCTGATCGACGCGCTGCGGCGGGATCTGTCGGATGAATACTATGCAATGTGTCCGGAAACGGACGAAGCATGCCGCCATTATATCGTTCGTGTCTGCCCGAAGGGGTACAATTCTGCAGCGGTACATCTGGATGTGTTTTATTACTGCGGCGCACCGGATGATGAAGCGGAAAGGAAACGGTTTTGCAAAAGCCTTCGACGCTGCGCGCGGATCCGATTCGCAAAAAAAGTAAATATCAAAGAGGAATCGGTGGGCCACTTCAAGAGAAAGCTGAAGCTGACGGCGGCAAAGTGCCTGTATTCCGTATTCAGCGGAAAACGAACGGATGCACGATATAAACAGCTGATCGCCCGGTATCCGATTGATAAAAGCAAATACGTCGTATCTGCGGATTTCATTGCAGGCGATTACCTGATCCCAACGAAGATGGCAACGGAAACCATATTGTATACCACCGACGCCGGAGTCTTCCGGATCCCGAAGGATTACGAGGGATTCCTGAAAATGGCATATCGGGATTATCGACAGTATCCTCCGTTGGAGAGCCGCATCCGACAGGTCGTTTCGGCTGTCGCCAGGTTCCGGTTCTTTGAGACGCTGCAATAAACCTTTTTTCGGACAGATCCATGGAGAATTCGATCAGGAAAAAGGTATTTCGCGGCACGATCGTGATCGTGCTGGTCGGGATCCTTGCTAAAATAACATCCTTTATCGCAGAGGCCATTCTGGCGGCCTATCTTGGAACGACCTATCAGAGCGACGCTTATTACATGGTGAACAGCGTCCAGATGGTCGTTTATCCGATGCTGAGCGTGGGCATCTGGAAGGTGTTTCTGCCGATTTATAAAGAGAAGCTGACACAGGGCAAGCCGGAAGAAGCGGCTGCGTTAACAAATAAAGCGATCACATTTTTCTCGATCGTATCTTTTGTCGCGATCGGGCTTCTGATCCTGCTTGCCGGTCCGGTCGTCTCTGTCGTAGCGCCGGGCTTTGAGGGCGAAACGAGGACCCTCTGTATCAAGCTGGTGCGGATTTCCGCGCCGATGTACCTGTTCATCATCTCTGCGGCGATCTATGCATCCGTTTTGCAGGCAAACAACAAGTTCCTCGGCAGCCAGATCCGGGAAGTCGCGTCCCATATTCCGACGATCGTCGCAGCCGTCTTTTTCTATAAGAGATTCGGGATCGAAGCGATGGCCGTTGCGCTGGTCGTCGGCGGCGCCGTTCGCCTGTTGATCGAATTGCCCTTTGTCAATTGGGGATATCGTTACAGACCGGACCTGAAGTTCAGAACGCCGGAATTCGGCCTGATGATGAAACGCCTTCCTTCCGCGCTCATTTCCGAGGGCGTCGTGCAGCTGAATACGCTCATCGACAAGGCCATGGCTTCCACGCTCCCGGAGGGGACCGTATCGGGCTTGAATTACGGCAACAAGCTGATGAACGTTTTCAGCGGGTTGCTTTCCACCGCGATCGCAACGGCGCTGTATCCGCAGATGATCGAGCTGATCGCGCTGAAAAAGGAAGATGAGCTCAGCAAGCTGGTCGTGAAAACCATTGATATCTTCTGCGTTTTGATGCTCCCGATCACCCTTGCGTGCGTTCTCTTCCGTACGGAGCTTGTATCGGTGGTATTCGAGAGAGGCTCCTTTACTCCGGAAAGTACGGCGCTGACCGCAGGCATATTCGCGCTGTACAGCATCGGGATCTTTTTCGTTGCATGCAATACCGTCATCACGAACCTGTTTTACGGATACGGAAATACAAAGACTCCGATGCTCATCAGCATCGCAAACCTGGTCATCAATGTGGCGTTGAATCTCCTTCTGATTCATTTCTGGGGCGTAAACGGCCTTGCGCTTGCGACGTCCCTGTCGGCCGTCATTACATTCTTTGTAAGGATGAAAGCAGCAGGGAAGTATGTGAAACTGGATATAAAGAGAATGCTGATCACCGCGGCGAAGGTTCTGGTCGCATCAGCCGTTGCCTGCTTCATCCCGCGGATCGTTTTTTGGCTGTATCCGGTGAATCATTTTCTGGTGCTCGGCATTTCGGCTGTCGTCGGGGTCGTCCTGTATCTTGCAGCCGTCAAGCTGCTCAAGGTCAATGAGATCAACGATCTGATCGGACTGCTGAAGCGAAAGCTGAAAAAAGCCTGAGCCTTTGCGGCCCTGCCGCTCCCGCAGGCAGCCGTGTATCAGGATCGCAGAAATCGGAGGAGCCGCATAAGAGGTTGCCGTTCGGTTGATCGTCAAGCTGCAGGATGGAATCTCGTAGCCGAATAAAAACAGGGAAGAAATAATGTTGAAACCAGAGGAACAATTGATCCTGTCGCTCCTTCGGAAAGCAATTGGACTGCAGCCGGAGCCTGTGACAGGCGAAATGGATGAAAAGCTGATTGCAAGGATCGTTCTGCACAGCGGCGTCTTGCTCACAGTATATCCATATCTTCCGGACGGTCTTAAAACACAGCTTAAGAATTCCTACCTCTCTGCCGTCAAACAGTCTGTTCAGCAGGAATATGAGGGCGGATTGACGCTGAAAGCACTCAGCGACGCCGGAATGCACTGCATCGCGCTGAAAGGCTGGGAGCTGCGAAAGCTATATCCGGAGCCAACCATGCGGCAGATGGCGGATCTGGACATCCTTGTAAAACCGTACGACCATCGATCCATCAAGGCAGTCATGGAGCGGCTGGGGTATACCTGCGGCGAGGAGAGCAGCTGGAAGCACGACAGCTTTCAGAACGGTGTTGTGCATGTGGAAATGCACAAGCGTTTGACCGACGACAGCGACGCCATCCGGGGATGGGAAAACGGAATGTGGGATCGGGCGACGACGACGGAGGACAATATCTGTAAGATGTCGCCGGAGGACTACTATATCTTCCATTTTGTCCATCTGCACAAGGATTTTCTGAACGGCAGCCTCGGCCTGCGCCGCATCGTCGATACCTGGCTTCTGCAGAAGCGGCGCATCGACATGGAGACGGTCCGATTGCAGCTTGAATCTTTCGGCATGTGGGCGTTCCATGAGCGGATGATAAAGCTCTGCAAGGCGGCAATGGGCGACGAGTCGATTGACGATAATGACGAGATCCTGCTGCAGCACGCATTCACCCATGGGATTTACGGCTCCGGGAAGAGCTATAAGGTCGGACGGATCGTATCGATGTCCAAGGACGGATCGCTGAAGAAGGGAAAAAGACGATCCGCAACAGCGGCTGTCTTCCTCCCGTACAAAAGGATGAAAGCACAGTTTCCGATCCTGCAGAAATGGCCGATCCTGCTGCCGCTCTGCTGGCTGGTTAGGATCGTCCGGTTTCTCAAAGGTGACATGAAGAGAAGCCGCCGTATGTTGGATTACCGCGACGTCAGCGAAGCGGACTGTGCTGAAATGGAGCGGTTTTTCAAAGCCGGAGGAATCCTATGATATCATAACCTTTTATTCAGAATAAAAAACAGCGCCGGATGTCTTTCCGGCGCTGTTGCGTTTTTGGTTATGCCTGATAGTATTCCTTGTACCATTCGGCGAACCTGCGCAGGCCTTCGCGGATGCCGATGGCCGGGCGGAAGCCGTAATCGGCTTCGAGGGCGGTGCTGTCCGCGTAGGTCACCGGCACGTCGCCGGGCTGCATGCCGACCAGCTCGCGATGGGCGGCAAAGTCGTAGTCTGCGGGCAGAATACCGGCACGGACAAGCTCCTCCTGCAGCGTGGAGATGTAATCGAGGAGGTTCTCCGGCGTGCCGCCGCCGATGTTGTAGATCGCGTAGGGAGGCAGGGGAAGCCC
>JAEEGL011424197.1_pt1 | contig 11013 bp, 9 predicted proteins | sample 9134231 | NCBI WGS metagenome assembly JAEEGL01 (sample SAMN16246548, study PRJNA631951) | gut metagenome | biome: gut microbiome; feature: rumen; material: fiber-attached | host: Bos | place: Iran: Karaj | collected 2018-10
GATGTTAACTTTGGAGAAAATGTAACGATTACAGGAAAATTTATGACTAGTAATGGTAAGGTAATTTCCAACAGTAACGTAAAGATATATATTAATGGTGTGAAATACCTGGCTAGAACAGATAAAACAGGAACATACTTTTTAAGTGTTCGGACTACTCAGACAGGTACCAACAAAGTAAGCATAGGCTACAGCGGAAACGACAAATATGAAGCATACGAAACCAACACAACATTTACTGTCCTTGGTAAACAACCGGTTATTGTAACCTATGAACCAATTAATGATGTTAACTTTGGAGAAAATGTAACGATTACAGGAAAATTTATGACTAGTAATGGTAAGGTAATTTCCAACAGTAACGTAAAGATATATATTAATGGTGTGAAATACCTGGCTAGAACAGATAAAACAGGAACATACTCTTTAAGTGTTCAGACTACTCAGACAGGTATCAATAAGGTCAGTATCGGCTATAGTGGAAACGACAAGTATGAAGCATATGAAACAAACACAACATTTACAGTTACAGGTAAACAACCAGTTATTGTGACTTATGAACCTATTGGTAATGTTAATTATGGTGAAAACATTACAATTACTGGAAGATTCACAACAGATACAGGTAAGGTAATTTCCAACAGTAACGTAAAAATATACATTAATGGTGTGAAATACCTGGCCAGAACGGATAAAACAGGCATATACTCTTTAAGTGTTCGGACTACTCAGACGGGTACCAATAAGGTTAGTGTTGGTTACAGTGGTAATGATAGATATGAAGCTTATGAAACCAATACAACATTTACTGTTACAGGTAAACAACCAGTGATAGTAACATACGAACCAATCGGCAATGTAAAAAGGGGACAAAACGTTACAATCACTGGAAAATTTAAAACAGATACGGGAAAAGCAATTTCCAACAGTAATGTTAAAATATATATTAATGGTGTAAAATACTATGCAAAAACAGACAACACAGGAAAATACACACTATCAGCACAAGCAAATACACTAGGAATCAACAACGTAACAATAGGATACAGTGGAAACAACAAATACGATGCATATGAAACTAACACAACATTCACAGTTATTTCTTAAATTAATATTTAACTATTAACTTTTTTTTCACTTTTTTTATTAAAACATTTTTTTTCTAAAACTAATGTTTTAATGTGATTTCTAATCTTTTATTGGTTATATACTTAATTGTTTTGATATGTTGAATTTTCACTTCAAAAAAATCTTTTAAAAAGTTATTCATATTCTCTTTAAATATATGGAATAAGAATCATAGCTTAAACAATTAATAAAGTGATAATTAATTAAAATTTATATAAAATAGTTTTTTATTAAAAAAAGGGGGTTAGAAAGTAAATATTATAATATTTACATATCTTCGAATCTGTCTTCGAGTTTTTCAAGTACACCTGGAAGACTTGTGTATTCCATTTCATCAGCAGGTAATCTGTGAGGTTCAAATGGTCCATGTCTTCTCATGTAGTTTGCTACTCTTGTTGCAGTTCTTCTTGCTTCATCAAATGCAGGGTCTGCGAACATATCCACTGGTCCAACAAGTTGAGCATTGTTTACTTGGAAACCAAGTCCGATTACACGAGGAGGTCCGTCAAATCTTACAGGTCTTGCATCTGATTCTCCAACAGGCATTAAAGGTCCATTGTGTGATCCTCTCATCCATCCACTTACTAAGTGTGGGAATGCAAATGGTTCTGAAGTTTCTCCACCTGCAGGGAATCCTGATTGTGATCTTACAATTGCTACTGGGTCATCTTTTCCGATGTATTTTCCTGCCATAAGGTTTAATCTATCGGTACTTACTGCAGCTGCAATTTCACCGTCTGATCTTCTGAAGATTCTTTTAATTACATATCTTCCTGTTGAACCGATTAATGCTAATAAATCGTACATTTCATCAGGACAGGACATTGTAACTTTTCTGTTTCCAATTACATCGTATACTTCAAAGTCAAATCCACCGTGTAATGTTGGGTCAATTACTAAACCAGCAGTGTTGAATGGGTCTGCAAACATTCTAAATAATGGTAAGTTGAATGCTCCAGGTTCTGTTTTGTCACAGCAGTATGCGAATACTGGGTCTGAACCTCTTTCTTCGAATTCAATTTCTGCACTTCCAGGACCCATACCTTTAATGTTTCCACTGAATGTGTCTGATAATAAGTCTTGACCTGCACCGTATAATTTAAGTCCTTTTGCGACTTCTGCACCAGCCATGAATGTGTCAAATGCTAATTTATGTACTTCTTCGTTATCTGGTCCATTTGTGTGGGTCATGATCATGTCTATGTCGTCACCACAGTTGGTTATATAAAAGTCAGTTAATAATCCTTCTTCTTTTGCTTTGGATAAATATTCGTTACATTTATCTTTTAATAATTGGTGTGTTACTGCGTGTCCACCAACACTACCAATATCTGCTTTAATTATACTTACAGTAGTTTTCATTTAGTATACCTCCTCGGTAAAAATATGATATTGATATTTTTTATTCCATATTCTGATTAATATTCAAATTCAGAGTTTTATCCAAATATACTAATCTGCCTTTAGAAAAAAAGCTTTGAATAAAAAATTCTTAATAATTATTTATATTTTTTTAATTTAATGTTTATAAATTTATTTGTAATTTATTTTTTTTCTATAATTATTTAGATGAAAAAAAAGTATGAAATCATCAGAGTTTTCTAATAATTTCATCACACATTTCTTGTGTATTGTTTGTTCCACCAAGATCAGGAGTTTTGACTTTTCCTTCTTTGATAACGTTCTCTATGGTTTTTTGTATGGTATTAGCTTCTTTTTGCATTCCCAAAAATTCTAACATTAAACTACTTGATAAAATCATTGCTATGGGGTTTGCTTTGTTTTGTCCAGCAATATCTGGTGCGGAACCATGGACTGGTTCAAATAATCCATTATCTTTTCCAATATTGGCAGAAGGAATTAAACCTAAACTCCCCAATAATCCTCCCCCTTGGTCGGATAATATGTCCCCAAAGAGATTGGTCGTTACAATTACATCAAATTGTGCAGGATTTGTAATAAGATACATAGCCATAGCATCAATATAGTAATCATTAGCTTTAATCTGCGGATATTTTTCTGCTTCTTTATAGAATGATTTTTTAAAAACACCATCAGTTAATGGGAGAACATTTGCTTTATGAGCAGCAGTAACTTTTTTTAATCCTGTTTTGTTGGCATATTCAAATGCATAATTACATATTCTTTCTGAACCTTTGTATGTAATCTTTCTTATTGCTATTGCTTCTTGACCATGATCTTCCTCTAAATGGGAGTATAATCCTTCGGAATTTTCTCTTATTATTGTGAAGTCAATATTGTTATCCGTGTATGATTTAATTGGTCTTTGATTTATGTATAAATCTAATTCTCTCCTTAATGTTACAATTGCACTTTTTTGTTCGGGAATTGAGGTAACAGCACCAAATAATGTTGAATCACTTTCTTTACAGGAAGTTATAGTTTCTTCGGGTAAATTTGTGCCCTTTTTTTCATAACATTCTTTTCCCGCTTCTTGATATATAAAATCAAAATTAGCATTTATTGTTTCTAAAATTTCCAGTGTAGGTTTCATTACTTCTTTACCTATACCATCACCGGGGATTGTTGTAATTTTATACAAAGTATTCTGTCTCCATATAATAGTTATTATATAATTATTTATCGTGATTAATTATTTATATTATCCGAGGCTAAATATAATTAATATTAATGTAAATAGAATATTTAATAAATAGAGTGATTTTAATGAGTAAAGAAGAAGTAATAGAAGCAATTAATAATCTTAATGATGACGATGATTTTGTAAGAATTGAAGCAGAAAGTACTATTGCAATGAATATGCCTGCTGAAATCGATGTTTTACATGAAGAAGTATTAAAAGAGGATTATCCTAAAAATACCAAATTAACCATGGTCGAATTATTAAGAGAACTTAAGGATCCTAGTTCTATTGAAGTATTTGTAGAATTGTTACATGATAGAAATAAATGGGTTCGAAGACAATCCAGTTCAGCATTAGCAGACTATGGTGATGATGCAGTAGAATCCTTATTAACAGTAGTTGATGATGAAAGTTGGAGAGCACGTGGAGGAGCAGTCTGGGCATTAGCAAAAATTTCAAATCCAGATACTTTGGATGTTTTCCTCAAAGCATCAAAAGATGAAAAAAGCTTTGTTAGAGGGGGAGCTGTATTTGGTTTAGGAAATATTGGTGGAGACGAAGCTGTTGAAGCATTAAAAGAATTGGCTGACAGTGATGACAGTGGATATATTAAAGCTAATGCATTAACATTCCTTGAAAAATTAGAAGAATAACCATTTTTAATTTATTTTTTCATTTTTTTGTTATGGATTTTTGATCTGAATCCTATTTTTATAATATTTTTTTTCCATTTTGCAAAATATTTGTTAACTATATTCTGTGATAATAATTTTTTTTCATATTTTTTTTTTGGAATATTTGTTTCTATAATTTTTATTGTCTAAAATCTCTTAGAAAACTTTTAATATAATTAAATAGAAATATATAAATTGATATTTTATAAATTAACGAATTTAATATGGAGTGATATGATGGTAAAGATTACTATAATTGGAGCTTCAGGTACGATTGGAAAAAACGTAGCATTTACATTGGCTAAGGAAGATGTAATTGATGAAATTGTGATGTATTCAAGGGAAAGAAGTCATCCAAAAGTTACTGGAGAAGTCTTGGACATGTATGATGCTCTTGCTGCTGAGGATATTGACAGTGTACTGACACCATCATGCAATGTGGAAGATATAGCAGGATCCAAGATAGTACTTATTACTTCTGGTGTTCCTAGAAAAGATGGTTATACAAGGCTTGATTTGGCAGTTCCAAATGCAAAGATTATAAAAGAATATGCGCAGGACATTGCAAAGTATGCTCCAGATTCAATTATATTGATTGTAACAAATCCGGTAGATGTAATGACTTCAATTGCATTGGAGTATTCTGGTTTTGAAAAAAATAGGGTTATTGGTTTAGGAAATCACTTGGACTCTTTGAGGCTTAAAACAATTTTATCCAGACATTTCAGGATTAACAGTGGAGAAATACATACAAGAGTAATTGGTGAACATGGTGATCATATGGTCCCATTACTTAGTTCAACTACTATTGGTGGTATTCCTTTAAAATATTTTGCCCAATATGAAGATTTAAATGTGGATAAATTGGTAAAAAAGCTTAAAAATGCTGGTGGAAACATTATTTCTAAAAAAGGAGCAACAGAATATGGTCCATCTTATGCTATAGGTAACCTTATTTCAACTATTGTAAATGACAGTAGAAAGATTTTAACAGTTAGTACTTATCTTGAAGGGGAAGTAGAGGGAGTATATGATGTTTCTTTAGGAGTTCCTGTTGTACTTTGTCGAAATGGAATTCAAAGAATTATTCCTGTTCATATGAAGGATGATGAGAAAGCAGAATTCTTTGATGCTGCCAGAACAGTTAAAAAATGCACGTATAAAATTCGTGAATTGTTGGATGAATCATAAACTCTTTTTTTTCAATTATTTTTTTTATTTTTTCTATTAAAAAAATCTATTATTTTCTTTTGAACTTTTAATATGGTTATACATGTAAAAAATGCATAATTTTATTTATTTATTATTTGTTTGTTTATTTTTTTTCTATTTTTTTACAAAGTTTTTTATAGTATGAATTATATATTACCAAACATAGCATTAATAATGATTAATCATGATAAATATCTGATTAAATATTGTATATTTTTTAAATGAGGTAAAAAAATGAAAGTCGCAATAATTGGTGGAACAGGTTCCCAAGGATTAAATTTAGGTAAAAGATTAGCAATAGCTGGTGAAGATATTATTATTGGTAGTAGAAAAGAAGAAAAAGCTTTAACAAAAGTTGAAGAAACTCTTGAATTGCTCAAAGAATATGATGATATTAAAATGGTCGGAATGTCAAATGAAGACGCTGCAAAAGAAGGAGACTTATTAATACTAACAGTACCTTTAGCTGCACAAAAGGCAACTTTACAGTCAATTAAAGAATTTGTTGGAGAAAAAATTTTAATTGATGCAACAGTACCACTTGAAACAGCTATTGGTGGATCACCAGCAAGATTTGTTGATTTAATGGAAGGATCTGCTGCAGAAAGAACTGCAAAAATACTTAGTAAAACTGGTGCAAAGGTAGTTGCAGGTTTCAACAATATCAGTAACTCCCATTTAGATAACATTCCAGAACCTATTGATTGTGATTGTTTAATTGCAGGTGATGATAACGAGGCAAAAGCACAAGTTAAGGAATTAGTTGAAAAACTTCCAGGAGTAAAATGCCTTGATTGTGGTAAATTAGAAAAAGCAAGGATGATTGAAAAAATCACACCATTACTCATAGGATTAAATATTAAATATAAATCCCATTATGGTGGATTAAGAATTACAGGAATAGACTTTTAATTAGTCTATCTATTTTTTTCTATTTTTTAATTTTTATAATTTTACAGTTAACATTTATCTTCATTAACTTTGAATATCCTCAAAAGTGGTTTTAAAAAAAAAGTGATGGGGAGGTTATATTAATTTGGTGACCAATTAAAATGACACTTGGTTGCATTTACTTTAATTTTTAATCATTAACTATTTAATATGCTATCGTCTTCTTTCATTAGTTCTTATTTTGATTACTTCTTCTATATTGCTTATGAATATTTTTCCATCTCCCATATTTCCAGTACGTGCAGCTTCACAAATTGCATTTACAACTTCTTCTACAGTATCATCCTGAATTACGGTTTCAATTTTTACTTTTGGAAGTAGATCAATTCGATAGCTTTTTCCCCGATATTTTTCTTCAATTCCTAATTGTTCTCCCCGACCTTTAACATCAGTAACAGTAATTCCTTTACAATTAATTTTTTCCAATGCATCTTTAACAGTATCTAATCTTTCGGGTCTTATTATTGCTGTAATTTGTTTCATGTTATCGTCTTCCTATTATATTCTGTATCCAAGTTCTTCATGTTCTTTAACATCTAAACCTTCTATTTCAGTTTCATCATCTACTCTGATACCTATTGCTTTATCTAATACTTTAGCAATTGCATATGTTAATATGAATGAATAGATTGCAACTGCAATAATACTTATAATCTGAATTACTACTTGTTGAGGGTTTCCATATATGAGTCCTGCAATTCCACCTATTGCTGGTGTTGCAAACACTCCTGTCATAATAGCTCCCCATGTTCCAGATAATCCGTGTACTCCGAATGCATCTAATGCATCATCGTAACCGAGTTTTGGTTTTAAGTAGGATATTGCGAAGTAGGATACGAATACTGTTGTAAATCCAATAATTATTGATGATGGTACATCTACAAATCCTGCAGCAGGAGTAATTGCTACAAGTCCTGCAACTGCTCCTGTTGCTGCTCCAAGTACTGTTGGTTTTCCTGATTTCCATATATCTATTAAAATCCAACCTACCATAGCTGTTGCAGCTGCTACATTGGTTGTAATCAATCCGTTTGCTGCTAATCCGTTTGCTGCTAGTGCTGATCCACCATTAAATCCGAACCATCCAAACCATAATAGTGCTGCTCCGATTACAACATATCCTAAATGGTGAGGTAATAATCTTTGGTCTTTTCGTGGACCCAATACTAATATTAATGCTAATGCAGCTATACCTGAGTTAAGGTGTACTACAGCTCCTCCTGCGAAGTCTAATGCTCCTAATTGGTATAACCATCCGCCACCCCATACCCAGTGTGCAACAGGTACGTAAACCAATGTTAACCAAAGTACTATAAATACCATCCAGGCTTTTGCTTTCATACGTCCAACTACTGCACCTGAAATTAATGCAACGGTAATTGCTGCAAATGTTGCTTGAAATGCAACGAATAGCAATTCAGGTATTCCTGTGTCTGGGTGAAGCATATCCAAACCGATTCCTGTTAGGAAGAAATTAGTTGGTGCTCCTAAAAATCCGTTAATTGTTTCTCCAAATGCAAATTGATATCCGAATATTACCCATATAACACTTGCAATGGCGAATGCTGTTAAAGATAAGAACATTGTGTTTAAAACATTTTTCTTTTTACTCATACCTCCATAAAATAATGCTAACCCAGGAAGGGTCATAATCATCACTAATGCTGTGGAAATTAAAATCCAAGCTGTATCTCCCGTGTTTAGTAGTGATTCTGCTACCACATAAAATCCTCCATTTTTTTGTTATGCTTCCCTTATAGTATATGTTTATTTTATTATCATAATATTTTTTAATAAATATAACGGAAGTAGGAAAGATACTTCCGATAAACATATTATATTTTTTATATTATATAAAGATATGCATCAAAATTAAAAGAGGAGTATATTTTCAATTTTAAAAAATAAGTGAGGGGGTGTTAACCTTCCTCAAAAATAGTATTTACATATTTTTCATGTATACATCTTGTAATGCTGCAACTCCTGCTCCAGCTTCAAATTCAAATCCAAGTTCTTTAAGTGTCATTTCTAGACAGGTAAATGTTCTGGATAATTCAGGTAATCCTGTAATACCCATATGGCCTATTCTGAAAATATTTCCACTTAAATGGTCTTGTCCACCACCAATTTCAATTTGATATTTGTCTCTCATAGTTCCACGTAATTGTGAGTCAGTAATACCTTCAGGTATATTTATACCAGTAAGTGTATTTGAATAATCTCCTTCACGTGCAAATAATTCAAGACCTAATGCTTTTGCAGCTTCACGTGTAGCTTCTGCACCAGTGTGATGACGTTTGATACGAGCACATAATCCTTCTTCAAGAACCATACTTAATGCTTCGTTCATAGCATATGTCATCGATACACTTGGTGTGTATGGTGTTTGTGATTTTTCTGCACTTTTTCTCATTTTTTTCATGTCAAGGTAGTATGTTGGAGAGTCTACTTTGTCAACTACATTCCATGCATCATCACTTAAAGTAATCATACTCATTCCCGGTGGTGCTGCAATACATTTTTGAGATCCTGATAAACAAATGTCTAATCCGAAATCATCTACTTTTACAACATCCCCTGCAAGAGAACTAACTGTGTCAACTACAAATAATGTATCATAGTCTTTCATTATTTGTCCTACTTCTTTAATAGGGTTTACTACTGCTGTAGAACTTTCGTTATGTATCATGGTTAGAGCTTTTACGTCATTGTTTTCTTCCATTACTCTTTGAACTTCACAAGGATCTACTGCTTGTCCCCATGGTACTGTAATTTCTATGGATTCTCCACCGAACACTTCTGTTAACTGTTGAAGTCTTTGACCAAATTTTCCTCCAACTACGTTAATTACTTTATCTCCTTTTTCAACAATGTTTGCAATTGCTGCTTCCATTGCACTTGTTCCAGATCCTGTAAGGAAGTATGATTGGTTGTCTGTTTGGAATACTTCAGACATCATAGCTGTTGTTTCATCTAAAATTTCACCATAAGCTGCTCCTCTGTGGTTTACTATTGGTCTTGCCATAGCATCTAAAACTCTTTTAGGAACAGTTGTTGGTCCAGGAATCATTAATAATATGTCTTCCATTGGGAATATTCCTCCAAATATATATTTTATTATAAACGTTTATTTAAAATATAATAAGATAGTTTTAATATACTTGTACATTGTATACCTTTTATTACTAAACTTACTATGTTATTGTATATGTATTTAATAGTTTTTTAATGTATGGGAAAAACATTTCCTATTTTTGAAAATGATAAAATTAATTGCTTAATTTGTAGATATAATTATTTAGATAATATTGGTGTGATTTTCATGTATTATAATTGGGATAATTGGTACAAAATTATTTTGGATGATTTTTCATTTAAAGAGGAGGATGATATTGAAAGTGCCAAATATTTAAATGAAAATGTTTCTAAATATGATGTGTCTCATATAGATTTCAAGAATCAATGTATAATTTTTGGTGCAGGACCTTCAATTAAAAAGCATATAAGGTATTTAAAATCTAATGTTAACCTTAAAGAATATACTTTAATTGCAGCTGACGGAACAACTAAGGCACTTCTTGAAGAATCTATTTTTCCAGATATAATAGTAACAGATTTGGATGGTGATATGGATAGTATCCTAAAATCTAATAAATCAGGTTCTATATTATATGTTCATGCACATGGTGATAATATTGATAAATTAAGAAAATATCTTGATAAATTAGAAAAGATTGTACCCACCTGTCAATGTAAACCTTTTGATAAACTGGAAAACTATGGTGGATTTACTGATGGAGATAGGGCAGTGCATATAGCAATTTATGCATTAAACGTTAAAAAGATTATATTGGCCGGTATGGATTTTGGAAATATTATAACTCATTATTCCAGACCTGAAATTGGTGTTGAAATTAAAGAAGCTGATGAATTCAAGAAAAAAAAGTTATATTATGCTGAAAAATTAATTAATTTGTTAAAAAAAGAAAATCTCCAAATTGAATTTATAAATTTATCCGATTCAATTTAGAGTCCCTTGCACAATAATTGAAAATGATTTTAATTTTATGAATTGAGAAATGTTTGTTATTACAAACTTCTCTATACATTATTATTTATGATGTTATTAATAAATACTTACTAAGAATTATTAATATTTGCTTTAAAAATACTTATAATAATTTAATTTTTAGTTAAATAATCAATTTTTACAAAATAAGTCAGGTTTAAAGAAATAAAATAATTGTGACTTGTGAACAAAAACATTCACATCACATAAAAAAATAATTATATGTATTTGTGGGTACAATTAGTTCTTTGTATTAAGGGTTTAATATATACTTTCCAATATTTGATTAAAGTTGTATTAAAAATTGTAAAGTGATTTTAAAAGTTTGTTTTTAAACGAATAATTGCTATTTTTTGTATTTTAATCAAATAACC
>JAEEGL013440149.1_pt1 | contig 11013 bp, 15 predicted proteins | sample 9134231 | NCBI WGS metagenome assembly JAEEGL01 (sample SAMN16246548, study PRJNA631951) | gut metagenome | biome: gut microbiome; feature: rumen; material: fiber-attached | host: Bos | place: Iran: Karaj | collected 2018-10
CATCCGTGTCATAATGCACGCGATTATGCCCATTAGCTTTGCTACGTTAAAAAGCATAATGCCTCCATCAAGTTGCAATGAAAATATACATAACTCAAGCTCAATTTCATATACTCCTTTCCTTGCAGACAAGCCAAAAACAACCGCAAGGCACTGTTTGTTATACTAATTTGCTCTTTTGAGCACTATAAATATATAATTATTTTATGTCGCTGTCAAGGGCAATATTCAACGCAGATAGTATCCAGCGTTTTTTTCGGAGAGCGACGAAATCACATTTTTCCAATAAATAATTGCAGTTTTATCACAGAATTCCAATTAATTTAGTGTTTTTTTTATTGAATTTTTTCAAATGGATATATGTCCTTTATATTTCTGTTCAGAAATATTCCTTTGGAATTTGCATCTAAAAGTTCGTTATACAGTTGTTTCGGGACACCATAATAAACATATATTGATCCACTTCTAAATTCAACAAATAAATTTTGGCCATCATATCCAACAGAATCTAAATTAGACGATTCAACAGAAATCATTTTAGGAATGTCCATCTCCATAATCTCCTATTTTTTTGAGTGTTTAATATTACGATTGTCGTGATTCTGCATATGCTTTTACTTCAACCAGTTTATTCTGTATATCAGTAATTTCTTTTTGAAGAGCAGACGGCGTTATATCAATTGCAGGTTGAAATATATTCATATTGCCTTCAAAGTGGTTAAATTCATTAAGCAACGTCTTTCTACTTGTAAAAAATACTCGAAAATTTCGATTTTGCTCATCAGAATCTTGATTTTTCGGAAACGCTTTTTGTATAATCTGATTAAGCATAGTTCGATCATCCGTCGCAATACCAAATATATCTACAAGTTCTTTTTCCACCTTCATTCGAAGATAATAATAGACAAGTGATTGTTTAAGAGTATCTGCTAATAATGGGAAACAGGATTCATCTAATATATCAACTGAATTGCAATCAATATCTAAAATATCCATGACAGAGATTTCTTCTGATCCACCAAAATCGTAATCAAATAGCTTCTTATAAATTGGTACCACGTCTACACTTCCATTTCTATATCCATGCATAATACCAGAAAGTTTTCCATAATCATTATCTTTGTCAAGACTTATATGAGCATAACCTCGCATAAAAGGAACCATTGACATAAGGAACAGCCTTCGATTTCTGATAGACGGAATCAACTCCTTCTCACCTTTTTGCGAATCAACTTTATTTTGAAAAAATTTCACTAAATCGTGAAGATTAATTAGAAGATTCTTCTCTTGTGTAGTTACTGGTATGAAACCATTACGCCCTTGATGTACATTATTAAGAATATACAAGTTGAAGCAGTTTTGCAACTGAACATTAAGAAGACGAATCAAATCAGTGTTATGAGTAAGGACAATTTGGTTCTTTTTTTCTAAAAATCTAATAATACAAAAAGCAATCTTGTTCTTATATACCGAGTCAAAACTAGAAATCGGATCGTCTAGTACAATATATTTTTTATCCAAATGCCGAGCCATTAGAAGTTCAAACGCCAATGATATAAAATTCTGTTCGCCCGAACTTAATTCCATTAACCCTCGATCTGTTCCAATTAAATCTATATTGTCCAATTTAAGCTTGTAATTTTTACTATTTGAATCCCTCTCAATCTTGATTGTTTTTCCAATATTTTCGTTGATTACATCCTCAATGAAAAGTAATTCTTCTGAATCTAACTGCGGCTGCGTAGCAACCAACGCTGTGTACTCATCATAATCATGATATAATGATGTTCCATCAAAACAATGGAACAATGCATCTATCATTTCATTTCCAATAGCGCTAATATATTGTCCCAATTGCTGTTGGAGTTCTTGAAGGTCATCTGCTTCTCCTCCAGCAATGAAATCACTCACAATCCGTTTAACATCAAAAGGGTCAGACATCGTAAGAGTATTATCTTTTACAACCTTATCCAACAGCTCTTTTGTTTTCTGATCCAAATCATCATATATCCGATTGCGATTATTCTGTTTTCTCGTTAATAACTCATCTCCATGGAAATCATGACTATCACACACAACACAAGTTTCCAGAGAATGATATTTTTTCAGAATGCCAATAGCATCATCGTGACGTTCAATTTGAACCGTTTCTGCACTTGAAACAATAGTATGATAATCTAGTCCAATAATACGTTCAACAATCTTTGATTTTCCGCTACAATCATTAATAACCCATGTTTTTTTTCTAAGTCAAGATCTTGAAGATCTAATCCTATTGTCTATATTTCTTATAAAATCAATATATTGAGATTGATCAATCGTTTTCCCATGCTCCCTACTATTTACAATACTTCTAATATACTTGAAAGCAGTAGAATATGGAGATTCAGGAACCTTTTCTATCTGTTTAAGAAGAAAATCTCCAACTTTAGACACTTTAAAATCATTCTTATATTTTCCAGACAAGGCTGCATAAGCATCACTAAACAGCTTATTTATCCTATCTCGCAATTCATATTCTCTTTTAATTTGTCTTCCTACAAGATAATCCGTCTCCTTGCCACGAATAACATTACGATTAATCTGATCAGGAATAACATGAAACGCATTCGATTCAACAAAATCACCATTTTCATCTACAGCAGAAAAAGATATATCGTCTACCGGTTCTGATCCAAGAACTCTTGACAAGCTACTTTTACCAGTTCCATTTGGAGCATAAACAACTGCAATGCCACCTGTTGTGCCCATGCGTTTAAAATCAATGGAGCCAACATCAGGAGTTAATCTCTGAAATTCTGGTTCAAATATAGTTCCGTTTTTTATCACAGAAAAAACAAGTTTCATTATAAACCTACAATCTACTCAATAATTGAAAATTTTTCACACACATTATTTCATCAGGTATAATTTGATATTTATGATTTCATTTAGAGTGTAAAATCATCCTTTATTTACAAATTCAATACGCCATCCCAGATTTAGTGCTTCCGATAAATCTTCCAATTGTTTTTTCTTGGTATCTGTGCTACTATGAGTGTTCAGATAATATCCATCTCCCATGGATATAGAATTCGCATACTTGGAACTATGTTCTCCCTTTTTGAAAACGGGGTCACCATCTAGTACAGATAAATACTTTTGAGCATATTCACACATTTGCATTTTATCAATGCTCCTTAGAATTTCTTCAAACGCTTCTACCAATGTGTCTTTTGCAGAATCATGTTGGATTGTCGAGCCATCTTTTTTATAAAGGATAATATTTGTTTTTTTACCCTTTGCGCCCACAGATCTTATCAGCGGCTTAGACACATTGACACCAATGACATTAAAAGATTCGGGTTCATCAAAATCGCCGTCATCAACGCCCCATATATCCAACACTTCCTTTGCCAATGCTACCTGACGCTGGAGACATTGGTATTCATTCCATTCCTTGTGAGCATTGTAAACATTTTCGACAATATCGATAGAAGTAATGCTCAGTTCCGCATAAGCCTTGACGCCCTTGCGTTTGGGCGAGCCTTCCATTTTCACTTTGAACTTATTGTTCTGGATAGACGTATTCAGTTTGCCGGTCAAGAGCGTCATGTTGCCAATGGAATACACCATCTTTTGACGGTTAACCCTGCCTTCGGCCTCATCAATTTTCTCGCCCTTGGCATTAACATACGGTACATCGCTCCAATTTTCCTCCCACTTTTGCGGCATGATATGTTCAAGCGTGTAATCGTATTTCAATTCCTTAAGATCATATTTTTTAGAATCGAAGCGGCGCTTGAGTTCAATCCAGAAAAGAATTAGAGTCGCTTCGCGGTTCTTTATTTTAGAAAGGCCGGTAAATACCTCGTCATTCGAGATAAGTTCTGCCATCTGGCATGGCTTCGTCTCGTCATCAATAAACTCAAGGCAATTCTTGTTGTACCCCTTTGTACTTTCTCCCGCAATCATTCTGCGCATAATGAATTTTTCCAATTCATTCATTCGCTGATTCAGTGCACCTTCGTCTTTTTCATACTTTTTCAGCAAGAATAGAATGTACGGATTAAAGGTTGTCAGACCAAGTACGTCTAGAATATGGAATAAGCGTTTGGCGCTATCTTCATAAGAATAACAAGTAGTCTTGTTCAATTCCGGGACATTGTCACGATATATCTGAGCATAATTAATGATTTTCTGGACAAATTCCTTTACCTCTTTTTCTTTCATGTCCTCAATGTACTTTTTGTAGAGATCAGGAATGTCCGTCAGGGTATGCTCGCTTGGGTCAAATATCTTTTCAATGATTGCTACGGATTGTAGTAGAACTTCGCTGTTGTCACGCTGAATACGACCGATGGTCCTTTTCTTACCCCAATAATGCAGGGTTTCTTCGTCCTTGCAAAATACATTTCCCCAAGTGCAGTCGTAGAACTCAACGACATCTTCTTCCGTACAAAATTCAAGAGCCTTTTGGAAGAGGGCGTTCTTCACGATATCCGTAGATGTCAGGCGCACGCCCGCACTGTTGATGGTGTCGAATATCTGCTGTTCATGGTCATCTTCGTCCAAGGCAATAACCACAATCATCTTGTTATTTTCGGATAGCAAATTATCAAAGATATCGCTCACGACATCAGAAGAGAATGTCTTTAATTGATCAATGAAATATTTATAACAGCAAAGAATCTTATGAGACGAATTGTCATCATCGACATCTAAATTTACGATTTCCGAATAGTCTATAGACGTGATTCCGTTGGTCTCTACACTTCCGATAACTTTTTCAAAATCTTGCCTATCCACCTTTGAATGCTTGACTTTGATATGATAAGTCGAATCCGTCTTTTTCCTTTTGTAGAAAAGAGCGTTCCGCGCATCGTCAAGGACATTAGCCTTGATTTCATCGCTGAAGGTATCGTATATAGCCTTTAGCAGAATGCTCAATGTGGTCAAGCGTTGCTGACCATCAATTACGCTTACACGGGTTGTTGCTCCGAATACGGACGAATCGTTGATCTTCTTGAGGATGATAGACCCAAGGAAGTGTCTGCGATTCACCTGTTTAAGATCATCCAAGAGTTCTTCCCAGTTGTCTTTTTTCCACACGTAGGCTCGCTGGAAAAAAGGAATTTCAAAAGTCTGGATTTCGTTCAAGAAGGAAAAAGATTTAGATTCTGCTTTCATAGGGGTAAAAATACTTATTTATGACTAGAATCAATGATTTCAAAACTCAATCCCCGCATTGGATGGCATTTAGACTCACCTTTATGGAGGCTCATTACACAAAATATGTCGAATTTAGTTAAATTTCGGCATTTTATTCATTTTTTGAATAAATATATTGACAAAACGACAAAAAAAACATATTATTATTCACAAAACGAATAGCAACCACATTAAAGGATTAACTTATGAAAATCTAGGAGAACATATGCCTTCCGCATGGACAATAAACAACGACGACTCGTGCTTTTCTCGCAGTGCAGCAAAGAGCTTTCAAAAGAATTACCCTCAAGAGTTTGTCAATATTATGGCAAACTTAGATAGATACAAAAGTGCTTTAGATTCTGGGATACACCCTGAGCAAATCAAAAAAGAAAACACTTTTGTCCATAACGAAGGAAAAGGGGTTGTGTCTATAACGCAACACCCTCTCCGTAAAGGAGCGCATCCTCTTAGACTGTACGTTTACCCTTGTTTGACCACACACGTATTACACATTCTTTTTATAGGCGACAAACATCATCAAGAAAAAGACATCCAAACAATCCACAACTATGTAAAAAAGAACCTTCAAGAACCAAACGCTTAAAACATCACACTCACCCTAACAAGGGAGGTCGCTATGGACAAGAAGATAACTTCAGTTTCGGAATTATTAAAGGATATGGGAATTGATGACGTCGCAAGAAAGAACGTCGACAAAGAAATCGAAAATCACATTCTTGGCAAAAATCTGATGATTCTCCGCATGAAGAACAATCTTTCTCAAGCGGAAATGGCCAAAAAGATGGGCGTGTCGCAACCCTGCATTTCCAGGCTTGAATACGCAAGTAATGACCAAATTAAACTTGGTGATTTGAACAAATATGTTGCTGCTTTGGGCTACGAAACAACGCTCATCATTTCCAAACCGCAGAACATCGCACAAAAAATCAAGAATACCTACAATCAGCTTTCTGCGTTACTAACAGAGTTGCAAAAATACGCAGTTGATGACGAAGCCATTCTTCAAGGTGTCGCAAAATTCGAACTTGAAGCAACCCATAACTTGTTTGACCTTGCATCTGCATTATTAGAGAGTAGTTCTTCTAAGTTGAAGAAAATACATCCTCAACAAGAAACTCAAATTATTCTTGATGATTCAATAGTAGAAAGTAAAAAGAAAAACTTGGCATTAGCTTAAATCAAAGAAGTCGGCGTAAAAGCCGGCTTTTTTAATCAGCACGAATAATACCCGCGGCTCTTAACATCAAAATTACCGCTATTTCCTATTATTTGTACTAGAATTTGAAGGTTTCATATCCCCCAAACCTTCAAAACTGGCTTTACTATTACCCCGTTCCTGGCTGGGTTTCATTTGAGACAATTTGTCAAAACTATCTTGATGCGTCGTTCTATTTTCAGTCATTTTATCTCCTTAATTGTAGAATGTACAAAAGATGTAATTTTTTTTATTTTCTCATCATTACTACACCCCTCTTTTAAATCAATAAAAAAAAGAGGAATCCCCATTTTTCTTGTTTCAGCAATTTCAATATTAACCCAACTAGATTCCTCAAGCATAGGTGTTTTAAGCACAAATACATATTGTGATGATTTTAATTCATTTAGAACTCTAGCTTGTTTATCTATGGAGTCATTATGAAGTAAATCAATAAAAATGTCATATGTTTTTACCAGAATGGTGTAAATCTCCGACAGCAAAGAATTACTCACCACCCCATCACGCAATGTATAACTGAAGAAAAGCTTATTTCGTTTTACAACTGGCGCAGGCAAGGTTTACAATCTCCAAAATTGCAGGAATAAATAAAGGTATTAAAAGAATATAGTACAACACGTGTGAATTGTTGAATAAGGCTTGTATACGTGATGCTTTCCGAGGAGTTTTACCATTATTATAAGGCCATTTGGAATCTAGTTCTCGGAATTTCATTCCCATCATCCATCTTAATTTAACTTGATAATAATAGCAATATGAATCTACTATCCAAAATATAAAAGCAATTGAAAAAATAATAGATGAAATTTCAAGTCCTGACAAAGATATATTTCCCTTTATCAGTAAAGGCAGAACTACCGTAATTATAGAAAAGCACGCCTTTTTCATCCATCTTGTTGAATTGGAAAATTCTGTAGTAGCGTTTTCCAATTGATCAATTTCCTTGAACAATATTTTATTCTTTAATTCAAGTTCATCTTTCATAAATTATCCACAAATTGAAGGTAATTTAGTCCACCCAACAATCGCAACAAAGGCTATCGAGAAAAATAGACCTAGGCTCAAAAACACCCATGAAATAACGTCAAAAGATCCAATCGAATGAGCGTCCTTATTATTGACAGTTTCTTCAATTAACCTAGCATTTTTTTGAAAAATAACTATAGATATGACTATGGCCACTAAGTGACACACTAAGGCAGTCATCAAACATAAAAACGAGGACCATGTTACACTTTCCGAGCAAAATGCGCAAAAAATAGCAATCAAGAAAGCTATTGTTGCCGAGGATATAGCTAATTTAGATTTATCACATTCTAAATTTGTTTGGTACCATGCTGAAAGTGCTTGCGTATAAAATGCAAGATCCTTTTCATCATATTTACCATTTTCAGCTTGAGATTCGCTTGCTTGCAAAGAGCTGTCTTGACGTGATATTTCAAGAAACTTTATTTTCCAGTTACCTTTTTTCATTTTTACCCTTTTGGATGCTGGTTCGTTTCAGATTTTCATTTTCCTTTTGTTTTTTCTCCTCCCTTTTTTCCTTCTCCTGTTTCATATTTGGCGGGAGCATTTTGCCTAACTTTGCAAAACTTTCATTTAAAGGTTTCTTCTGGTTCATTGTAGGTTCCTCACTGCTTTTAATACGTAATATTTTTGTTCAAAGATAATTAATAAAAATTTCATACAGAAAAGAAATATTGTCCATCACCCATATGCTGAACGGTAAATTTTGGATCACTTAAAACCTTTTTCAGCAATTGCTTCTGAAATGGAATATGAACTGTCGCGACCTCATCCATGCTATCCCTAAATATGGGGAGTTTATCCCATAAATTTGTGACTTTCGATAAGAAATTTCCTCTAGAATCAACAATATCCGTTCTTTGAGAAAAATCCGGATATATCACAATTACAGGAAGGCCACATGCATTTATTCCGTAATCAATCTCTTCTCGAAGTGCTCGGCTATATTTAGTATGGCTGCTTAAAATCAAAATAATATTTTTTGACCGCAACAAACGGTCATGCAATCTTGGCTTTAAAGTATATTCCCATGAGCTTCCATCTCTGACATTATAAGTTTTATCATGGGAGTTTACGAAATGAAAATCAGGATCAGTCGCTTTCCATGTTTTAATCATCTGATAATAGCAGAAATCGTAAGCTGCATATGCGCCCAGATTTCCTTCATAAAAAGGCTCATCTACATAAAACGCCACATAATTCCCAGTTCTGTTTATCATTTCTATCTTCCTTATATGGCTGATGTTATAGAAACGTCTTTTTTCTTGTCTTTGTAAACAACTACATGAATATCGCAGTTGAAATCATTTTGATGCAACTTCAGCAATTTAAGAATATATTCTAAAAGATTTTGTTCAGAAAAGCCACTATTCGACAACCCCGAACCAATAATAGGCAAAATAATCGGATGTTGCTCTGAATTTCTTGACATATTTTTTATCATACGCCCCATCGCAAGATGAAAATTCCCTGCCGAGGGTCTTTTAGAATGCAAGTCTTTATCAAATTTAACAAGAGCCAAAAACATAAATCGAATGTTGTCAAAACCTTTTATTGTGGCTATGGTTCCCACCGGATACCTGTTCAAATTTCCCTTAGGTTTATCATTCCTGTCCAAGGTTTCATATTCTATTTTTTGCAGAGCCAAATTTTGCTTTATTCTTTGTGATATTTCCGCTTCCGGTATTCCATGTTCAATCATTTTGTTTATAGCTAATCCTTGCAATGATTTTTGGGCAATCTGAACATCATCTACTTTAGTATCAAAACAACAGTTAGTAGGTATAATTATATTTCTTTGATTTTCTGCGTCGGGATTTTTGGTTACAGAATTCTTTATTATAGCGACATCAAATACATCTCCATAATGCACATAAATATTATGAGTGTCCTTTATTTTGAGATAGGGATAACAATTGCTTCTATATAAAGATATGATTTTGATAGTAAAGGACACAATTATAGTTATTAGAAAATATAATATACCTAATCCTATTCTTTGTCCAACACTTAATTCTGGAGGCAAAATGTTTTCTGCAGGTTGCAAAAAAAAGATAAATCCATAAAAAGTGTATGTTGAACCGACAAGTTTTGCCGTCTCTTGTATTAAATAGGACTTGTTTGTCAGAGTGTAATTGAACATTTCTTATAATCTCATATCAGTTCTTTCGCTTTTGATGAAAAGAACGAGCAAAAGCGCATTGCGTTTTTCCAAATTCCTTTTCTTTTTGTGCACTTTGGCAAATCATCTCAGCGTATTTGATTTGGGCAATGGCTTTTTTTTCTTACAACAGTAGGTAACTGCATAACCCAAGGATAATCAACATTTGGTGTATGTATCCATGTCCCAATAGGATGAGACTGCAAAGCAACTTTGTTATCCATTAAATATTTTTTCATGGAATCGTTTATGCCAAATATAATTACACCACCAAATTGCAATAAATCATCTTGATCCAACACGGGAACAAGTTCTTTTAGAATCATTTCGTAACGTTCATTTTGGGTTTTATATTTTGTAAACAGCCAATTGGAATACAACGCTAAATACCACAGAATATTCTCTTCCTGTTTACTTACTAAGCATTTTATTTCAAATGGTTGATTTTTCCGTTCTATTTTTGTAACAGCTTTATTTATCGCTTCAATAAACATGCACTTATTCTCCTTACAACATTTTTTGTAGCAGTTAACATACCCTGAGCATCAGCTTGCACTATATCACTTGGATTTGCATACCTAATAGATTCATTCCAATCTTTTACGACAGACCAATCTGCAGTTGTATTCAATCCGACTATTCCTGTAAATCTTAATAACAAATCTAAATTGTGACTTTTTAAAGTTTTTTCACTAGAAGACAAACGAAAATCAGGCCATTTTAGATGTTTCGCTATTTTATATTTTAAAGCCAATTCAACGCAATAACCACATAAGTAGCAGCAATTCGCGTAACTACCTTGGTTTAGTAGATATTCCGCATCTACATATTTTTTTTTGATATTAGCTTTCATACCGTCAAATGTCATTACATCTGTATTTATACTACTTAACGCCATGTTACTTCCATAAATGAAAAAGAAAAAAATGCGTTCAATTCTTCCTTTACACCACCTTCACGGTTGTATTGGGGCTGATTGTTTTAAAAATTTCGGTGACGTTGATTTTGGCGGAGTCACTTTTGAAGCTGGAGTCGCGGAAGACGGCGCGGAGGGGCTTGGCAGCTGCGATTTGGCGGATGGCGGCTTCGGGGATGTCGTTTGCGAAGCAGGCGACTAGGTCGCCGTCATTGACGTTATAGACTTGGAGGTTTTCGATGATTTCGGTTTTGATGGGGAGCGAGAGCGAGACGCCCCAGTCGACCAGGCAACCGAAGAGGAGATCCAGATCGGTGCGGCCGTCCTTGACGTTGCTGATTTGTTCGACGAGGTCCTGCTGGGAGATTTCGCCGGCGGAGTAATAGACGTCCTTCATGTTGGAGTCGTCGATTTTCAGGACGCGGAAGCCGATATCCAACGGTTTTGCGGTTGCGGACTTGTCACTTGCACTATTGAACA
>JAEEGL013941073.1_pt1 | contig 11013 bp, 12 predicted proteins | sample 9134231 | NCBI WGS metagenome assembly JAEEGL01 (sample SAMN16246548, study PRJNA631951) | gut metagenome | biome: gut microbiome; feature: rumen; material: fiber-attached | host: Bos | place: Iran: Karaj | collected 2018-10
AGCTCCAGATGGGTATGACCGAACTGGCTCCGGGCAGCACCTGGAACACCATGCCGGCCCACACCCACGACCGCCGTATGGAGGTCTACTTCTATTTCGAGGTGCCGGAAGACGCGGCCGTCTGCCACTTTATGGGCGAACCCCCGGAGACGCGCCACATCTGGATGCACAACGAGCAGGCCGTCATCTCTCCGCAGTGGAGCATCCACTCCGCCTGCGCCACGCGCAACTACACCTTCATCTGGGGTATGTGCGGCGAGAACGACGACTATAACGACATGGACTGGTGTGCCACCAAAGACCTCAAGTAAGATGAAAAGATTCTTTCTGATCGCGCTCGCGGCCGTTTCGCTCGCCTCCTGCGCCCCCAAACAGGCCGAACAGAAAGTGATGGCCCGTTTCGTCCCCGAGCGTTCCGACGACTTCGTGTTCGAGAACAATCTCATCGCCGGCCGTTTCTACGGCAAGGCCATCGAGGGTAATCCCACTTCCCCGGGTGTGGATATCTGGGTGAAGCTGCCTGGCCAGCTCGTGGCCGACGTCTGGTATGCCGAAGCGCAGAAGGACCCGCAGTACTACCACCACAACCACGACGGCAAGGACTGCTACAAGGTGGCCGTGAGCCTGGGCGGCGGCGCTTCCGCTCCGCTCATTGACGGCAAACTCTGCCTGCCCGCGACCAACTACCATGAGTGGGAAGTGCTGGAGCAGAGCCCCGAAAAGGTGGTCTTCGTGCTGCACTATCCCGAATGGGAGGCCGCCGAAGGCATCAAGGTCTCGCTCGACAAGCAGGTGACCGTGTGCGCCGACAGCTATTTCTGCCGCGTGGACGACTGCTACAAGTTCTCGGGAGCCGAAACCCTCGACATCGCCGCCGGCATGATCCGCCATGGAGCCCTCCAGACCATTGAGGCGGAGTGGCAGTCGGGCGACCGTTATGCCATCTGGGAACACGCTTCCGACCAGAGCGTGGAGCCCGAAGACGGTATGCTGGGCGTTGCCGTCGTACTGCCCGGTGCGCGTGAGGTTCGTGCCGACGAGGCCCTCGACCACTGCCTCTGCGTGAAGTCTGTCAAGTCCGGTGAACCTTTCACCTACTACTTTGGTTCCTGTTGGTCCAAAGGCGACATCCAGACGCCCGAAGCCTGGTTTGACGCCGTAAAGAAAATCTGAAGATGAAAAGACTTCTTCCGATCGTTGCCCTGATGATCCTGGCCGGAGCGCCCCAAGCATCCGGCTGGGCCCGTCTGGGGCACGCCGTGGTGGCCAAAGTGGCCGAAGACCACCTCAGTTCAAAAGCCAAAAAGGCCCTGGCGGAGTATCTGGACGGGGAGAGCATTGTCTCCATCGCATCCGACGCCGACCTGCAGAGGCCTTTCTGGACCATGGACCTGGGCTTCACGCCCACCAACCCCGAAGCGGCCCGCGTGGCCTTTCTGGTGCCCCAGGGGTTTGACATGAACACCCCCGAGAACATCTCCCCCATCAGCCACTCTGTGACGGTGGACCGGGACTTTGTGTCGCTGCGCAGCGACAATCTGAACGGCGCCTATGTGAACAATGCGGCGTACTACATTGAGCAGTACGCCCGGCATCTTAAGGAAGGCGCGCGTACCATGGACCCCGAACTGCGCAAACGCGAAATCGCGCTCATTGTCCACCTCATCGGCGACTTCCACTGCCCCATGCATATCGTCTATCAGGACCGGGACGAACTCAAGGGCGGCTTCAAGGTGACCATCGGGAAGACCGAGTTCCGCAGCTACCACAGCTGGTGGGACGGCGGCATCTTCACCTATCTGCTCCCCTACAGCTACTCCGACGTGGCCCGCATTGTGGACACAAAGAGCAAGAAGGAGATTGCGCAGATCACCAAGGGTGACGTCTATGACTGGGTGCACGAAAGCGCGGTGGACAGCTGGCCTGCCCATGCGGTGAAAAAAGGTGACGTCCTTGACCAGGCGTTTCCCATCAGCATGCGCCCCATCCTTTACAATCAGCTGAGAAACGGCGGCTACCGCCTCGCGGCCCTGCTGAACGACATTTTCAAATAGCGATGAAACGTTCCCTTATCATTACGTCCCTGGCCTTGTTGCTCGCGGCTCCGCTTGCTTCCGGCTGGGGGCGTCTTGGTCATGCCACCATCGCCAAAGTGGCTGAAGACCATCTCACCACAAAGGCCAGGAAGGCCCTTGCCAATTATCTTGGCGAAGATACGATCGTCTCCGTTGCGGCCGACCCGGACGTCTACCGCGACCGCTGGACTATCGACCTCGGCTACATTCCCGACAATCCCCAGGACAGCCGTCCGTCGTGGCTCAAGGACTTCGATTTCACTTCCCCGCTCAACATTGCCCAGGTGGGGCATATGGCCGCGGTGGACAAGAACCTCAAGGCCATCCGCAGCGACAATGTGAACGGCCATTATCTCCAGAATGCGTCGTACTATATCGACAAATGGGCCAAGGAGTTGAAGGACCACGCCAAGACCATGGATCCGGTGGAGCGGAAGCGCAAGCTGACCTTCATCATTCACCTGGTGGGCGATTTCCACTGCCCGGCGCACATCACCTACCTCGACCGGGAGTATCCGGGCGGGGGGTTCTTCCCCATCACCGTCCGTGGCGTTAAAACGACCTACCACAAATGGTGGGACGGAGGCATTTTCTCCGCCGAAACGCCGTTCGGCTTTGTGGACCTGGCGCAAATGGTCGACACCAAGAGCAAGAAGGAGATCAAGGAGATTGTGAAGGGCGATGTCTACGACTGGGTGGAGGCCTGCGCCGTGGATTGCCTCGACGCGAACAAGGTGAAGCCGGGCGACGAGTTCGGCAAGACCTTCCCGTCCGATATGCGGCCCCTGCTCTTCCATCAGCTCCGTAACGGCGGCTACCGCCTCGCGGCCCTGCTGAACGACATTCTAAAATAGCTGTTTGAGGGGGCGCTGCCCGATGTCAGGGTCCGGCGGCGCCGCCATCCTAGATCAACCGCGAGGGACCTGGAGCAGAAAACCCGGGAAAGGCCTGAAATAGGTCACGGCGCTATCGTGATGACCCACGGTAACAGCAGTATTCTTATGGGGGGTTACTGTTTTTTGGCGGGTTGATGGCTGAAGCTGCGGCGTGGGCCTTCGGCGGCGCGCCAGAAAGCGGCGTCGAATTCGGGATAGCGGTAAGGGCCGTCGTGGTCGATCACAAAAGACAGATAGGTGATGGGCAGGCCCATGTCGAGGAACATCCGCTCGTAGAAGGTCTGCACCTCACGGACGGCTTCGGGCACCGGGACATCCGAGCCGTAGAGGTCGGACGTGCAAGAGAGCAGACGAAGGCCGTTCTGCTCCACCACAGCCTTGGTGTATTCGTGCAGGAAACGACTGTCGGTCTTGAGATGCACCACGCCCCCCGGCTTCATGAAGGAGCGGTAGCGCTCCAGGAAAAGGGGCGAGGAAAGGCGGTTGTTCTCACGTTTCATCTGGGGATCCGAGAAGGTGAGCCAGATCTCGGACACCTCGCCCGGGGCGAAAAAGGCCGTGATGAACTCGATGCGGGTGCGCAGGAAAGCCACGTTGGGCAGGCCCTCTTCGGTTGCGGTCTTGGCGCCGCGCCAGAGCCGCGCCCCCTTGATGTCCACCCCCACATAGCAGCGGTCCGGGTTGCGCCGGGCCAGTTCGAGGGTGTACTCCCCTTTGCCGCAGCCCAGTTCCAGCACCAGTTCTCCCTCCGCTCCGCCGAACATCCGCTCGCGCCAGTGTCCCTTCACGGGATGGTCCTGCAACTGCGAGAAGCCACGGGCCAGCACCTCCTGCGCAGAGGGTTGCAGCAGGCAGCCAAAGCTTTCGTTTTCGGCGAACTTACGGAGTTTATCGTGTCCCATAAGGGTTTTCGTGCTTCTTCAAACTCAGCCCGATGCCGCGGATGGACGGCTCGCCCGGCTCGTGGTTCAACATGAGCCGCCACACCCCGGGGCGCAGATGCAGGTCTTCCCGGTACACGCTCACCTTACCGCGCCGTCCGCCGGTGGGCAGGGCGAAGCGTTCGGCATGCGTGAGCAGCGAGTCGGGCGAATACCAGAGCGCATAAATGGCTACGAAGTCCTTTTCCGGCTTCGGGTCGTCGGAGCGGGTATAGAGGATGACATCGTAATAGGCCAGGCTGTCGCTGAGGTCGAGCGAAAAGTTGTAGCAGTCGTTTTCCGCCTGCGACGCGGGAATGAACTTCTCCATCCCTGCGGGCGGCGTGCAGCAGCAGGTCAGGAAGGCGCAGCACAGAAGAGGAAGCAGCCAGCGTCTCATCTCAACGCTCCGTTTTGTTGCCGCGGCCCCTCCTGTTCCGCCCGCCGCGACCTTTGCGGCGTTTGGGCGTATCGAAACGGGAGATGCTGTCGTCGCCCACGGCCGTCACGAATTCGGGCGCGGAGGGCTCGGGCTCCTGCTTGAGCGAAGCGGGCTTGATGCCGTTGCGGTTCATCATGATGATCTCGCGCACGTCGGAAGCGTCGAGAGCGATGAGGTCGGCGTCGCTCCCTTTCTCGTACGAGAAATACATCACTTCCTTGAGGATATCGGTCTTGCGCAGATAGACCTCGCCGTCCTCGAACTGCAGCGGCTCGCTCAGGTGCGGGATGCGGGAATGGGCGTCCTGATAGACGGCCACCTCGTAGTTGAGGCAGCATTTGAGTTTGCCGCACTGGCCCGCCAGTTTCTGCGGGTTGAGCGAGAGGTCCTGGCAGCGCGCCGCCGAGGTGGAGATACTCTGGAAGTGCGTGATGTAGTTGGCGCAGCAGAGTTCGCGGCCGCAGATGCCCAGGCCGCCGATGAGGCCGGCTTCCTGGCGCGCGCCGATCTGTTTCATCTCGATGCGGATGCGGAACTCCTCGGCAAAGACCTTGATGAGTTGGCGGAAATCGACCCGCCCGTCGGCGATGTAGTAGAAGATGGCCTTGGACCCGTCGCCCTGGAACTCCACGTCGCCGATCTTCATCTCGAGTCCCATTTCAGCGGCGATGCGGCGCGCCTGGATCATAGTCTCCTGCTCGCGGGCGATGGCCTCCTGCCATTTCTCGATGTCGGTCGGCTTGGCCTTGCGGTAGATTTTCTTGAACTCCCCCGCCGCCGGGTCGATCCCCTTGCACTTCATCTGGCGGGCGATCACGGGCCCCTCAAGCGTCACGATACCCAGGTCGTAGCCGCTCGCGGCCTCAACGATGACCATATCGCCAATCTTCACGTTCTGACCGGAATCGTTCACGTAGATGCCCTTGCGGGTGTTTTTAAAGCGCACTTCGAAAAGCCCGCGCGTGCTCTGGTCCACCACTCCCTTGAGGTAGTCGTGGTCCATCAGTTTGCAGCACCCCTGGCGGTACGAGAAGGACTTTTCGCCCGTTTTCTCGTCGCGCACGATAACGCAGCCCCGGTTGCAGTCGTATTGTATCGTTTCTTTTTCCATAAAAGCTATACGTTCATATAGAGTCTGTCGGCAAAATTGGCAAAGGCGATTTTGGCGTTCACGTTGCGTTCGATCTGGCGCAGGCACCGGTCGGTCGCCTCCAGCGCCTTGCGCGGGAAGGTCTTGCGGCAGCGGGAGGCCCAGTCGCGCAGCCTGTCTTCGCCCGCGGAAAGGGCGTCGAGCCCCTGCTGAAGGAGGAACAGTTCGCGGAAGCGCCCGGCGGCGTAGCGGCAGAAGGCCTTGAGGGCGTCGCGCGAGGGAAGGGAAGCCACCGCCTCGGACGCCTCGAGCGCCGCACTCAGGTCTCGCGCAAGCAGGGCGTCCATAAGGGCGTCGAAGAGCCCCGGATCGGAAAACTGCAGTCCGGTGCCGCCCCGCAGCGGCTCCAGACGGAACTGCTGGCAGCGGGAGCGGATGGTGGGCAGCACCTTTTCGGGCGCGTGGGTCACCAGCACGAACTGGATGAGCTCCGACGGCTCCTCGATGATCTTGAGCAGGCGGTTGGCCGCCTCGGTGTTCATCTTCTCGGGCAGATAGATGACAATGGAGCTGTATCCGCCCTCCAGGGCCGAGAGCGAGAGCGTCTCGAGGATGCTCTTTGCGGCCGCCACGTTGATGAGCGTGGCCTTCCCCTCTATGCCAAGGGCCGCCTGCAGGTCGGCCTCCGTGAACTGCGGGTTCTCCAGCACCAGCTTCCGCCACTCGGGGAGCAGCCCGATGCAGGGAGTGGCCGCTGTGACGGGAAAGACGAAATGCACGTCGGGATGGATGAGTTTCTCCATCTTGTTGCAGTTGGGGCAGAGGCCGCAACTGTCCGCTTCGGCGCGCTCGTGACAGTACAGGTCCTGCAGGAAGGCAAGGGCCAGGGGGATACCGCTCCCGCCGTCATCTTCATGCAGGAGGATGGCGTGCGGGATATGGCCGGAACGAATCATCCCGGCAAAGGTCTTTTTCAGCACCTCGTTTCCCTGTACCTGACTGTATTTCATGTGTTCCTGTCTCCAATGTAACGGGCTGCCTGCGTGAGGAATTCGCGCGCCTCCGATGCGGGCACCGCCTCCAGCGCCTCCAGGGCCCGGGCGATGTGTCGGTCGAGCTGCGCGCGTGCGCCTTCAAGTCCCCCGTTTTCCAGCACGAAGGAACGAATCTGCTCGCCGTACTCCGGATGGACCGGCAGTTCACGCAGGAGCGAACGGATCTCGCCTGCACGGGGACTGCCCTTCAGGGCCTCCAGCAGCGGTGCAGTAATCTTGCATTCCAGCAGATCCTGACCGACGGGTTTCCCAATGGCGCCGCCCTCGTAGTCGAAGATGTCGTCCCTGATCTGGAAGGCCATGCCGACTGCCTCCCCGTAGGCCGCCAGCGCCTCCTCAAGAGCCTCAGGCGCATCGACCGAACGGGCGCCAGCCTGGCAGCAGAGCCGGAAAAGCGAGGCGGTCTTGCAGAAAATGATCCTTTCGTAGTCGGCCTGGGTGGTGTCGCAACTGCCGGCCTTCTGCTGCTGGAGCATCTCGCCCTCGGCAAGGTCGGTAAGCGTCTTGGAGAAAGCACCTACAGCCCATTCGAAATGACGGGTGCGCACCACCAGGTGCACCGCCCGCGCCAGCCAGAAATCGCCTACCAAAACGGCCGGAGAGGCCCCGATGAGCGAAACCACGGTGGGTACGCCCCGGCGTTCCTCGCTCCGGTCGGCTACGTCGTCGTGCAGGAGCGTAGCGTTGTGCAGCAGCTCCAGGGCGGCCGCAAAACGGATGGAATCCTCGTTCGCCGCCCCGGGCGGACAGGCTCGGGCGCAGAGCAGGGCCAGCATAGGCCGGAGCATCTTGCCCGAATGGGCGAGCACGTTGTCATTCACCTCCTGCAGCAGGGGCACAGCAGTTCCGAGCGCCGAGCGTATGGCACTCTGATACCGGTCCCAGTCGGCTCCGAGCCAGGCAATGACTTCGTTTCGTTCCATACTATTCAAACAGGGCAGCGGCTTCGGCCACGGTCTTGGGGAATTCAATCAGAGCCCGGTCGGCCGGCTCCAACATTCCGTCGCGCACAAAGTGGTCGAACAGGGAGATCAGGGGTTCGAAGAATCCGTCCAGGTTGAGGGCGGCGATCCTGCCGTCGTAGCGGCCGAGCTTGCGCAGCACCAGGGTTTCGATGAGTTCGTCGGTGGTCCCGATCCCGCCCGGGAGGGCCAGGGCTACGTGGGTGCCTGCCCGCATCAGGGCCTTGCGCTCCGCCATGGTATCGGTCCAGAGGAGCTGCGTGAGCCCCTCGTACTCCCAACCCTTCATGAAGCGGGGAATCACGCCCACGCAGGGCGCGCCGCAGGAGAGGGCCTCGTCGCAGACCGCGCCCATCGTACCCCGGTATGAACCGCCCGACACGATGGTGTATCCAGACAAACAAGCCGCACGGACAATCTCACGTGCAGCTTGGTTGTATTTGGGATGGATGCGGTCGCTGGCGGAGCAAAAGAACACCGCCTTCTTTTCGGTCATAGGCGCCGACGGATGTTAGAAGAAGATGATGGCCGTCGCCGCGATGCCGGTGCACTGCTTCTGTTGGATGTCGGTGGTGACGGAAGCAAGGCTGGTGTTGAGCTCCATGTTGTCGTCGTACAACTTGCCCATGTCCCAGTAGTACTTCACGCCCACCTGCAGGCGCTCGAAAATCTCGATGCCCACACCCAGGCCCACGCCGTACTCGAGGCGGTTCTTCACATTGTCCCAGTTGTTGCTCGTGTCGGTGGTTTCCGCGCCGGTGGCAGCCACAATCACCGAGGTCTTGGTCTCATTGGTGATGGCGTAGCCCACGAAGGGTTCCGCAAACACGAACGGACGGAAAGCGCCCACATTGAAACCGAGCTGGAGCTGCACCGGGATCTCCAGGAATCCGGTGTTCATGTCGGCCTTGAAATTGTCGGTACTGGCTACGCCCAGCTGGGTACCCTTGATGTTGTAGAGGATACCGGGCTGGAGCACGAGGCCCCCCATAAGCGGGAGCTTGAACGCCACGCCCACGTGGTAGGTGGTGATATCTTCTGCGGTGGCCACAGCCGAGGAAATGTCGGTGGCATAGGAGGTGATACCGCCCATGATGCCCACCTGCGCCCGGGCACCCAGTGCCAGAAGCAGCGCAGCGGCCAAAGAAAGGATACGTTTCATGGTATTGTGCGTATTGAAAGTTTTAAATGAGGCTGTCGAGGATCTTCTCGATATCGGCGCGGGACACCACGCCCACGGTCTTCTCGGCCGGCACGCCGTCCTTGAAGAAGATGAGGGTGGGGATGCTGCGGATGCCGAACTGTTCGGCAATCTCGGCACAGTCGTCCACGTTGCACTTGGCCACGGTGACCTTGCCCTCATAGGCCTGGGCAATGTCGTCCACGGTGGGGGAAAGCATGCGGCAGGGGCCGCACCAGGTTGCCCAGAAGTCTACCAGGGCCACCGGCTTTGCGGAAAGGATCTCCGCGAGGTTATTGGGGGTAATTACTTGCATAGGGCAAATATAAAAAATTTAATACATCTTTTCAACACTCCACACAAAGGCGCGCAGACCCAGGTTGGGGGTCTCGCCGTCCTTGGCGCGGATGGCGTCGAGCACGGCGTCGGCCACGTCGTCCTCCACCACGGAGAGCAGGGCATGGTTCTGCGTGGGCCAGGCGTGGCTGCCCAGATGGGGTTCCCCGCCCCGGCTGCCGCGGCCGCCGGCATCCTCCCAGACGGTGTAGCCGCGCTGGCCGAACGAGTCGAGGAGTTCCACGATTTCCTGGTTATAGGCCTGGTTGTAGGCTACGAAAATGGCTTTCATACCTTCTGTTTTTTGAGTTTTCTGCGCTCGCGGCGCTCAATGACGGCACTGTAGAGCGTGGGGATGATGATGAGTGTGATGACGGTGGATATGCTCAGACCCCAGGCCACGGTAACGCCCAGGCCGTTCCACATCTCGGAACCCTCGCCCTGTCCCATGGCCATGGGCAGCATACCCAGCACGGTGGTGAGCGTGGTCATGAGGATGGGGCGCAGACGGCTGCGGGCCGCCGTGATGGACGCCTCGCGCACCGCCATGCCACGCTCCTGGCAGAGGATGGTGTAGTCGATGAGCACGATACCGTTCTTCCCCACGATACCCAGCAGGATCATGATACCCACCATGGACATGATGCCCACGGCCATTCCGTGAATCATGTTGCCCAGGGCCACACCCGTGAAAGCGAAGGGGATGGACACCATGATGACCAGCGGGCCGGTGAACGACTCGAACTGCGAAGCCATGACCATGTAGACCAGGATGACGATCAGCAGCATGAGGAGGATCATGTCGGAGAACATGTCCTGCTGATCCTCGTAGTCGCCGCCGATGCGCCAGCTCATCCCGTCGGGAAGGGGTTCTTCCTCGAACGCGGCCTGCACGGTCTGCACGCCGTCGCTGAGCGGATGTCCCTGGGCCATGATGCCCGTCACCGAAATGTAGCGGTCGCGGTTCTTGCGCTGGATGGTGGGCGGCACCTTCGATTCCACGATCCGGCCCAGGTCGCGCACGCGGATGGCCTGCCCGGCCGGGTTGTAGACCACGATGTTCTCGATATCCTCGATGCTCCGGCGGAACTCGGGGGCATAGCGCACGCGGATGTTGTACTCGTCGCCGTACTCGCGGTAGTACGAGGCCACGGTGCCGCTCATGGCGGCGCTCACCGCAGCGGCCGCCGTCACCGAAGTGAGGCCGTTGAGGGCCAGTTTCTGGCGGTCGAAATCGACCTCATATTCCGGCGTATACTGGTCACGGCTCAGGATGACCTGAGTGAAGTTGCCGCTCGCCATCATCTTCTCGCGCATGGCGCGGGCGGCGTGCTCCGTCTCCTCGAAGTCGTAGCCGTAGATCTCGAGCAGCACCGAGGCAGCGCCGCCCATCCCGAAGCCGTCGGAGACGTTGAACTTGTTCAGTTCGGGGAAGAGGCGCAGGTCGGCGCGGATAATGTCGGCGATCTCCCAGATGGTACGGGAACGGTTCTCCATGGACCCGATGTTGATGTTCATCGTGATGAGGTAGGTCCCGTTGTTCTGCATGGAGGCGAAGGCGTTGTCGGTGTCGGCCTGGCCGAAACGGTAGCTGAGCACCTCGATCTCCGGGATGTCGGCCGCCAGTTTCTCGTAGATGCGGGCCGCCACGTCGCGCGTGACGTCCTGCGCCGTACCGATGGGCAGTTCGATGGTGGCCTGCAGGCGTCCGCTGTCGGACTGCGGGAAGAACTCGGTCTTCATGCCGGGCAGGTAGAGTCCCAGTACAATGACGAACACCACCACCGAGCCCAGCAGCACCAGGCGCTTATGCTTCATGCAGCCCGAGATAATGCGCCCATACGCACGGGAAATGGCGTTCAGCACCTTGTTCACCGGGCCGAACACAATCTTATGGAGGCGTCCCTCCTTGTGCTCGCGGGCCAGAAGGACCGAACAGAGCATGGGCACCAGCGTGAGCGCCGCCGTGGTGGACACGATCATGATGATGCTCACGATCCAGCCCAGCTGCTTGAACATAATGCCGGCCATGCCGGAAAGCATGGTGAGCGGCAGGA
>JAEEGL014088240.1_pt1 | contig 11013 bp, 7 predicted proteins | sample 9134231 | NCBI WGS metagenome assembly JAEEGL01 (sample SAMN16246548, study PRJNA631951) | gut metagenome | biome: gut microbiome; feature: rumen; material: fiber-attached | host: Bos | place: Iran: Karaj | collected 2018-10
ACGCCTATTACCGCCGGGGCACCGGCTGGGCCGGAAAGAAAATGGACGGGGAAGGGCAGCCGATCTACGACAGCGTGCTCAACAACGCCACGGCTCATTATTTGATGAACATACTGTTCATTTTAGGGGCCCCGGCGGAAAGCATCCAATGCGCCACCTTTCGGGCCAACCCCATCGAAACCTACGATACTGCCGTGCTTACCGCCAAGGCCGCGGGCGCGGATATTTTCCTGGCCGTTTCCCACGCGATCCATGAAACGGAAAAGCAGGAGCCGCTGTTTGAATACCGCTACGAAAAGGCGATCATCCGGTTCGGCGTGCCGGGCGGGAAGGGCGGCAGACTCCGGGCGTATTTTGACAGCGGAGAAGTGAAGGACTATGGCGAGGTAGACCCGCCTTACATGGAAAACCTGTGGAACATGGTAGACGCCATCCGGGGCGAGGACGGCATCCTGTGCTCCGGCGAAACGGCGCTGCTGCAAACCAGGGCTGTTGAGGATATGCGCGTATTGCAGCCGGAAGCCCAGCCCTTCCCCGAAACGTGGGTCAGGCGGGAGGAAACCATGACTTGGGTACCGGGATTGGCGAAAGCGCTGTGGGCCTGCTATGAGGGCAGGACCCTTCCGAATTGGGACATGCGGACAAACAATCTGTAAACAAAAAGGCGGGACAGTTTCATCTGTCCCGCTATCGAATTTATAGGGTCATGTCGGAAAAGAAAGGGCTTCCATGCTCAGATTCTCCACGGCCCGGATATCTGCATTGCGGCCGCTGCGGCATGTGATGTGCTTTAAGCATACGTCCGAGATGGGATAGCCTTCCACCCCGTCGATCTGGATGGCCGTTCCGGCATGCTCGCAGGAAAGCCCATCCACCAGCACGCGCCGGATCTTGGGCATGTTGGGCTGGGGCCCCGCTTGGTTGCCGTCCACGTAATACCCCATGGTGACGCACACGGCGTAATCCCGCACGTTCTTGATGCGGACGCGGTGATATTCGATATTTTCGATCACGTTGCCCCGCTCGTGGGAGGTTTTGATCCAGATGCCGATGAGGCTGTTGCGGAACTCGCAGTCCTCCACCAGGATATTGCGGATGCCGCCGCTGGTTTCCGAGCCGATGGTGATGCCGCCGTGGCACCGGTCGGCTGTGATATGGCGCACCACGATATTTTCGCAGGGGCGGGCGGCTTCCCTCCCGTCCCGGTTCCGGCCGGATTTGAGGCAAACCGCGTCATCGCCGGTGTCGGCGAATACACCGTCCACCAGCCCCCGGCGGCAGCCCTCCAAATTGCAGGCGTCTGTATTCGGTGCATGATCCCAAGGGTTTTTTACCTTGATATCGCGCACGATGATGTTCCTGCACCAGGTTGGATGCACCGTCCAGAAGGGGCTCATGGTGAACGTTGGGCCGTCGATGGTCACGTTTTCGCAGTCCACGAAATGCAGGAGGCCGGGACGCAGCAGCAATTCGTCGTCTGCGTAGACCCGATCCTTCAGCGGCGTCTGCTCTTCTCCCGCCTGATACAGCGCCTCCACCCCGGCGCGGTTCAGGGCCAAATACCACCAAACGAAGCCTTGGCCGTTGAAGGTGCCTTGGCCGGTCACGGCGATATCATGGCACTGATAGGCGTACAGCTGGGCGGAATAGGTATAGCAGCGCACGCCCTCAAACAGGGTGGGCACTGGGGGCAGATAATCCGCCCGCTCCGTGCTGAAAAGCACCTCCGTGTCCGGCTGGGTGTGCAGCTCAATGCCGCTTTTCAAATGGATGGGCCCGGTGAGCCACTTGCCGCCGGGGATCTCCACCCGTCCTCCGCCTAAGGCGGCGAGGTGGTCAATGGCCGCCGCAAAAGCGCGGGTGTTGTTCACCTGGCCGCCGGGCACCGCGCCGAAATCGGCCACGCTCACCTGCCGGGCGGGGATCGCCGCCCCGGTGGGCATTTCAAACGGCGTAAAAAACCCCATATTCGTTCCTCCTTTTTCCTGCCCCGCGACAGGATATACTGACTGAAAGGAAGCGATTTCCGTGAACGTTCACGATCCCCAAGCCCTGCATGAATCCCTTCTGCGCGGCGTTTCTCCCCACTGCCGCTATCGAGAGGACGCATCCCCGGCGGAATGGCGGCAGGAGGCGCGGCGGACGCTGATCCAGCTGCTTGGACTCAAACTGATTCCCGCAGAAAAGCGGGACGCCCGCGTGCTTGACCGCCGTGAGGAAAAGGATTGGGAGGAGTTTCGCCTTTCCCTTCCCACCGAGCCGGGGTATGAAAGCCTCATGCACCTGCTGCTTCCCAAAGGGGTGTCCCATCCGCCGGTGGTGATCTGCCTGCAGGGGCATTCCACGGGCATGCACATTTCCCTGGGACGGCCCCATTATCCGGGAGACGAGGAGGATATCGCGGGAGACCGGGATTACGCCCTCCAAGCCGTCCGGAACGGCTTCGCGGCGCTGACCATCGAACAGCGGGGCTTCGGGGAATGCGGTGGCGGGCCGGAGGGCCCCCAATGCCGGCTGCCCGCGTCCACGGCGCTTTTGCTGGGGCGCACGCTCATCGGCGAACGGGTGCATGATATTCAGTGCGCCATTGATTTTCTGCGCTCCGGCGCGTTTTCCGTGGACGGGGAACGGATTGCCATTACGGGCAATTCGGGCGGCGGAACGGCCAGCATTTACGCCGCGGCGGTGGATGAGCGCATCGGGGCCTGCATGCCCAGCTGCGCCTTTACCTCGTTTTACGCCTCCATCGGCGTCAGCGCTCATTGCTTCTGCAATTACATCCCCGGCATTGCCCGCGAATTTGACATGGGCGACCTCTGCGCTCTGATCGCGCCCCGTCCGCTGATCGTCATTGCCGGGGAAAAGGATACTTCCTTCCCGCTGAAGGAAGCGCGGGAACAGTTCGTTTTCACGGAGCAAGTTTACGCGCGGCTGTCCGCTTTGGATCGCTGCCGCCTCATCGCCGGACTGGAAGGGCACCGGTATTACGCCAATCTGGCTTGGCCCGCTTTCCATGCCGTCACCGGTTGGTAACGGCCTGCTCCTCCCGGTACTTCTTCCACACCCGTTCAAACCATTGATCCCTTTCCGGCAGGGGCCGGGCGGGTTCCCGGCGGGAAATCCCATTTCGTGTCATGAGCACGCCAGGGGGCGTGCCCTGCTCGCCCTTTGCGTACAGCATGGCGGACAGCACTTCCCTTTGGGTGATCAGGATGTCCCGAAGCAGCAGTCGGTGAAGTCGGTGAATCAGGTCTTCGTCCTTGGATCCGGCGGCGCTTACGTTTTGCAGCGCGTCGGTGATTTCAGACAGCAGTTTTTCCATGGCCTCTTCGTCCCGAAGGAACGCGGCGCAGCGCGTCATACATTCCTGATAATAGGCCGCCGGGCGTTTCCCTTCTTCCGGCAGCGGCCAGTCTTCTTCCGGCAGCGGCTGTGAAGAGACCGTTCTTCCATTTCTCCTGATATGCTGCGCCGCCCGCAGGGAACCTGCCTGGGTGGAATTGAGGGCCGAGCCGCCGGGCCGCTTCCTTCCGAAGGTGCCCGCCGCTTCCCCGCACACGTACAGGCCGGGTACGCAGGTTTGCCAGTTTGCGTCCACCGCCACGCCGCCGTTGTGGTGCTGGGCGCAGACCCGGATCTCCAAAGGCGCTTCATCCAAACGGATGCCATGACTTGCATACAGGGCGATGGCCGGTTCGTTCATGGCCCGCAGCCGTTCGATGGGCGTAGCCTTGAGCGCGCCGCAGCTTCGCAGATAGTTCAGCGCTTCCGGGGACATGTTTTCTTCGCTATATCCTTGGGGATTGTGTACATAATCCAAATAGACCCTGCGGCCCAAATCGTTTTCCCGCTTGACCAGGATATCTACCTCACTGGAGCCTGGCACCTTGCTTTCGTCAAAGGGCCATTGATAGCCTTTGAGGAAGGTGAAAGCCATGGCTTTCCTGTCGCCCAAGGCGTCGGAGAGGAAGTCCCTTTCGATGCCATTTTCATCCACCGATACATACCGGGGCAGGGCCTGCTGATAGCTGCCGCTGACGTTCCAGCGGAAGGAAACGGAAGCCAGCCCATACTGCCAGCAGTCCAGGTTCGCCCCTTCCGCGCCCGCCGCGAAAGCCAGGCCGCTCATGCCGTGCTGGTTTTCAGGGTACACCCGGTCCCGGTAAATGTGGGCGGGACCGCCGGTACACAGCACGATGTTGGCGCAGCGGACGCGCAGTAATTCCTTTTCCCCGGTCAAATACACGTCCAGCGCCGCCACGCCCCGGTCGTCTTTCACGATCCTTGCGGCCAAAGCGTGATTCAGGATGGGCACTTTCCGGGCAAGGACGGATTTTTCCAGGGCTTCCGTCATGAATTTGCTGGTCAGGGGGCCTGCGGAGGTGGCCCGGCGGCGGGTGTCGTGATCGGTCTGATAGCCCACATATTCGCCGTATTCGTTGGTAGGGAAGGGCACGCCTAAGGCACAGAGCTTGAAAAAGCTGGGCGCGGAGGCCGCGGCTTCGCACAGGGCGGTGTCCCCGTTCACGTCAGGGCCGCACAAATCCCGGGCCAGCGCGCCAATGCTGTCCCCCTCGTCCCCGGAAAGGGACAGCTTGTAATAGGTCTGCTTGTCGCTGCCCGTGTTGCGGGAGGTGCCGGCGTTCATGTCCTCAGTGACCAGCAGCAGGCTTTCTTCCCCTAAGGCGGCCAGGGTGTCCGCCGCGTTCAGTCCCGCGCAGCCTGAACCGATAACGACTGTGCGAACGGTGATTTCACGCACGAAGGGCATCTCCTTTTCATCAAAGTCGCTGCAGGGAAAAACCGCCGTCCGCGTTGAGCACCTGGCCCGCCGAATAATCCAGCAGCCCTTGGGCGCAGGCCAGCACCATTTTGGCAACGTCCAGAGGTTTTCCGAAGCGCGGAACGGGCAAAAGCCCCCCGTCGATGAGCCGCTGGTATTTTTCGTGCACTACTTTGGTCATGTCCGTATCGATGATGCCGGGGCGCACTTCAAACACGGGGATGCCTTCCTTCGCAAGCCTGTCGGCGAACAGCATGGTCACCATGCCCACGCCCGCTTTGCTCACGCAGTATTCTCCCCGGGAGATACTGGAAGTATAGGCGCTCATGCTGCCGATATTCACGATGTGGGGACCCCAGTCCTTGATTCCCGCTTCCTTTTCCCGCAGCATTTCCCGGGCGGCCAGCTGGGTCATGAACAGGGTGCCTTTCAGGTTGATGCCCACCACCCGGTCAAAGCTTTCCTCCGTCATGTCCAGCAGGTCCCGGCGTTCCAGGGGCGCTACCCCGGCGTTATTCACCAGCAAATCGAACCGCCCGTAATGACTTGCCACATATTGAACGGCAGCTTGGCGGTCCTCCGTTTTGGAAATGTCGCAGGGGAAATAATCAATGGAATCGGGCAGGTCAAGGGGACGTTCCTTTTTTGTGCCGGAATAGACCACCGTCCACCCTTCCTTGGTGAGCAGATCGGCGATGCCCCGGCCTATGCCCCGGCTGGAGCCGGTCACGAACGCTGTTTTCACGGCTTGTACGCCTCCCTGTCCCGCACCACGCAGCCCGCGGGCGTGCCGGCCCGCAGCAGGGCGGCGCACCCGCCGCAGGTGACGCAGACTTTTTTGGGGTCCATCATGCCTTTTTCTTTCAAATCATGAATGAAATCGGGGTAGGCGAAGGCCATGCGGCCAAACCCCGCCATGGCGCAATGCCCATCCGCCACCATCCTAGCGGCCAAGTTGCCCGCCCATTGCCGGAGATAGGAAAAGGCGCTGCCGATCACCGGCACATCCGGCAGGGCATGCTGAATCTCACTGACGCCCGCCATCATGCGGCTTTCCCCTTCCAGGGGATGCTCGTCCGGCACATAATTGCCGCGGTCGTAGGGCCGGTTCACATGGGGGTTTTTGTAGGGATTGCCCATGGTCACGTTGAGAACGGGGATGTTAAATTCCGCTTTGAGCTCTCCGATGAGCCGGATGGGTTCGGTTAGGTCGGGCTTGAGGCCGTCCTTTTCGTTCACGCCGAAGCCCCAGGGGTAGGGGAAACCGTCGTATACGTTCATGCGGCTGGTGAGGAAAAAGCCTTCCCGGGTGACGGCGGACTGCGCCGCCCGGTAGCAGTTTTTGAGAAATCGCGTGCGGTTTTCATAGCTTCCGCCGTAAGGGCCGGGCCGGGTATAAGCGGACAGCAGCTCGCAGGCTAAATACCGGTGGCAGCATTTCACGTCCATGCCGTCAAAGCCAGCCTCCTGGCACAGCTTCGCCGCCCGGGCGTAGGCTTCCTCATACCGCTGCAAATCGTCATCCGATACGATGCGGTCGTCCGGCAGGGGCATGTCCTCCAGGGGCGGGCAGTGATAGGCGATCAGCGGCTCGGGATAACCGTGAGGCTTGGAATAGCGCCCTGAATGGGTGGCCTGCATCACGATCAGCGGCGCATAGCTGTTTTCCTTGAGGGATGTTTCCCGCACTTCATCGAGCAGCTTTTTGTAATTGTCTAAGTTTTCTTCCGTGATGCGCAGCTGATGGGCGGAGGCCTGGGCTTCGGGCACGGTGGCCACAGCCTCAAACCAAATGAGCCCCGGCCCGCCTTGGGCAAAGCGCAGATAGCGGCGGCGGGTCCATTCTCCCGGCGCGCCGTCCAAGGTACCGTCGGTGCCTTCCATGGGCTGGAAAGCGATGCGGTTGGAAGCAGCGTGATTCCCGATGGCGAGCGGTGCAAACAGGGCTGCGGTATCCTGCCGCAAGGGCAGAAAAACCCCTAACTTTTCCGCTTCTTTGCTTGCGTCTGCCAAGGTGGGATAATGAAAGACGGTATGCGTCATGGCGACCACCATCCCTTTATCTGTTTCTGTACCTCATGATACCATATAATCGGCGCAAAAGGTAGGCAATTTTTTAAATTAATACCATAACATTTTAACATTTTTCGCCGGACCGGCTGCTTTTCCGGCCTACTTGACACTTTTCTCCATAGCTGATACCATGATCCTATGCTGAACAGGAGGGCGGATATTTCATGAAGATCGCTTTTGAAGCAGGCGAAGTTTGGTGGGGCGGCGCCAGCGCGAGCCGCGCCTATCCGCTGAAAGAAACCGACTGTTACATGGAAAACCTGATCGACTGCTCCACTTCCGCGGAGAATCAATCCATGCCGCTGTTTGTATCCAGCCATGGCAGATATATCTGGAGCGATCAGCCCTTCCTTGTGACGGTGCAGAACGGCGTTTTCGATTTTGAAGGCGTCCGGCCAGAGATCGTAAAAGCGGGAAGCTGTCTGAAAGACGCTTACCTTGCCGCGCAGAAAGCCCATTTCCCCTGCGACGGACGCAAGCTGCCGGAAAAGTTTTTCAAATATCCGCAGCTCAACACCTGGATGGAATTTACGTATTACGTGACGCAGCAGGGCGTGCTGGATTTCGCACGCAAATGGATCGAAAACGGCTTCACGCCGGGAGTGTTCATCATCGATGAAGGCTGGCAGAAGCGTTACGGCGTGTGGGACTTTGACCGGGCCGGTTTCCCGGATCCCGGCGAAATGGTAAAGCAGCTGCACGCATGGGGCTTTACGGTGCTGCTTTGGGTGGTGCCCTACGTGAGCATCGACGGGCCGGATTATGAACGCTCCCTGCGGCCCTTAAAGGGAACTGATCCTGAATCGGCAAAGCATCTCTATTTGCGCGTAAAAAGCGGAGAAATCGCCATCTTTTCCTGGTGGAACGGATACAGCGCCATGCTGGACATGACGGATGAATACAACCGCGCCTTTTTGCGCACGCAGCTGCGCCGCCTGATGGACGATTACGGCATAGACGGCTTTAAGTTTGACGGGGGTTCGGTCAGAGGCTATTCTCCCTCTCTGCTGGTCAACGGTCAGTTAGACAAACAGATCACCGCCCAAGAGCTCAACAACGCCTGGAACGAATTTGGGGCGGAATTTGAATGGCACGAGTTCAAGGATACCTATGGCCGCGGCGGCAGGAACACCATCCAGCGGCTGCGGGACAAGCATCATAAGTGGGAGCGCAACGGCCTGCAAGACCTGATCCCCTGCGCGATCAACGCGGGGCTGATGGGCTTTCCTTTCCTGTGCCCTGATATGATTGGAGGCGGGGAATGGAGCTACCGGTTCCTGCCCGGCTTCAGCGTGGATGAAGAGCTGTTTGTCCGTATGGCACAGTGTTCCGCGCTGTTCCCGATGATGCAGTTCTCCTGGGCCCCATGGTTGGCGCTGAAACCGGAAAATGTGAAGCTGTGCCTGGAAGCGGCCAAGCTGCATGAACGGCTGTTCCCGGAAATCATGAAGGTCGTGCGTCAATCGCAGCGGACGGGCGAATCGGTCCTGCGCTCTCTGGAATACGAATGCCCGCATCACGGCTTTGAAAACGTCCTTGACGAATATATGATCGGCAGCGATCTCCTGGCCGCGCCCGTACTCGAAAAAGGCGCCGACGCGCGCGAGGTGCTCTTCCCAGCGGGAAGGTGGCGCGGCATGGACGGGAAAGAATATGACGGCCTCACCAGCTGCACAGTTCACACAACGCTTGATACCTTGCCCTGGTTTATCAGGGTGTAAGGCCTGATTATTTGGAGGATGCCATGGAAAAAGCGAATTTTCTGCCCAATGACGAGATCACCTACATCCCCAACGCCCACGCGGCAAAGAACCCCTTCCTCACCCGGGAGACAGAGACCGGCGCTTTGCCCACCTTTGAGGAGAGCCGGCCTTTGCTGCCCAAGCCCTTTTGGCAGGGCCACGAGGATGTGACCGCCTGCCATGAAAAGGTATGGCAAATCGCTTTCTCCAACCTGCGCATGCCGGTCAGGGAAAGCGGGTTCGTATCCGCGTTTATCGATACAGCCTTCAACGGCATGCTCTTCATGTGGGACTCGGCGTTTATCCTCATGTTCGGCCGCTATGGCAGCCGGGCTTTCAACTTCCAAAAGACGTTGGACAACATGTATGCCCGCCAGCACAAGGACGGCTATATTTGCCGCCAGCTCCGGGAGGACATCGCCGGCGAGCGCTTCACACGCTTCGATCCCTGCTCCACCGGCCCGGAGATCATGGCCTGGTGTGAGTGGGAATATTATCAAACCACCGCCGACAAACAGCGCCTGCGGGACGTGTATGATCCCCTCCTGGCTTACCATGAGTGGATGGCGGAGCACCGCACCTGGCGGGACGGCTCCTATTGGTCCTCCGGCTGGGGGTGCGGCATGGACAATCAGCCCCGCGTGCAGCCCGGGCGGAATGTTTCCCACTCCAACGGACACATGATTTGGGCGGACGCCACTTTGCAGGCCATTTTAGACGCCCGGTGCCTGATCAATATGGCCCGCGAACTGGGGCGCGAGGAGGACGTTCCCGCGCTGCAGGAGGAGGTCAGCCTGCTTACGAAGCTCGTGAACGGCCGCCTTTGGTCGGAAAAGGATGCATTTTATTATGACGAATGGCGCAACGGACAGCTGAACGGCGTAAAGTCAGTAGCGGCTTACTGGGCGCTGCTGGCGGGGATCGTTCCCCCGGAACGCTTAGAGCGCTTCGTCGCCCATCTGGACAATGAGAAGGAATTCAAGCGCCCCAACCGCGTGCCCACGCTCTCCGCGGACAGCCCCGCCTACTGCGGATACGGCGGGTACTGGTGCGGTTCCGTCTGGGCCCCTACCAATTATATGATCCTGCGCGGCCTGGCGCAAAACGGTTATGACGCCCTGGCCCATGATATCGCTCTTGCCTGCGTGGATCACGCCACGTGCGTCTTTACAGAAACCGGTACCGTCTGGGAGAACTATGCCCCGGAGTACGCCGCCCCCGGTATGGTGGACGGCCATTTCGCCGCGAAGGACTTTGTCGGCTGGAGCGGCCTCTTCCATACCTCCATCCTATACGAATTTGTTTTCGGTGTGAAGAGCGACCCCGTGCACGGCAGGCTCCGCTGGGACGTGCGCCTGACCGACGCCCACGGCATCGCAGATTATCCTTTCGGCGACGCGTCCGTCAACCTGCGCTGTGAAGCCCGCGCTACCGTAAAGGACGAACCCGCCGTCACCATAGAAGCCTCCTGTCCCATCGAGGCGGAAATCATCTGGGAGGGCGGCAGCAAAACCATCGCCGTGAACCGGTAAAAGAAGAAAATAGCAAACTGACAGCTCAGACCGAATCCCGCTCCACCAGCACGGAAGGGAGAAGGATGCGTTTGGGCAGCGTGGTATCGCCGCGCACCCGGGCGGCGATGGTCCGCGCCGCGGCGATGCCCATCTCAACGGTGGGCACATCAATGGTGGTCAGGGGCGGATTGGCGTATTGGCTCATTTCAATATTGCTCATGCCGATCACCGCCACTTGACGGGGCACACGGACATCCATTTGGTACAGCGCGCGCAGGGCCGCCATGGCCATCAAATCGCTGGCGGCGTAAAAAGCCGTGGGCAGTGATCCGCTGCGGACTACGTTTTCCACCAGCTCCATACATTTTTTATCGTCCCAATCACAGTCCAGCACCCATTGGGGATTCACTTTCAGATCCAGGTCCTGCATGGTTTCCAGATAGCTTCTGAACCGCCGGGAGCGCTTCATGGGCACGGGGCCTACGCCGCCGCCGATGAACCCGATCTGCCGGTGTCCTTTTTGATACAGGTATTCCACCGCCATCCGGCTGACCCGCAGATGGTCGTATTCCACGTTGTCGATGGGCATGTGGCCGGTGTCGATGCCCACGATGTGGGGGATGCGCGAATGCAGCAGGCAAAAAAGCGGTTCGGCCAGGGGCCGCATCATGATCAGCCCGTCCAGGCCCGCGTTCAGAAATCGGTCCAGCACCGCCTGATTTTCCAGTTCCTGCTCCGTATGGATCAGCGTGATCATGCCGCCTAACTTTTTTATAGTAAACGCCATTAATAATTTTACTTTACATTGACTAGAAGCATGTGTTATACTTTCTCCTGAGGGAGGCGAAAACATGAATCTAAGGAAGTATAACACCGATCCAGCAATCCTTTTGGAACAAGG
>JAEEGL015437126.1_pt1 | contig 11013 bp, 10 predicted proteins | sample 9134231 | NCBI WGS metagenome assembly JAEEGL01 (sample SAMN16246548, study PRJNA631951) | gut metagenome | biome: gut microbiome; feature: rumen; material: fiber-attached | host: Bos | place: Iran: Karaj | collected 2018-10
CACGTCGCTCTCGCGCAGCCATGCCGTGTCCTGGTCATAGATGCGCGCGTCGCGCTGGCGGCCCTGTTCGGTAAGGCTCAGGTCGCTGTGGCCCACGTGCTCGGTGAGGACAACGGCGGTGCGCTGCATGTAGGCTATCAGACGGCGATACAGGTCGGCATCGACACGGCCGCCGCGGATAGACCCCGCGAAGTATATCTTTTTCATGGCCATGACGAGTCTATTCCCCTCTTACCGCAGCGGGTGTCCAGTTCTGGAAAAAGCGCAGCACCTTCTCCTGGTTATAGCCTTTGCCCTCCTCGAGCAGTCCAGAGTCCTGAATGTGGATGACCTGTCCCTGTTCGTCGAGGACAACCAGCACGGGGAAACCAAATCGTCCGGCGTTGTTCAGTCGTTTCATCAAGGCCTTTCCCACCTCACCGGCCTTGTTGGGGTGGTAGTTGGCATGGATATAGACGAAATTCTGCTGGATAACGGCATTGATGGTACTGTCATTGGTGATGAAATCGGCAAAACGCAGGCACCAGGGGCACCAGTTGCCGCCCACCTGGCAGATGACGAACTTGCCCTCGGCCTGTGCCTGAAGCAGTGCTTGGTCAATCTGCTCGAGGGGGTTAATCTGCTCGTTATAGACCTTTTTGGGAGCAGTCTGCTCCTGAGCGTTAGCCACCAGTAAGGTGATGGCCACTAATGCGATTGTAATTAATCTTTTCATCATCTTGACATGAATTTTTCTTTATTAACGATGAAGCGCAGGTGGCTGCCCTCGCCTAGGAGGACCTCGCCACAATGGGCTTCGACTTTAAACTCGATTTTCTTGCCGTCGATACGGGTGACGGTGGCTGTTGCCGTGACCGTGTCGCCAATGCGCGACGGCCTGAGGTGTGATGAGGCGATATGACCGCCCACGGTGGTGCAGCCCTCGGGCAGATGCGGGGCGACGGCAAGCATGGCGGCGTTTTCCATGAGCGCCATCATCGCGGGTGTGGCCAGCACGGGCATGTCGCCTGAGCCCATCGTGATAGCCGTGACGGCCTCGTTGACCGTCAGCTGGCTGGTGTGGGTTAATCCTTCAGTAAGCATGATATTATTTTGATTCTTTGATTGTTACAGGTTGGTAATCCAGCTGTTCGTCCATCCAGGCGAGGCGCTCGTGCAGCCATTGCTTGAGATGTGCCACCTCGTCGTCAAAGCTGGTGGCGACATAATGGTTACACCACACCCACACGCCCCAGCGGGGCCATGCCTGGCTGTTGCGCTGTTCGGCTCCATGCGAGGTGAGCACGTTGGCCAGCGAGTCGACCTTCGCCATCAGCCACTCTTCCTGCAGGTTGCCGCGCCTGTATTCGGCCCAGCGATCCTTGAGTTGTGCCGTGTATTGCGGGTCGTTGTTGAGATAGTACCACCAGGAGGGGATCAGATAGGTTTCACCCTCGCGGTACATCAGGTCGTTGCTGCGATACATCCAGGTATCGTTGCGCCAGCCCTCCAGGCGATTGCAGTTACCATAAGCCAGGTTCATATCCCACAGCGCCATCTTGAAACGGCCGTCCTCGTTGTCGCGCCGCTTGTAGAACTTGCCGCTCAACCGGTAACCGTCCACATTGTGCCCCAGTTCCATGGCCAACTGATAGTCGATGAACGAGGTCACATCAATCATCTTACGGTAATTGCCCGAGGCGATGGCATTTTCCATCTGGTCGATGCGACGGTTGATGTAGTTGATTTGCTCGGTCTCCAGGTCTTCATAGTCCGGTGATTTGTACTGGAACAGGATGTGGCGGTCCTTGTACGGGGCACCGTTGGAATTCACGGGATGGTGCTTCGACATGTAGGTCACATCGTCGTTGCTGTCCACCTCCATCAGGTAATCCCCGGTGAGGGCGTCGCCCTCTTCGCCCGGGCTGAGCAAGTCAAGACGTTTATTGCCCTTGGAAACGAGTTCGGCAAGGATATAGACGCCATAGTAAGTGCCGTCCAGTATCAGCTCGCAGTAACGGCCCCGCGGCACATACTCCATCCACGGCCGCGAGATTTCATAAGCCAGCAGGTCACGCATCATGCTCTTGTCGCTGTAGGGAGCCAACAGGGCCCAATTACTGTCCCTGCCCATGCCCAGCAGCTTGACTTTACGCTTGGTGGAAACGTCGCGCCACATCGGCTCGGCAAGGGTGCGCAGCGAGTAAGCCTTTTTGGGGCTGTCGTTATAGGTTGAGTTGCCGCGATACCTCAGGGAGATGTATCCCTTGTAGTTCACCACTTGTCCCGGGTGGGCCACCGTGTCGGCATAGTTGACGCGGCCGTCACCGTTATCGATGATGGTCATGCGGCCACAGATAACGTCATCGCGCATGATGGAATCGCCGTCCACGTCAATCCACACGATGGGCAGGTTGGTCGAATCCAGGCGCACGCCAGTGTTGTCGGGCGGGAAATTCCCCGCCCGCTTGTTGCAGGACGCCAGTGCCAGCAACATCAAGGTCAACAGAAATAGGCTTCGCATCTATAGAACAATCATTTCAATCGGCAAAGTTAAGAAAAAGTTTTCAGTCTCTCATCATTAGTTGAATAAGGACTCCATTTTTCCCCAATTATTCCCATCCCCCCCCAATATTCCCATTCCTCCCAGCATTCCCAGTCCTCCCAGTATTCCCAGTATTCCCAGTCCTCCCATTCCTCCCATTCCTCCCAGTTCTCCCACCATTTCCCCAGTAAAAATTTGCATAATGCAAATTTTTGTGGTAATTTTGCCGCGATAAACCACGAATAACGCTAACATCTATTGCAATGGAACCAACGAAAAATGCTGAAATCATCGCCCGTATCAAGTATCTGATGAAGGAAATGGGCGTGCGGCAAGTACAATTTGCCGAGCGTGCCGGTGTCGACACCTCCAACCTGTCCAAATACCTCAATGCCCATATCCCCCTGAGCGACTCTTTCCTCAACAAGCTGGTGGTCAACCTGGGCGTGTCCAAGGAATGGCTGATTGACGGCACCGATTTGCCTTTTGCCAAGCCCTCACAGCAAACCGATGCCGACCTGGTATCGGCAGCGCCTACAGCAGGAGCCATACCGGTATATGACGTGGATGCCACCGCAGGGGCGTCGTCGGGGCGCAACGAGCTGTTTGCCAGCGAGAACATCGTGGGTTGGGTCAATCTGCCCAACATGAGCAGCGACTGCCGCATCGTGCGCGTCAGCGGCGACTCCATGTCGCCCGTGATCATGGACGGGGACTTCATCGCCGTGCGCGAGCTGAATAATCCCAGCCAGATTTATTGGGGTCAAATCTACATCGTGCAACTCGATGACTTCAGGCTCGTCAAGTATGTGCGGCGCCACAGCGACCCCAACATGGTTGTCCTGCGCAGCGAGAACCCCAACTATGACGACATGGACGTCCGTCGCACCGACATTCACGGCATGATGCTCGTCCAACACATCCTCCACTTGAACACAAGACTGTAAAAAGTAAACTACCACCCCCACCTCCCCCCTCTAGAACATCTAGATCATCTAGAATATCTAGATCATCTAGAATATCTAGAAACTAGGGACTAGGGACTAGAAACTAAAAAACAATGTACATCCACTATCATACCTTGACCAACGGCCTGCGCATGGTCCACATCAGCACCGCCACCCAGGCAGCCTGGTGCGGCCTGGCCATCAACGCGGGCAGTCGTGACGAGTGCGAGGGCCAATTTGGCCTGGCACACTTCGTCGAGCACACCATCTTCAAGGGGACCCGACACCGCCGCGCCTGGCACATCCTCAACCGCATGGAGAGCGTCGGCGGAGAGCTCAATGCCTATACCACCAAGGAGGGCACGATGCTCTACTCGGTATTCCCCCATCAGCATCTGGCCCGCGCCATCGACCTGCTGGCCGACCTCGTGCAGTGGTCGATTTTCCCCAGCGAGGAACTGGACCGCGAGCGCGACGTGGTGCTCGAGGAAGCGGCGAGCTACCGCGACACGCCCAGTGATGCGGTATATGACGATTTTGAGGACCTGCTGCTGGCTGGCAGCGAACTGGGACACAACATCCTGGGACGGAAAGAAGACCTGGAGCAGCTCACCAGCGAGGATTGCATGCGTTACCTCAAGACGCTGTATGTGCCTACCAACATGGCCTTCTTTTCGGTGGGTCCCGAACGGCCCGAACGGGTGTTCCGCATGGCCGAAAAGGCTTTTGCCGCCATGAGCCACGAGATGGAGCCGAGGCGTCGCCACGTGCCCGCCATGACCGAACCGTTCAGACGCACCATCACGATAGGCACCCACCAGGCCCACACCATCGTCGGCGCACGCGTACCCGACATGAACCACCCGCTGCGCCCCGCTCTGATGCTGCTCAACAACATCCTGGGAGGCCCGGGGATGAACTCGCTGCTCAACGTGGAACTGCGCGAACGCCGCGGCTATGTCTATACCGTCGAGTCCACGCTGACGCTCCTGAGCGACTGCGGCTGGCTGGAGATTTACCTGGGGTGTGACCCCGACGACGTGCGGTCGAGCCTGCGCGTGATTGAGCGCATCACGGGTCGCCTGAGCCAAAACCTGCTATCGGAGCATCGGCTCGACGCCTACAAGAAGCAATACTGCGGACAGCTGGTGGTCGCCTCGGACAGCACCGAGTTCCTGGCGATGAACGCCGGGCGGGGATTGCTCTACCGGGGCGAGGTAGCCACCATGGAGCAAACCATCGAGCGCATCCGGGCCGTCACTCCTGACGAAGTGGCCCAAGCTGCAGCCTTCCTGGCGGGCGACAAACTGTCATCACTCACCTTCCAGTGAGAATATTTGCCTGATTGAGTTAAAGTCACTAACTTTGTGACATCATTATAATCATTAAAGAAATTCACGATGAAAAAAATATCTGTCCTCATCCCTTGCCACAACGAGGAGAAATCACTGCCTCTGCTCTATCCCGAGCTCGTGAAACTCATGGATGGCGACACATCCCATGAGTGGGAACTCATGTTCGTCAACGACGGCAGCACCGACGGCACGCTGGACGCCCTCAAGCAGTTGCGGCAACAAGACGCTCGCGTCAACTATGTGGACCTGTCGCGCAACTTCGGCAAAGAAGCGGCCATGCTCGCGGGATTTGACTATGTGACCGGCGATTGCATGGTGATTATCGACGCCGACCTGCAGGATCCGCCCGAACTCATCCCCGAAATGGTCAAGTGGTGGGAACAGGGTTATGAAGACGTGTATGCGCGCCGCAAGTCACGCGGCCGTGAGAGCTGGCTGCGCAAGCGCCTGTCGCTGCTGTTCTACAGGATTCTGCAAAGTTCGTCGCGCTTTGATGTGCTGCCCAACGTGGGTGACTTCCGCCTGCTGGACCGCAGCTGCATCAATGCCCTGCGGCAACTGCGTGAGAGCGAGCGCTATACCAAGGGCATGTTCGGCTGGATTGGATTCAGAAAGAAGGAGGTGGAATTTGACCGTGGCGACCGTGTGGCTGGGACTTCGTCGTGGAATTTCAAACAGCTGTTCTCACTGGCCATCGACGGCATCACCTCGTTTACCAACGTGCCGCTGCGCATCTCCACGGTTGTGGGCTTTATCGTGTCGATGCTCGCCTTCATCTATATGATATATGTGTTCTTCAAGGCACTCATCTGGGGCGACCCTGTCCAGGGCTACCCCACCCTGGTGATCCTCATCTTGTTCCTGGGCGGCATTCAGCTGCTGTCGCTGGGAGTCATCGGCGAGTACATCGGGCGCATTTACAACGAGACCAAGAACAGGCCGGACTATATCGTACGGGAATTTAACGGCGACAAGGGCCGTCAACCCGCCAAAAACGGTTAACATTTTTATGGATGGCAGTGACATTTGGCCGGTGATTACGGTCAACGACTGCCAGTCTGGTGGAAATCTCCCCCTGTGACAGCGTGGCACGGTATTTGCCTCCTGCAAGGGTGATGTTTATCTATACTTATACCGAAGTTGAAGGAAGCGAGTCACGGCGCGTGGCTGGCGAAATCGACCATGTGCTGAAGCCTGCCTTCGGCGACAGGCCCGGCGTTGGCGGGCACCAAGCCACGGGGCCGCGCTTGAGCGCGAGGATGCTGCAGGAGTATGAAGCGGCAAGACGCGAACTCGTCAACGGCATCATCACCGACGACATGGTCGAGCTGGTGGACATGGGCAACTATGGCATCGGCATGAATGTGAAATCACCGTGCGGACTGACATTTTGTCACTCCGTCCAAGGTAATAACGTACAAGCCCGCATCGACATCGAGGAAATGCACTATCACCAGCAATGGACCGGGGCGCCGATGGAGGTCATCGACCGCAGCCGCATCGTGCAGTCTTCACACGTCTTTCTCGAGCATGCCGCCGAATGGCGTGAGCAGATCGCTGCCGCCTATAAGACCGACAGCAAGGGCGTGAAGATGCGCAACATGGCCATGAACAATATGGATGCCTTCCTGACACGGTACTTCGACGGCACGGGCATCACCTACTGCTGCGACAAGAGCCACGCCGACGGCCACAAGGCACGACTGTTCATCCACCTGAACCGCTACAAGACGCTGGACCTCCCCATTCCTCATGATGATTTCTTCAACCATCTGGACCTGGTCAGGCCCTATATGGTAGAGTTTGCCTATATGGCCCGCGACGGACGGTTCACCGTGCGTGGCGAGATGCGCGACGATTGGCAGCAGGCACCCCAGGAGAGTGTGCCCGAGGGGGCTGACACTCCCGCCGACAAGCCTCACGGCATCAAGGGCTGGTTGCACCGCCTGGTCGGCAGCGACGAGAAACCCGTCGAGGAGCCCAAGAGTGCCCTGCAGCAACGCATCGACAACTTCTTCCAGGGCATGAAGTGGCAATACCACCTCACCGAGGACGAGGAGAGCGGCCGCCGCGAACTGCACATCCGCATGAGTCGCTGCCGCGCGATGATCATCGACCTGAGCCAGGGCGGAGACATCGAGGGCCGCATCAGGCACGACATGGCCTATCTCCCCCGCTTGACTGAACTGGCTAAATTGTTCCCCTACCGCCTCATCGGCCCCCGCAAGAAGGCCCAATGGATCACAGCCGAGAGGAATTAGCCCGTCACCGTAAACAGAGGTTTAAAACCAATCAAAGCAACTCACTAAACTCACTAAACTCTAAACTCCAAACTCTAAACTAAATATAATGGCTATCACCATCAACACCGGCGACCTCAAGACCATTCTCGAGACCACGCCATCAACACAAAACATCCTGCTCGTGGGAAAACACGGCATTGGTAAGAGCGAAATCATTACACGTCACTTCGAGGACCAGGGCATACCCGTTATCGCCCTGTTCCTGGGACAGATGAGTGACCCGGGCGACCTCATCGGCCTGCCCAACAAGGACGAGGCAACCGGCAAGACCGAGTTCATGCCGCCCTACTGGTTCCCCATGGACGACCAGCCCGTGGTGCTCTTCCTGGATGAGATGAACCGCGCCCGCCCCGAAATCCTGCAGTCTGTCATGGACCTGTCGCTCAATCGCAAGCTGGCGGGCCGCTCACTGCCCCCCGGCAGCCGCGTCATCGCTGCTGTCAACGACGGTGAGGAATACCAACTGACCGACCTTGACCCTGCTCTGGTGTCGCGCTTCAACGTCTATTTCTTTTCACCCACGGTGGGTGAGTGGCTCTTCTGGGCCAAGCAGAACGACGTGGACCAGCGTGTCATCAATTTCATCGAGGAACACCCCGACGAGTTGGAGAAGAACGTGGATATCAACAAGGGCACCTTTGACAAGACGCCCGACCGCCGTGCTTGGGTGCGCGTGTCGGGCCTGCTCAAGGGTTATGCCGCCCACACCGATACTGACATGAACCGCCTGGCCAAGATGATTACCGGCATCATCGGTGCCCGCTCGGCATCGATGTTCATCCAGTCGCTCAACCAGTCGCGCATGCTCACTGCCCGTGAGGTGCTGCACGACTTCGGCGCCTGCCAGAATGAGCTCACTTCCTACACCATGCCCCAGATGGCCATCATCAACGAGGGTATCTACCAGTGCTTGGAATTGGGCGTGAAGAAGGACGAGAGCGAGGCCATCGGCCGCAACCTGGTGCGCTACATCAAGTGGATGCTGGGCAACGGTCGTCAGGAGGCCATCGCCCACTTCGCCTCATTCTTTGAGAATGCGACCTATCCCAATGCCAATGCCTTCATCATGATGGACTGCCGCGAGGCGCTGGCGCTCATTAACCAGATGATCAACGACCTATGACCGTCGGTGAGCGCATAAAGACCATTTCCCACGACTGGTTCCTTACCGAGCCGCTCATCTTTGCCGTGTTGTGTACCCACGCGCTCAAGCGTAACGACAACATGGGCTGTGACATGCGGTGCGGCAAGGGCCTCATCGAGTACAACCCCGACCGGCTAGAGCACTTTGATGACAACCAGCTGGCACTCAGGCTCAAGGCCGAGGTGGTGCGCATCATCCTCAAGCATCCCTATCAGCGCCAGCCCTATAATCCTCGTCGCGACGTGATGAGGCTGTCGAGCGACTTGACGCTGTGCGACAACCTCGAGGGTATGGACACTATCGGTCTGGAGCCGCCGCGCATCTTCGACATCCCGCGCGACCAGGCCTTTGAGCAGTACTATTCTCAGATGGCCGGGCAGGTGCTGGAGCTCGAAATGAACGCCGATGGCGAGGGCATCCCCATCGACATGGATATGCCAGGTGACGGACAAGGCGACAAAGACGGTGACGGCAAAGGCAGTGCTGACGGAAGCGGCAATGGCTTGACTGACAAGCTGCTGGATGCTGATGCCGGAGCCTCGTTGTGGGAGGAGGACGAACTGATGAGCGAGAAGGTCAATCACGAGATTGAGACCGCCCAGCGCTGCAACCACTGGGGATCACTCAGTGGTGACCTGCGCGCCTTGATCGAGAGCACGCTGATAAGCAAGCAGAACTTCCGCGCCATCCTCAGCCAGTTCCGTGCCAGCATCCTGAGCACCAAGCGCCACCTGACGCGCATGCGCCCCAACCGCCGCTATGGCTGGGACGCGATGGGCAGCCAGTATGCCTATAGCACACGCCTGCTGGTTGCAGTTGACGTCAGCGGCAGTGTGCCCGACGAGGACATCAAGAAATTCCTTGCCGTCATCAACCGCTTTTTCAAGCAGGGCATCGAGAGCATTGAGGTCATTGAGTTTGACAGCCAAATCACTACCGAGAAGCCTATAGCACTCAAGCAGGCCACCAACAGCATACGCGTTATCGGGCGTGGCGGCACCAACTTCCAGCCCGCCATCGATTTCTACTATGAGCACGAGGAGTATGACGGACTCATCTTCCTGACTGACGGCTATGCCGCGATTCCCAAGCTGCCCGATGACAAGCGCCACAAACCCCTCGCCTGGATCCTGACCGCCCAGGGCGGCAACGAGGACAACCTCAAGCCTTTAGGCCCCGTCGTCCGCATCACCGGCCTGTAGATTTCAGTTTCACATAAAGGCGTGACAAAGGGATGGTCCTTTTGTCACGCTTTTTGTGTCAGTTCACTAAAAACTAAGGACTAAGGACTAGAAACTAAAAACTTTTTCGTAACTTTGCAGGTTAAAACACCGATAATATATGAAGAAAGACGACGACGAACTGGAAGGCAAGGAGCCTCAGGAGCCCAATGAGGGTACCCCACAAGACGACAACAACGCTGGTGACTCTCCCACCCCCGATGACGGTGGAGAGGGAGACGGTGCCGGTGAACCTGCCGCACATTCCACCTACCAGGTGCCTAAAGATAAGAAGCTGCAGCTGAGCGGCATGTACGAGAACTGGTTTCTCGACTATGCCTCCTATGTCATTCTCGAGCGCGCCGTGCCTCACATCGAGGACGGCTTCAAGCCCGTGCAGCGCCGCATCATGCATGCCATGAAGGAGGCCGATGACGGCCACTTCAACAAGGTCGCCAACATCGTCGGCCTGACGATGCAGTATCACCCTCACGGTGATGCCTCGATCTACAGTGCGCTGGTGCAGCTGGGACAGAAGGAGCTGCTCATCGACACCCAGGGTAACTGGGGTAACATCCTCACCGGCGACGGTGCAGCTGCAGGCCGTTACATCGAGGCGCGCCTGAGCGAGTTTGCTCTGGATGCAGTCTATAATGCTAAGGTGACCGACTGGGGCCTCTCCTACGACGGCCGCAAGCGTGAACCGCTCACATTGCCCGCAAAGTTTCCCCTGCTGCTCACACAGGGTGCCGAAGGCATCGCTGTGGGCCTGTCGTGCAAAATCCTGCCGCACAACTTCAACGAGGTGTGCGACGCGGCTATCAGCTACTTGCGCGGCGAGGAGTTCCACCTCTATCCCGATTTCCAGACTGGCGGCTACATCGACGTGAGCCACTATAACGACGGCGAACGCGGGGGTTATGTGCGCGCGCGGGCCAAAATCGAGAAACTAGACAACTAGACGCTGCTGTTCAAGGATGTGCCCTATGGCAAAACTACCGGCACCGTCATCGAGAGCATCCTCAAGGCCGGTGAGCGCGGCAAGATCAAAATCCGCAAAGTTGAGGACAACACCAGCGCCACCGCCGAAATTATCGTCACGCTCCAAGCGGGTACCAGCAGTGACATCGCCATCGATGCCCTCTATGCATTCACCGACTGCGAAATCTCCATCTGGCCCAACTGCTGCGTCATCATGGACCAGAAGCCCCAGTTCCTCACCGTGAGCGATGTGTTGCGCTACAATGTGGACCGCACACGCGACATCCTGCGCCAGGAACTCGAGATCCAGCGCGGCGAGACCATGGAGACGCTGCACAATGTCTCACTCGAGAAAATCTTCATCGAGGAGCGCATCTACAAGGACAAGGAATTCGAGAATGCAAAGACCCAGGAAAAGGCCCTCAAGCACATCGACAAACGCTTGAAACCCTTCAAGCCCCAGTTCTATCGCGAGATCACTCAGGACGACCTGCTGCGCCTGCTTGAAATCCCGATGAAGCGCATCATCAAGTACAACA
>JAEEGL015802104.1_pt1 | contig 11013 bp, 4 predicted proteins | sample 9134231 | NCBI WGS metagenome assembly JAEEGL01 (sample SAMN16246548, study PRJNA631951) | gut metagenome | biome: gut microbiome; feature: rumen; material: fiber-attached | host: Bos | place: Iran: Karaj | collected 2018-10
AAATAAAAGTAATTTATGAGAATTTTATTTCTAAATTTATATTATCAAATCAAAATGAGATTGCAATTTTTGAAAAAAATCAAATTATTATTGAAAAAAATAAAATAGATGAAATTAAATCTAATAGCGAAAATATATTAAAATATTTTAATGGAATTATAAATTGTATAAATCAAATTATAAATTTGAAAGATGAACTATGTGAAAATTTCATATATAAAAATCAATATTTAGAAAAAGAAATTTTACTAATTATTTTTAATCCATATATATTTAGTAAAATTATTCCAGAAAAAAAAATCAAAAGAGAAATTAATGAAATATCATATAAAGAATCATTAGAAAACAAAGAAAAACTAAATAAATTAATGGAAAGTAAAAACTTAATTCAAGATGATCAAAATAAAATATCAAAAAAATTTTCAGAATATGAATCAAAGATAAAGGAATTACAAGATTTATTAAATAATCAACAAAATGAAAATGATTTATTAAAAATGAAATTAATGGATAAATCATTTAGTCAAGAAACAACAACAATTGAAGAAACTCAATCAAATAATAATAATGACATTTCTGATTTTTTAAATAATCAAAATTTAATATTAAATAATGAAAATTTAGAAATAAATTCTTTAAAAGATGAAATAAAAAATTATAATGAAATTGAATATCATAGAAAAATAAATGATATTATAAAAAAATATTCTGCAAAAATAAAAAATATAGATATGAAAATTGAATCTAATATTCAAAGAGAAGAAATTAAAAATGATTATGAAAAGAAAATAACAAATTTAAAAAATGATTTCTTAACAAAAGAAAATAAATTAAATGATATAATTAATGAAAAAAATGATGCAATTGAAGGTTTTAGTCAACAAATATCATATTTATCAGAAAGTTTAGGGGAATTTGAAACATTAAAAAGTATACTATGTAATAAATGTAAAGAAACTTTTGAAAAAAATAAAAATTAAAAAAAAAAAAAAAAAATAAAAAAAAATACATTTTAAATAAATAATTTTTTAAATATTATAAATATCATCACTTAACTTTTATGATATTAACAAAACAAAATTAAATCTCCATCCATTCATAAAACCAATAATCAAAAAAAACTAATTATAACACTTAAATAATTAATTATTATTATCATATATAAATTTATCTTCTCCTTAAAAACATATACTAAAAAAAATCATATATAAAAAAATTAAAAAACCTAAAAAAAAAAATAAAAAAAAAAAAAAAAACTTTAAATAAAAAAACTTAATAATTCTCATACCACTGATCAAAAGAAACCATTTTAACTTTATCAATACTACTACCTTTCTTAGGTTCATATTCAACATAATTTTTCTTAGCATAATCAACAAAAAGTTGATCAGTAGCAACTAAAACCTCATCATCCTTCTCTTTCCCAAGTGGTAAATACCCAGCTTTCATATTCATCTCAATTAACTGTTCCCAATTAAAATCCTGAAACCAAACATGATTTTTAATCCTTTCAATTTTAGTTAATCTCTTAACTGGATTTTTATTAAGCATATGAGTCATTAAATTTTTAAAGTCTCTATCTTTGCAAAAAGAAGGAAAAGATAATTTAGTATTAACAACAGCTAAATAAACTTCCATAGGATCATCTGCATTTTCCCCAAATGGTACACCTCCACACATAAATTCATACATACATATTGCAATTGACCAACAATCAACTTGAAATGAGTATCCTTCACCTAAAACTACTTCTGGTGCCATGTAATGTGGTGTACCTATTATTGTTGATGTTCTATCATCTATTATCTTACATGTACCAAAATCTATTAATTTAATGTAACCATTTTTATTTAATACCATTACATTTTCTGGTTTTAAATCACGATATATAAATTTTCTATTATGAAGATATTCCATTGCTAATAAAAGTGAACCACCATAAAATTGTGTTTGGAATGATGATAGTAAACCTATATCACGTATTGTATCAAATAATTCTTTTCCTTGTATGTATTCCATTAAGAAATATATGAAACGATCATCTTTTAATGTTTTTACTAATTTAACTATGAATGGATGATCTATTTGAAGGAGGATTGAACGTTCTAATTCTAAATTATTATGTAGTTGTTCGTAATTTATTTGTTTACGTGATATACCTTTTATTGCATATGTAAATTTATTCTTTTTACTTTGTACTAATGAGACTGAACCATAATTTCCTGAACCTAATGCTCTTACAAAGAGTAAGTCATTTAATTCTATTGTATCATCTTGTAGATATAATCTATTTAATAAATGTTGTTTCATATTTTCTTCTATTGTACTCATAAAGTCATTTTGACATAGGAAAAATACTGATACTGGACCTTTTGATGTTATTGTTGCTGAACGATGCTCATTGAAAAAAAGTGCTCTTTCACCAAAATATTCTTTCTCATTTAATGTTCTTATATATTTACCATTTACTGTTATATCTACTTTACCTTTTTTTACTATGTAGAATTTATCTCCTGTTTCACCTTCTGTTATTATTTTTTGACCATCTTCAAAATTTTCAATTCCTATTTTACTTGTTAAAATACCCATTTTAGTATTTGATAAATTTTTAAAAACAGAAACTTTAGATAATGTATCAATAATATCACTTTTATTTAAAATTTCTTGTAAACTTCCTCCTAATGTTTTAATAACATCTTCAGTTTTAGCTTTAAGTAATAAACAATCAAATTCAGTAATTAAATCACAATCAATTTGTTCTTGTGAATTATTAAGTAATTGTTCTTCAAATAATAAAGCACCTCTATTAGCAACAATTTCTTTTTTATCTTTATCAATTAAATGACCATCAATAATAACAACAATATGACTACTTTTAATATAACCTTTTTCAAAAGCAATAGAACCAGGACCTAGATTAATAGCTTCAAAAAATGGGAAAATATCCTTAAACAAATTCGAATTAAAAACTTTAAAATATTTCGAAGTTAAAAAGGAAGCTTTAATAAAATTTAAAAACAACAAAGTAATATATCTCTCACCTAACATATTTTGTAAAGTAGCTTTAGAAATAGAATAACAAACACAATTACTTTTAGCAACAACATCCATTGATCTAACACTTTGAACTAAAATAGATCTTTCTCCAAAATTTTCTCCTTTTTTAAGTGTCCTTACAACTTTACCTTCATGAACAATATTAACTTCTCCTTCTTTAATAATATAAATACAATCAGCACTTTCACCTTCTTTAACAATATATTTCCCTTCTTCAAATGTTTCTTTAATTAAACTAACACATAAAATTGCTTGTTGATAATGTTCAATACTATTTAATATAGGAACAGATTGAATAAAAGTTTTATTTTCTTCAAAATTCATTTTTGTAATATGATCAACAATTTTTCTAAAATTTTTCCTTTCTAAAACCCATAAACCACATTCAGTAATTGCTTTAACAGTACCTGAACGAGGTGCACCATGTAATAGTGCTAATTCACCAAATGATTCTCCAACTGAAAATGTTTTAATTTTATTTCCATCTATATATAATTCGACAGTACCAACTTTTAAAATATAAAAAAAATTTCCTGGAGTTCCTTGTTGAAATATTATAGTATTTGATGGTACTGTTGCATATGACATTTCTTTTATTATTTCTAAACGAGCTCCTTTTTCTAATGTTCTCATAAAAAAATGTTTTATTATACAATTGTCTATTAATTCTTTGTCTTCACATAAACGATTGTGTTTCATTTTGATTGTTAATACATCTGATTCTGCTTTTGATGATTCTTCTTCTTGGTTTGTTATTGTTCCTATTTTTTTTTTTTTTGTTGTACGTGTTGGAGTTTTTGGATTGTCTTCTGTTATATCTTGGTTTGTAAAGCTTATTGGATTTATGTCACTGAAAAGTTGAGAACCCATTTTTTTTTTTTTTTTTTTTGTTTTTTTATGTTTTTTTTTATTTTTTTATTTGGTTTTGTTTTAGATTGTTTTTTTTTTATTTTTTTATTTTTTTTTGAAAAAAAAAAATAAATTTAAATAAAATAAATTTTTTAATTTTTAATATTGTGTTTTTTTATTAAATAAAATAAAAAAATTTTTTTTAGTTTTCTCTCACCCATTGAAAAAAAAAAAAAAAATTAAATAATAATAAAAACACTTTTTAAATGAAAGTGACTAAATTTTTAATTTTTTCTAAATTAAGATCACTTTCAGTACTATCAATAAATTTCTTTAAATCCTTTTCTTTATTTTTTTGTAAATACCCTCTAAAAATAGGAACAGCTCTCAAAGCATAAACGCCTTTATTATCAACTTTAAAAGAAGTATCAATTTCAAAATTAATATTATTAAAACCAGAATCTTCTAATTCTCTATTAATTTTATAAATAACATCCATTTTAATTTTATTATCTGCCTTTAACCACCAAGAATTTAAATTATCATATTCATTATCAATATCATCATTAGGAATATAAAGTAAATTATTCTCAAGTGTATCTAATTCATTTATATTATTTAAACTTTTATTTTCATAAACTTGTCCTTTTTCATTTAATACAATTAATCTAGGTAATTTTAAATTTTTAAAAACATTATCACCTTCAGAGAAAAAATAATGTTGATATTCATTTAATTTTCCATTTTGAATTAAAAATTTTTTTTTTTGAAAAAAATTATTTGTTTTACATACAAAAACAATATTAATTTTATTAATTTTATCAATAATATAATTAAAATCTTCATCTTTATCATAAATAAATATAATACAATCACTTTGAGGTAATTTAATAGTTGTTTCATTACCTTCTAAATCATATAATATTGGTGATTCAAATTTTTGTCCTTTACTTTGTGTTTCTTCAATTTTCCATGAGTCATTATCATTAATATCAAAAAATGAATATGTATTTGTTAATGAAGAAAATAAATCATCTTTTAATTCATTTAATAATGAAGAATTTTTAGGTGGAATTTGACCATTTATTTCAAAGGTTCTTTTTATTCCATTTATTGATACATTTTCTTTTATTTCTGATTTTATTGATTCATATGGAGAATTTTTCATTTCTGTTTCTATTATTGATATTAAATCTGATAAGTTTTCTTGTCTTTTTTTTAATGTTATTTCTGTCTTTGGTGTTGGGAGATTTGATGTGTTGTCATAAAATATTGGAATGTTTTTTTTTTGGATTGTTGATTCTATTGGGCTGTCTGGTGATTGTTTTAAAAGAGTATTTAACATTTTTTTTTTTTAATTATGTATAATTATATTTTTTTTTATTTTTTATTTTAGATTTTTTTTTTTATTTTTTTTCATTTGAATTTTTTAAGTTGTTTTATTTTTTATTAATGGAATTTAATTTATCTTTGAAAAAAAAAGAATATAATTATAATAAACTTCATATTGGTTTATTATTAAAAAGGCAAAAAAATCCATCATGTGAATTTAAAAAAGATATAAAAGGATTATTATTAAATCGTGAAAGTTATAATGAATTGTTTCATAAAGTTAAAAAATTAAAAATACAAAATTTAAAAAAGAAAGAAGATTTTTTACATTTAAAAAGAAGAAATATTAAAGTATTACCTTATGTTTTTTCTGATTCTTGTTTAGTAAAATTAAAACTTAAACATACAGTTTCTAATTCTCAATCTGATAATACTGATATTACTTTAGGTATAAATTCTAATAAAAGTGAAAATGATTTGATAAAAAGTTATAGTTTTCAAAAAGAAAAATTTTCATCTTTACTTTTTAAAAATTATGTTTCTGATAAATTAAAAAATTATTCAAATGGATTTTTTATATTTTCAAAAAAAAAATATATTATGGATAATTCAACTATTATTTCTGAATCTATTTTAAAAAATGATATAGATTCTTTAAATTTAAAATATGATGAAAAAAATATTTTTTCAAAATTTAATAGTTCTTTAAAAGAATATTATCAAGAATTTATTTCGAATAATATTAATATGATAAAAGAAAAAAATAATAAGGATTTAGTATATTTTTTAATTAAAGAATATAAAGAAAAGGAAAATAATTTTATTTTAAAACTTAAAAGTATTCAAATTATTTTTGAAAATATTAAAACAAAAAAAACAAAAAAATTACATTTTCCTTTTTGTTATTTACCAATTTTTTATTATAATGATTTTCAATATTTTAAATATGTACTTTTAACATTAATTAAATTTTCAAATGATTTTGAAAACATATCATATGATGAAAATAAAATGTTAGTATTTATTAAACATTGTAATTTATTTAAATCAAAAAATAAAATAAATGATATAAAATCAATATTACATTTAAATTTATTTGAAATGAATAATATAAATTATGAAAAAGAAATTAATTTAAAAGGGGATAATTATATTTTCTTATGGAATACACCAAAACATATTTTTAAAGTAAAACTTATTCTTCCTTTAATCCAAGTTGAATTTTTAAATTCAAAAGAAATTATTGAACTTCAAATAAATTCTGATTTAATGTGTTATTTACTTAAAAATAATTTTTCTAATTGGGGATTTTATGTTTGTAAATATTTAATTTCTTTTAAATTATTTAGAGCATTTTTTGAAAATAATTTATCAAAGAAAGATAATTTTAAAAAAGTTTTCCCTAATTTTAATAGTACTAAAAATCTTCATATTAAGCATAGAATTCTTCCTTTAAAGATTGTAGATTATATTGATGATGAAAATTTAAAAAAATATTTTATGTATTTTGAAACAAATAATGAATTAATAAATAAAATTTCTATAATTCATTCCTTTCAATTAGATATTATTTATTTTAATAAGAATTTTAAATTTTTTTTTAACTTTTATCAATCTAAAATATTATCAATAATTTCAAAATATGAAGATTTAAGATACTTTTTTCTTAAAATAATAAATTCTAATAATGAGACTCTAACAATATCAATTGATTATAAATACTTTTTCTTATTTCAAGAAAAAGAATTTAAAAAGATATTTAAACATAAAAAGAAAGTAACAACTACAGAAGACAATATAAAAAAAGATAATAATATTTTTATAAACAAAAGAATATTTAAAAGACAATTATCAGGAATTGAAAATAAAAAAAGAAAATATAGCCAAAATTTTGAAAGATTTTTTTCCTTTGATAATACATTCGAAAAAGATTTATTATTTGATTCAAATATTAAAAAAGAAAATAAAGATATAAAAAAAAGACATCGAAGAAGTAGTCATATTAATTTAATAAATAAAATAAAGAGTAATCAAAATAATAAAATTGAAAATGAAAAAATTGATTATGACTTTATTAAAACATTAAATAAATTCAAAAGAAAATATCAAAGACATTTAACTCAAAAATTACCATATGATTTTTTTTTAAGAAGAAACCAAAATAACAATAATGATTCAAAAAAAATCAATAAACTTAATGATAGAAAAAATATAATTGTAAAAAATAATTTAATTTCTGAAATCGAACAATTTAATGGATTAAAAGTAGATAATTTAACATTATTCAATCCTTATATTGAATATTATCAAATTATTAATAATAATGTGGTTATTACTCCTTCTAAAAAAGAAAGACATGAAATAGAAATTTCAAATTTTAATAAGTTAATTGATATATCAAAATATTCTATTCCTAATTTCTTAAATGAAAATTCTAATTTAATTTTTGAAAAAGAATATATTAATAATATAAATATTAACCAATATCAAAGCAATAATATTGTAAAAAAAAAATCTACTAAAATCAAAATATTAACAAATAAATTTTTATTAAAAAATAACAACATTAATAATATATTTAGAATTGATAATTCAAATAATAATTCAAATTGTTAACTTTTTATAATATACATTTATTCATATGCTAATATAAATATTACAATTTTTCAAAATGAATAAATAAAAACCCCAATTGATAAATTGAAAAATATTTTTTATAAATATTATTATAAATAAATCTTAAAAACCCAATTTTTTATCAGAAAATTATATTTATAATTATATACAAGATAAAAATTGTGTGGCGGAAAATTATTAATAAAAAAAAATTTATTCTAAATCATCTTCAATTTTGCGTTCACTAATAGGATTATCAGTATTGCCATTTCTTCTTTGCATAATAATACTATCAACTTTTTTTTTAATTTCTTTCATTTGTTTAATTGTCTTTAAAGTTTTTAAAGCATTTTTTTTTACATTTTTTGAAGTTTGTTCAGGATTATCAAAAAATAAAGGTTGAAAAAATTGTTTAAACTCATCAATAGAAACTTGATATCTTTGTAATTCTTCTGAGAAATATTCATCATAATTAATACTAATATGATTATTATTTGTTTTTTGATCTTCAAATAATTTATTTAATTTTAAATGTTCATTTAAATTCATTTTTTCCATATTATCACATTCTTGAGAATGTTCATTATATATTTTATTCATTCTTTCCATTATTAATTGTTTATTTACTTTTGATAAATCACCAAATGGTTTAGGTTTCTTTTCAATTAAATCAAACATTAATTTTGTATTTTGAATACACTTTTTTAAATATTTAATAATTATAACTTGTGTGTCTGTATAACCTAAAAAACTAAAATTCATTTTTTGTAAAATATTAACCTCAAATTTTATTTCTTTAATAGCAAAATCAATTCTTTCTGCAATATCAAATAATTGATCTTTAGTTGGTATTATATCAAAAGATTTTATTTTTTCCGATAGAATTTTATTCTCATCAATTATTGAAATTATACATCTTTTTTCATAATTATATTCCATTTCATATTTTTTTTCTTGAATTACATTTTTTTTAAAATCAGAAGAAATAATTAACATTTTAAAACAATGATAAATAATATTAGAATGAATATCTTTTAATTGATTTCTTATTTTTAATCTTGTTATTAATTTATATGATTTTTGTTCATTTTCAGTTAAAATACTTTTTTGTGTCATAAAAATCATCATCATAGAAACAAAATAAATTCCAATAATACATGATATAATTATTATTATTCTACTGAAATGAGTTTTAGGAAAAAAATCACCATAACCAACTGTAGTCATTGATACAAAAACACACCAAATTGCATTCCATCTATATCTCCAATCTTGTAATATTATTTTTTGACTTTCCCAATAATGAACTTCATATATTCTTATACATAATGCAAAACTAACACATGAAAATAAAAATAAAAAAAGTAATGATATAAAAGGATTATTTTTTTGATATGCTTTCACTGTAAACATTAAATTTGTTGATAAATAATATTTATCTAATATTTTCTCTGATAACATTGAATCCCAAATTGAAAATGAATTTATAAATTGAAAAATATAGAAAAAACGAAATGTTGAAAATGAACTTAAAAGAGATGAAAAAGGTAAAACTAAAATACAATCTAATTGACCAAAGATTAAAATTTGATTTAATGATGGATATTGAAACATTAATAAAAATAGACCTTCAAAAAATAAAATAAGACAAAATCTACTTTTATAAAATGGAATACCAGTTTCTTTAATTACTCTATTTTCTCTATAAAAAGATATATATCTTGAACTAGCTAAAAAAAATCCTCCTATAAATGATAATGATAAAATTATATATCTAAATAAATTTTCAGATTCACCAATTTTTAAATTTAGTTTTATTTTTTTATAATCTGATAAAGAATTATCAAAATTAAATGTATCTGGGTTTAAATCATAAGCAAATAAAATATCAAAATTAGTAATATTTGAATATGTGAAATTATTATTTAAATAATGACCAATTATTGTTGGTAAAGAATTTCCTCTATCTTCTAAATTTAATGTTAAATTTATATTTGATTCTGCAAAAATTTGATTCCAAGTTATATCAGGATTTTTATATAAATTATTTATAATTATTGAACCAATTACTCTTGTATGTACATTTAATTCTGAAAAATTTTCATTTTCTATTTGACAAAATATTTCTGAAGTAATTATAATTAATGATGATATTATATCAAGAATATGAATATATTTTTTTAATTGTTCAATTTGTTTTTCTTTTGTTTTTTTACCTTTTAAATCTAATTCACCTATTTGACTTGTTTTTAATTTTGAAGAAATAAAACTTAATGAACTTGTATGTGATGTATCAACTTCTTCTGAATAATTTTCACTTGATATGCTTGATAAATTATAATTATCTTTCATATCTAATTCTTTTGATTTAAAACGATTTTTTAAATCAATTTCCATTCCATCATCAAAATCTTTTTGTAATGTTTGACCTTGAGGATTTTTATTTAATTCTTCTAAATAAGGATTATTTTTTGATAAAAGTAAATACATTTTTATTTGAAATTGAATAATATTAGAAAAATAAAAAGTTATTGGTATTTATTTATATTTATATAATTATTTCTATTAATAAAAATCTTAATTTAATATAATATTTCCTTAAAATATAAAATACTTGATTAAAAAAAATTAATAACTAATATAAAAAAATAAATAAATGGATTTTCTTGGTTATCATATAAATAATTCACATAATCCAAAAATTGACAATTATAAAATATTAGGAATAATAGGTTCAGGTTCATATGGAAAAGTAAAATTAGCAACACATATAAAAACAAATGAACACGTAGCAATAAAAATAATAGAAAAAGGAAAATTAATAAGAACAGGAGATGAAGAAAGAATAAAAAAAGAAATGAGAATAATGTCAACATTAAATCATCCAAACATTTTAAAAGCATTTGAAATTTTTGAAGATGAAAAAAACTTTTATATAATAATGGAAAAACCAGAAAAAGGAGATTTATTTAATTATATCTGTAATAAAAAAAGATTAACAATATCAGAATCAACATTTATATTTTATCAAATAGTAAATGGAATAAATTATTTACATAAAAATAAAATATGTCATAGAGATTTAAAACCAGAAAATATTTTAATATCATCAGATTTAATAATAAAAATAGGTGATTTTAACTTAAGTTCTTTTTTTAC
>JAEEGL015860000.1_pt1 | contig 11013 bp, 2 predicted proteins | sample 9134231 | NCBI WGS metagenome assembly JAEEGL01 (sample SAMN16246548, study PRJNA631951) | gut metagenome | biome: gut microbiome; feature: rumen; material: fiber-attached | host: Bos | place: Iran: Karaj | collected 2018-10
ACCAAGAACTTATTATTCAAATGTTATTACAGAAAAAGAAATTGATAAATATAGAATTGATATTTATGATGAAGATGTTAAAAATTTTGCTGTTGTTTTAAATCAAAATTCAGGAAAAACTGATTTAAGTGTTTATAAAATATCATTAGATGAAAGTGATGTTAGTTTAATTGAAGTTAAAGTAAATAATGAATTTTTACCTAATGTTATTAGTGTTCAAAGTGATAAATTAAAAGTTAAAAATTTAAAAGGTAGTTATTTAATTAATGTAACAGGAAGAATTTTTTCTTCTTATACTTTATATTATTATACTTATGAAGAAAGTGATAATTTAGAACATAAAACTGTTTCTATGAAATTAGAATTAGGACAAATTATTCAAGATTTTTTCCCTGAAAAAAGAAATATTAAAGTTTATTCTTTTGAAAATAAATTAATTAATAACGAAAAAAAAAATTTATATATTACTTTAACTAAAATTAATATTGATTGTACTTTTTATGTTTATGATGATTTAGATAATTTTGAATATAATAAAAAATCAAATATTATAAGTGGTTATTTATATAAATCTGATTATAATAATCAAATTTTTATTAGAAAAACAGATACTAAATACATTTCAAATAAAATATTTTATATTATGGTAGTTAAAAATTTAAATGAATATTCATCAGTAACTTATAAATCATCTTATTCATCTTTTCATATTGGAATAACAGATGAAGAAACACCATTTTTATTAAGTGAAGGAATACAACATAAATTAGTATTAACAACTGAATATACGAAACAAACATATTTTTATAATCATGAAGCAAATGATAAGAATTCATTAATAATTTCAATTTATTCATCATATGGAAAATTAATTTCAGATATTATAATAGGAGGTAAAAATTATTCAAGTGAGCAATCATTAAATGAATTAACATATATTAAAATAGAACCAAATGAAATAAAAAATTATTGTAAAATTCCATCATCATGTAAAGTTGAAATAAATTTATATAAAAATAATTATTATAATACTAATTATTTATTAGTTTGTAGAAGTAGTATTCATTCATATGAAATATTAAGTCCTGGTCAAATAACAAAAAAAACTATTTTCTCAGGAGAATATCAATATTATATAATTGATACAATTCCAGATGAAAATTTAGGAATAAGAATAAATACAATTTTCCTTGATGGATATGGTGAAATATACATTAATACAAATTTAAATAATAAAAATTTAACTTCTAATTTCCCAAATAGAACTAAATATGAATATGCAAATATTGATAAATATAATTCAGAAGGACAAAATTTACTTATTCCTGCAGAAGATATTAAAACTAATGAACCAATTAGATTATTTATTACAATTTTTGGTGCTTTACCTTCTTATGCTTCTAATAGATTAGAATATACTATTTCATTTACTAATTTAATAAATGAATTAGAAACTAATAAAAATTACCAATTTTATATTCTTAAAGGAGAATATCAATATTTTAAATTTAATATTAATAAAAGAGTAAAAAGAATTTATATTACAATGACAAATAAAATTGGAGATGCTGATTTATTTTTAAATTATGGGAAAGAATTTCCAACAGTTAAAAATTATACTTGGAAAAGTTCAGGAGGATATAATGAATTTATAGATGTGACATATAAAGATAATTATTTTAGTCAAAAAGGTTTAACTGACATAATGGGAGAATATTCTTTAATGATAAAATCATATGGTAATTATTCATATAATTTATATATATCAAATGAAGATGTTAAATTATTACATATTAGTGAATCATCACCAAACGGTTGTTCAACAAATGAAAAAAATGAAATATGTTATTTTAGATATGAAAATATAAATGATGCTACTATTAAAGAATTAAAAAATAAAGAAATTATATTTTATATTGAATATACTTATGGTAGTGGAAATATATTTGCTTCTTTATTTAAAAATGGTAATTATGAGAATATAATGGGAAATTTACCTAATATTAGAAAATATGAATATATAAATGAAAATAGATATAGTTATCTTAGAGTTAAATTAGATAGAAAAAATATTAAATATACTATTGATAGTGTTATTATTGTTGGTGTTGAATGCTTAGATAAATGTCTTTTTGATATGAGTGTTGTTCAATTAAAAACTGAAGAAGATATTGCAAAAAATAAATATCTTTCTATTGATAAAGATAATATTTTTTATTTAAGTCCAAATAAAAAAGAAGATTATATTTTTAATTATTACTTTAATAATTATAATCAAAATTTAAATTATGAAATTAGATCTTATAGTGGAAATGGTTTTATAAGAATTTATATTAATGGAACAAAATATGATTATGAAAGTAAAACTACAAAAGTTGATTATCATCATATTGCAGATTATGAAATTAAACAAGAAAATGAGAATTCAATTTCAAAAAATATTGATTTTAATATTGGAAAATATCATACTGTTTACTTTCAAATAAAACCAAGAACAGATTTTATATTTTTTATTCATTTAAATTTTGAAAGTGATTGGATTAAATTACCAATTGGTAAAATTTCAAATCATATTGTTACTAAAAGTAATTTTTATTGTTATTTTGATTTTTTAAGTGAAATGAATGAAGTTGTTATTACTATTAATAATGAGTCATCAAATAAAAAAATTCAATTTTATTCTAAATTAAATCTTTTAGATAAAGAAAAATCAGATGCAGATTTTTATTATTCAGTACCATCATTAACTAATTTTGATTTTAAAGGAGAAAGTAATAATATTTTACCATCAGTTTCATTTAAAGCTAAAAATCTTCCTAATGAATTAGTTAATAATAAAACAAAAATTGCAAGAATGTTAATTTTAATTAGAATAGAAGGTGTATATTATGGAGAAAATAAAATTTCTATTTTAGTTTCTCCTAATGTTAATAATTATCAAAGAATTATATCACAACAAGGATTATATTATTTTTCTTCTTTATCAAATATAACTAAAGATAAAACTATATTTAATTTAATTAAAAAAAATAAAGATGATAATTTAATGATAATTGAAATTTCTTCTTGTCAAGGGGATTATGGTTATTCTTTAACTGATACTATTTCATCAAGTCAAGAAATATCAAAAGAAAATAATGTAAATTCAAATCAATTAGATACATTAGGAAAAAAAACTATTTTAGTTAAAGATTTAAAAAAAAATGAATATTATTTATATATTTGGGGAACAAAAGAAGATGATGTTAATTGTCTTATTCATAAAGAAAGATGTAATTTCGATATTGAATTTTTAATGTATTATTATACTATTAAAGCAGATTATTTTAATAAAACAATGTATTCATATTATTTTGAATATCAAAATATTGGTAGTGGGAGAATTTTACTTACATTACCTAAAATTTATAAAAAAAATACTGCAAATGAAGAAAAAATAATTGATATTAATGCAACTTTATTTGTTACAAAAGAACCTAAAGAATTTAAATATTATGAATCTATATGTTATTTAAGTAAAAAAGCAAATAATAAAGTTCCTGAAAAAGATTTTAATTATACTTATAATAAAGAAAAAAATCAAATTGTAGTTTCTGGATTGAAAAATAAAGAAACTTATTTAATGAATATTTTAATTAATAATATCAAAACTGGAGAAATTTATACATTAAAACCAATGTTAATTACTATAGCTTCTGGAAGTAATAATTTATTCATTATTATAATATGTGTTGTTTTATTATTCATTATTATTGGAATTGCTATTTATTTTTATAAGAAATATAGAACAACTAAAGAAATATTAAATTATGAAGTTAATGATATTAGAAATTTAAGTAGTATTCCTAAATCAATTGCAGAAATGAGAGATATTTCAAAGAAGAAAGAAAAAGAAAAATATACTTCTTTGACTGAAGACACAAATGAAATTTAATATGATAAATATCTAAATTAATTATTAATAGTTATTTTTATAGAAATTAAAATTTTTAAATATTTAATTAAATGATATATTTAAATATAAAATAAAAATGAAAAAAGAAGAAAAAAAAGGAACTATAAATTCGGTTTCAATGATTGCAACAGCAGATAAAACAATAAAAATATATCAACCTCAATTTATTCAATTAATAAGTAAAAAAGAAAAAATACAAAAAAGGAAAAATGATTCATTAAATAATAAAATAAAAACTTTAGAAAAAAAGGAAAAAATAAAAGAAAAAATAAAAGAACAAATTAAAGAAGAAAATAAACCAAAAAGATTTGAAAAATATAATTATTTAGATGAAAAAATATTAAAATATCATAAAAATCCACATGAATATATAGATTATTTATTAGAAAAATGTTTTCAAGATAATTATATAAAATCACCAAGTGATGAAGAAATAAAAAAGACTATAGAAAAAGATTATGATAATTTTTTATTACAATTAATAAATAAATTTCAACAATTTCATAATAATCAAAAATATAAATTAAAACAATTAGAAGATAAAATAAAAGGACATGATGATAATAAAAAAAATAAAAAAATATTAACTGAACATGATGAATTAATTTCAGAACCTATTTATAATGGTGAAAATATAAAAGATATTTTTTTAGTTGAACCAAAAAATAAATTTAATTCAATTTTAAATTCAAAAAATAATATTGCAAATAATATGATTAATGATAATACAAGTAATTTTTATGTTCCAAGAATTGCAAATAATGTCATTTCATGTTTAAATGATGTTAAAGTTAATATTCCAAATAATAAATTTATTTCTATTGAAAATGTGAATTTACAACATAAAGATTATTGGAATGATAGAAAATTTTTTGATCTAGAAAGAGATAAATTGAAAAATAAAGAAAAATGTGAAAATGATATTCTTAACCATTATAAAAAAACTTTAGATATGCAAAATAAAATATTTGATGATATTTTTAATCATACATAAATTATTGCTTATTTTATATATTTTTTAATTATAAAAACAATTTGCTTTTATTACATTTTTATAATAGAAAATAAGAAATTATATTACAATCATTAATTTAAATAATAATTATTTAATTTATTGAATGTTTATTAAGGAAAAATAGTAAACAATTTTATGAATTCAAAACATAAAGTCTATATTAAAAAATTAATTTTAAATATTATTATTTTCTTCATATAAACATAATTAAATAAATATGAGAAATTTAAATAATAATAGTCCATCAACATTTACTTTAAGTTCAAATAATCATCATGTTAAATTCAATTCTACAAAAACAATAAATGGTTCTGAGTTATATAATGATTCTATAATAAAAAAATATAAAGAAAATTTAAATACTTTAATTTTTATATTAGAGCAAAATAAATATTTACAAAATAGATTAATAAGAAATATAGCTGTAAAAGAAGAAGAATCTAATCAAAATAGAAATAATTATGAATCTACTAATTATAGACTAAATAATTCTATACTTAAATTTTTTTTAAATTCAAAAAATGAAATTTTTTTTATTGTTATAAACAGACAAAGAATATATGCTAGTAATTTTATCATTAATAAATATGATAACTTTAATCAAAAATTAATTTTTGATTTATCTCAAATAAATAGAATATATATTCAAAATTATTTTATTCCAAATAATAATCCAGATAATTTTATTTATATTTTATTATCAAATAATATAATTATTCAAATTGATTATACAAAAAATAGTGATGAAAATAATAATTTAATTCAAAAAATTTTTGAAATAAAACTTTCTAAAGCTCATTCAAAAAAATCAAAAGAAGATGAAGAAAAAATAAAAGATTTTAATATAACAGAATATGAATGTCAAATTAATAAAGAAAAACAATTTTCATATCTTTTATATAAATTTCAAAATAAAAAAAGTAATATAAACTTTTGTATAAGATTCCCAAACAATAATGAAGATCAAGAAATTCTATTTTTTTCAATATATAAAAATAAATATTTAGTATTAGCTTTAAATGGAGGAAAAGTAAGATTAATATCTTTAGAAACATTTAAAATATTATCACAATATAAAAGTAATTTTGGTCAAATTTCTTCAATTTCTTTTTCTTTTGATGGTAATTTATTAGGAATTGGGGCCCAAGATAATAATGGTTATATTATAAATTTAAATTCTCTAAATATTATTTCTTGTTTAGAAGGACATGAAAATTACATAAGTAAAATGATATTTGAATTACAAAAAATAGAAGATTATAACAATAATCAAAATAATTTAAATGATATATTAATAAATAGAACAAATTCAATTAATATAAATAAAAAAACAAAATTTCAAAAAGTAGATAAAGAAAAAATATTAACATATTGGAAAAATACACATAATAAAGATCCAAATGAAAAAAGAAATGTATATAGAAAAATGTCAACAATGAAAAGAATAATACAAAATCCTTTAGATAAAATATATGATATATATACATGTGGTTTAGATGGAAAAATTGGTTCATATAGAATTGAATATATTAATACTAATAATATTAATGGAAATAATAATAATGGACATAATATTTCAAATAATAATGATGATGATGATGGCTGTATACCAACAAGTAGAGATAATGAAGAGTATATTGAAAATAAAAATAATATTCTTCATTTTTCAAAAAAAATATATGAGTTAAAAAATTATATTTATTTATATCCTCCTAAAAATAATGATGATTATGAAAAAGCTCATTTTGATTTTATGAATCCTATTATTAATGAACCTATTATAGATTTTTTTAAAATTGATTTGTTTACTATTATTGCTTGTAAAGTTAATATTACTGGAAGTGAAGTTAAATTAATTTTTTTTGATGGAGAATTAGACAATGAAAATTTAAAAGATAATGATAAAAATGATAGTAACAATCCTTTTAATTCAAAATTTAATCTAAAAAATAATTTAATAGATAATAATAAAAAGAATAATAATAATAATAATAATACTAATACTAGTAATAATACTAGGAATTCAAATTTAAATAAAATTTTTAATAAAAGTAATAATAGTGAAACTAGTATTTCTTCAATTGCTTCTCAAGTTGATGAATTAAATAAAACAAGTGTTAAACCAAAACAACCTAAATAATTTTTTTTAATTTTTTAGAATTTTTTTTATTGTATTATTTAACAAAAAAATTTAAATTTATTTTTCATATATATATAATATTTTCAATAAAAAAATGTATTTTTAAATCATTTATCATTTTAATTGACACAAATAAAATAATTTAAATAAAAATAATAAATGGAAGAAACTAATAAAGAAAAAAGTGAATATTATATTCATATATCAAAACATATTCCTAAAAATCAAATAATATTTGGATTTATTTTAATAATGAAATTTCTTCCATTATTTGTAATAACACATGATTGGAATCTTTCATATAAAAGAGGAATTTCATTTTGGATAAGAAAATTTACTTTATCTGAAGTTTTATCTTCATCAAAAGTTTATTATTTATATATGGTTATAGTAATAATATTATTTATTTTAATATTAATGTGTTGTTTTGCTTTTTATTTTTTTAATATATTAAAACATTATCAAAATTTAGAAAAAATATTTTCTTATATATTATTCTATTTATTTTACGTATTTAATCAATTTATTTATTCAATAATTTCAGAAGTTTTATTTAATAATAAAAAAAAACAAATAAATGATATATTATATTTACTAATTGTAGGTATAAGCATAATTACAATTATATTAATATTTTATTCAAATGTTAGTTTATGTACAATTTTTCTTCATATTCCTTTATTTATTAAAAATAATGCTTTAATTATTAATCCTTTAAATGAAATTGACTATTCTACTGCTGCTTTAAGTTTAATTCAAGGATGTGTTCAATTAGAATTTCATTTAGATTTTAAAAAATTTATTGCTATTAAATGCATTACTAGAGGTATTTTTTGTGCCTATTTTATTAAAGATTTTATATCTTTTAATAAATATTATAATAGATATTATTTAGAATATTTAAAAAAATTATTTTTATCTGCATGTTTTTTGTCTTGCATTGTTGAATGGTGTTTTTATTATGATTATATTAATAAATTAAAAATTTTACAAAAAGAATTAGGTATTATTTTATTAAAATTAGTTTTAGAAATATTATTTGCTATAATTTTAACTACTATTTATTTTAAAATTGACAGTAAAATAATATTATCAAGAGTCAAAAATATTAATGTTAAAAAATTAAAAAGTTTTGATTATAATATGATTAATTTTTTTAATATAATTTATTATGGTGATAGAGTAAATTTACTTGAAACAATATTAATTGAATTTAATAATAATTTAGAAAAAATAAATCATAAACCAAAATGTAAAAATAAAACTTGTTTTATATGTTATCGTTATTCATATGAAACATTCATCACTGAAATGGAAAATTTTATAAATAAACAAAAAAAGAAAGAATATACAAATTTACATGATGATTTTCCATTATTATACAAATATTTATATAACCAGATTACATCATTATATGATTCAATTAAAATTAATGATAGAAAAAACATTGTAACTAAATTATTTATTGTAATTACTTTTTATTTAATTTTTGAAAAAAATGAAATAAAATGTTTATATTTAATTGAAAAAGTGAATTCTTTAGATAATGAAAATAAAAAAGGTTTTTATGTATATCAGATTGAATTTTTAATTAATCAAATATTATTATTTTATAAAAGAAAACAACATAAACAATTAAATTTATTAAACTCAAATAATGAAAATATTGGGAAAATTCTATTTGTAGAAAAATTAATAAAAGATTCTTTAAATTCGATAAAAAATACAATGACAATATTTAATAATGATTGTGTTGATTTTAATACTTTTTCACGAATTATTACAAATTTCAACCAAGAATATAAGATTTTAATTCATAAAATAAATAATTTATTCGAAGAATCAAAATGTAATATTCCTTATTCAGAAGATAAATTTTCTTTATATTTTAATTATGTATATGGAGAAATACCACAATGTTTAAGTAGTAATTTTAAAAATTTTTTTTCATTACAAAGTTCTTCATTAATTCAAATTTTTATGAAAGATACTTATTTATTATTATTTAAGGTAACATTTACTTTAAAAGATATTAATTTAATAATAAATTATGCTTCACCAGATTTAGTAAAAAAGTTAAGATATTCAACAAATGAATTCAAAACCTTAGATATTAAAAATTTATTTGCAAAAACATTTTATAAATGTTATAAATATACAATAACTCATTTTTTAAGAAATGGAAAAGATATAATAACAATAGAAAATTTTTGTCTTTTAGATAAAGATAAATATGTAATTTTATTTGATGTTGAAGGAACTTCATTATATACAACAAATGGTATGGTACTTTTTTTAAAATTAAAACCTGCAAAAGAACAAAAATTAATTAAAGAAAAAGACAAAAAATCAAAAAAAAAAAAGAATATTTTAAATAATAATATTAATAATTTAAATGGCTCATGTTTTGTTTTTAGTAATAATTCAGGAAGAATAGTATCTTTAAGTAGAGGATTTGAAGATTTTTTTCATTTAAAATATCATGTATTAAGAGATAATCATTTAAATGTAAAAGACATTTTTCAATTAGAAAAATTAGTTTATAAAGGTAATTTTTATATAAAATTAATAGATGTTTATGATAATATAATAGAAATATTTAATGAAAAAATTGGTTTAATTGGAGAAGATGATTTTTCAAAATCAATAATTGAAATTAAAGATATTAAAAGTAGGATATTAAATTGTGGAATTAATTTTAATGTTGATGTAAAATATGAAAAAAGATTAATGAAAAGAGATCAACATGTTAACAAAATTTATTATTTATTTATGATTGAAATAAATTTAATTGAAGGAAATCTTCTTATTAATAATAGTGAAATAAATTCTACTTATATTTCTAATACTAATATAATAAGTAAAATTGATGAAAGTTGTAATAATAATTTTAATATTATAAATGATAATATTAATGCTCCTAGAAATGTACTTGAAAAAATTATTCATACATCATTAAATCAAAAAATATTATATTCAAATCGTCTTTCTTATTTTATATTAAAAAAGTTTTTTAATACTAAAATATTAACAAATACAAATGAAAATAAAGAAGATGAAGTAGAAGAATTATTAGAAAATAAAGTGAAAAAAAACAATATAAATTTATTATCTAATAATACAAATGGAAATGAAAAATTTTCAAATCCTTTTTTAAATGATGGAATATTAAATGTAAGAGAAATAAAGAGAAAAGATAATAAAGTAGATTTTAAAAAATATATGGTAATAAAAGAAGACAAATATATATTAAGATATATAGTATTAATTTTATCAATATTATTCCCAGTATTATTTATAATAATGATAATATATAAATTAAATAGTTTATCAGTACAACAAGAATATTTTGAAGGTCACATTAACTTTGAAATGGTAGGTTTAACTTTAGTAGATGTATTATCAAAAGTAATAAATATGCAATTTCAAGGTAACAATCTTCAACCAGATATATTAGAAAATAATTTTAATAATTCTTTTTCATATCATGAAAAACAATTATTTGAAAGAATATATGATTATAATTCTTTTTATATTAAATTTTATGATTTTTACACTGGTAAAATTGTAAGAACTGACCCATATTTTTTTGAATTATATCAAAAATCAGTTTTATATAAAATTCCAGATCAAAATGGTTTAAAAATAAATTCAACTGCTCAAATGTCATCTATTCATTTAAGTGAATTATTAAGTTACTTATCTTTAACTGGTCCAATTTCAATTTATTATAATAATTCTGATTATTATTATAATAAAAGTATGGTTACTAATTCAAATATTTCTGAATTAAATTATTATTATTCTGCTTCTGGTTATGTAGGTTTTTTAATTAATTTTTTAGCTAGTTATAAATATTATAATAATGAAATTACATGTGGTACACATGCTTTAGATAAAAAA
>JAEEGL015863922.1_pt1 | contig 11013 bp, 8 predicted proteins | sample 9134231 | NCBI WGS metagenome assembly JAEEGL01 (sample SAMN16246548, study PRJNA631951) | gut metagenome | biome: gut microbiome; feature: rumen; material: fiber-attached | host: Bos | place: Iran: Karaj | collected 2018-10
CGGAAAGAGCTAACATTGCGCTTATACTCATAGAACGGATCGCCCGGGCAGATGGCAACGCCTTTGTCCAGCGCCTTCCGGTAAAGCTCAACGGCCGAGATGTTGTTCGGCATCGTTACCCAAAGGAACATGCCGCCTTCGGTCGGAGTGAGCTCACAGCCTGCGGGCAGATATTTCTTCAGGCAGGCGACCATCAGATCGGACTTGGCCTTGTAGAGAGCCTTTGTCTTTTCGATATGCTCGTCGACGTCATTGTCAGCAAGATACTGCGCCAGCACCATCTGGCTGAAGATGTTGGTGTGCAGGTCGGCTGTGGCTTTGTAGCTGAGGAGTTTGTCATGGAGTTCCTTATTGCGGACGCAGATCCAGCCTATGCGCATGCCCGGTGTTACGATCTTGGAAAAAGTACCGAGCATGCAGCACTGTTCACCAAGCTCTTTGCCGAAGCTGTCGGTTGCGGTGCCTGCGAAACGCAGTTCACGGTAGGGATTGTCCTCGAGCAGGAGAACATTGCTTTCCTTGAATATCTCAACGACCTTGTCGTGAACTTCCTGCGAATAGCTCAATCCTGTGGGATTCTGGAAGTTCGGTATCAGATAGGCAAATTTGGCCTCGGGGTTGTTTTTGATCGTTTCGGCCAGCTCATCACAGTCGATGCCGTCCGGATTCATGGTCACGGTCAGAACGACAGGGTCGAAGACATGGAAGGACTGAAGTGCGACAAGATATGTAGGATCCTCGACGATGACCTTGTCACCGGGGTTGATGAGCGCAGCTCCGACCATAGCCAGCGCCTGCTGCGAACCGTTGGTGATGATGATATCGTCCGGACTGACGTCTTTTACGCCCATGGTCTCATAGCGCTTGGCGATCCACTGGCGCAGAGCAGGCCAGCCGGGGGTGGAGCTGTACTGCAGTGCAGTAACTCCGTTCTGCTCAAGTACCTTCTTAGTGGCGGCTTCCATCTCCGGGATAGGGAAGGAAACCGGGTTCGGCAGGCCGCCGGCAAACGAAATTAAATCAGGAGAGGCAGCTGCAGCCAGTATGGAAGCGGTGAACTCACCCTGAAAATCGGGTTTTGTGATCCTGTCGGAAAGATTGAGTTTCATCTTTTGTATTCTCCTTTTTTGTGATCATAGTATAAAATATTACCGGAAAGGATTAGTAAAACAGAAGTCATCCGTATTCAGATGTTCTTTTTGAGAAGAATTGCGTTCTATAATACACCAGCACATTTCATTTGTCATTGTTTTTTTGGAAACATGACCGTCGCTATGGCATCTGCTGCCATATGCTGTGTTTTTCTCCATGACGGATGGTCAGAAAACAGCGATTATCGAGCAAGCAAAATGAAGCCGCGTTAAGCACGGCTTCATTTTAATATGTATCTTGTTCAGGCCAGTTTCAGTTCACGGCAGGTGCCGGGGCCGAAGGCTTTTTCCATCTCCTGTTTATAGAAGGGAAAGAGATCCGGCGGCATGAGCGCCTGTACGCATCCGGCGAATCCTCCGCCATGCACTCTCCATGCCCCTTTGCCCTCGAGCAGTTTTGCGCTGAGCTCAAGGCCCTCTGCGAGTTTTGTGTCTCCGGCGCCTTCTGCAACTATGTTGTTGAGCTGGTTTTCGGATGATCTTCCGGAGGCGTTCATCAGCCGCATGTATTCCTCACCGTTTCCGGCTCTGAGAGCATCACGCATCCGAGGGACTCTTTCGTTCTCTTCGAAGAAGTGCTTCGCTCTCCTGACGGGTCTCTCATCAGTGCTCCAGCCCTTTGCAAAGAAATCATCGGGATCCACATCGCGGAGAACTTTCTTGCCGAACCTTGCAGCGATGCCGTCCATTTCGATGCGGATGGAGGCATAGGCATCGTCGAGGCCGGCGTGGGTGCCGCCCGTATTCGCAAGACAGAGAGTGAGGCCCATGGATCCGAAATCCGCTATGATCGGATCGATCTCCATTGTCCTGAAGTCGACATATACCGCATGTCCGAGGGAGCAGGCAAGCTGGTCCATCAGTCCGCAGGGCTTTCCGAAGTATTCGTTTTCGGCGTACTGGGCGGCCTTTGCGATAAATACGGGATCTGCCTTTCCCCCGTTATAGAGTTCGTTGAGTATCCTGCCGACCATCACAGAAAACGCGGCGGAGGATGAAAGACCGGAACCGGAGGGAAGCGTGCTTGTCACCTTTGCTGAGAAAGGTCCGATCTCAAAGCCGTTTTCCCTGAAATATGCAAGCATGCCGCGCATGAGTGCTCTGGATGTGCCGTAGTCTCCGGGAATGATATCGAGCAGATCCGTCTCTGCATAGAAAGGCTTAAAGCCATCCGACTCGATCGCAACTCTCGTTCCGGATCCTTTTTCTACAACTGCGGTGAGGCCGAGGTCTACCGCAGAGGCCAGTATCCTTCCCTGCTGGTGGTCGGTATGGTTTCCGGAAAGCTCTGTTCTTCCCGGGGTAAAGATGGTGATGCTCATGAAGATATGTTCTCCGAAAATGATTATTTATACAGTACCAGCGCTATGGCTTCAAGGGTCTCGGTGCCTTTGTTTATCAGGCTGTGGCCCTCACCGTCGTCCACGAAGGCGATGTCGCCGGGGCGGAGAGTTACAATATTGCCGTTGTCGCTGTATTCGCCCTCACCCTTGAGGATATAATAGGTCTCGCCGTCGCCGTGGTGGATGTGCCAGCCTATCTCGCAGCCGGGCTCAAGGAAAAGATGGTTGAACACTCTTCCCTTGTTGTACATCTCCTCACCGGGCTCGAGAATATGGAACATTTTCGCCTCGCCTGCGCCGTTGAATAGCTTCTTCTGGTCCTTTACGCGGTTTTCAGCTCTTTTTATCATTTCTTTCTCTCCTTATCACATTCCCAGGTCTTCGTCTATCAGCACTACTTCGGTCGTCATTCCCATCATCGGGCCCCAGAGCACTAGCAGAGCGTTGCAGATGCGGTTTTCCGAACGGCAGTCATGGCACTTGCCGTCCACCTGGCAGGGATTCTTATAGGGGAAACGCTTGCCGTTTTCTATAGCGGCGGTGTTTCTTGCCCTGAACAGGGCGGATTCGAAATCGGGGCATATCTTGTTTTTGCCTGCAATTATGAATACGCGTTTGTCGCCGAATACCTGGCCGGCGAGCCTGTTGCCTCTGCCATCGATGTTGAGTATCTCGCCGTTTTCAGAGATGGCGTTGGCACTTGTGATATAGACCTCAGCCGCATTGGCCTTCTTCAGAGTCTCAAGCCCCGGCTCCTTCCAGTGCCAGAACACCTCGTTGTTTTCAGCCAAAACGTCGTAAAGCCCCAGGTCCGCGGCAGTCTTGCATCCGCCTATGCCGACGCTCGTGCCGCTGATCTGCCCGGCAAGATAGCTGACAGCTTCCTCACCGCTCGAAAAGTGACTTACTTTGAAATGTCTCAGCTTCAGGTTTCTGATGGTTTTTTCAATGTCCACATTTAGATCCTCCCTTTCAAATAATCGTATATTATCCAAATATATACTGATTATATTTAAAAAAATATTCATTGTAAAGGGGTAAGGGATTTGGTATAATACCTTACTGTATTGTGTAAAACCGAAAGTATGTCCAAGGGAGGCGAAAGCGTGAATAAGAAACTGAAAAGGTTTGCCGAATCCGGCGTTCTCATTCACTTTTTCTTTCTTATCGCTTTTGCGGTAGCGACCTGGTTCTTCGGTATGCATGAACTTGCATACATAGAAGCCGGCGTTATAGTCTTTCTCATGATCTTTTCTCTTGTCATGGCGGCAAGAAAGCGCAGACAGCTCGCCGAGTTCATAGAATCGATCACCTATGAGACGGATAATGCAAAAAGCAATACACTGATGAGTTTCCCGCTGCCCATAGTCGTTTTCAGGCTCGATGATTCCCGTATCATCTGGGGCAACGAGATGTTTTTCGATATGTGCGGCTCCAAGGGCGCGAGGCTTGATGCCATGATGACCGATCTTGTCCCTCAGTTCAGCGGCAAATGGCTGCTCGAGGGCAAGAAGCGCTACGGTTCTCTTATAGAACTCGGGGGCAGGAAATACCAGCTGCACGGCAATATCATAAGATCTGCCAAGGATGAGGCCGATGCGGCCTTTATGGGCATCACCTACTGGATCGATGTGACCGAATACGATGATATGCGCATCCTCTATGAAGAGAGCCGCCCGGTTGTGGGCATAGTCATTATCGATAATCTTGATGAGCTCATAAGGAACTATCCGGAACGCACCAAAAACGATATACGTGATGCCATAGAGGACAAGCTCAACCAGTGGCGCGATGATAACCACGCTATCCTCCGCCGCTACGAGCGCGACAGATATATTGCAGTATTTGAAAAGAAATATACGGATAAGCTGAGAGAGGGAAAATTCAGCATAGTGGAGGAAGTCCACTCGGTAGAAAACCCGATAGGCATCTCTGCCACTATCAGCATAGGCTTCGGCGAGGATGCCGAGGACTTTTCCGAAGCGCTGCACTTTGCGAGCAACGCAGCAGAGCTTGCACTCTCCCGCGGCGGAGACCAGACGGTCGTCAAGAACCGGCACGGATTCGAGTTCTACGGCGGGCGCGGAAGCGAAGTTGAGAAGAGGACCAAGGTAAAATCCAGAGTCATGGCGAATGCCTTCGCCGAACTGATAAGATACGCCTCAAAAGTATATGTCATGGGCCATAAATTCGCTGATCTCGACGCGGTCGGCGCCTGCGCCGGTATAGTGTGTCTTGCGAGAAAATTCGGTGTTAAGGCCTATATCATCATGGATCAGGAAAACAATGTTTCCAAGGAACTGATCGCAAGACTGAAGACTGATGAAGATTATGCCCACGCATTCATCTCTCCGCAGGACGCCATGCTCAGAGCTGACAGCAACACTCTTCTTGTGGTGGTAGATACCAACAGGCCCGAACAGGTGGAGGATCCGGATCTGCTGGAGACCTGCAACAAGGTGGCGGTCATCGACCATCACAGAGTTGCTGCCACGTATATCCAGAATTCGACGCTCAGCTTTATAGAGCCTTATGCTTCATCAGCTTGCGAACTTGTGAGCGAGCTGCTCCAGGAGGAGATCGAAAAGCAGGATATCAAGCAGTGCGAGGCAGAGGCTATGCTCGCCGGCATGGTGCTCGATACCAAGAGATTCGCCGTAAGGACAGGTGAGAGGACTTTCGAGGCTGCTGCATATCTGCGCCGTTCCGGAGCGGACACTGCTGAGGTTATAAGACTTCTCCAGTCCGACATGGAAACGACCGTTGCAAGGTATAACGTGCTCACTTCCGCAACGCTGTACAGAGGCATTGCCATCGCATCTCCGAAGGAGCCCCAGACCAGGATAGTCACAGCCCAGGCGGCGGATGAACTGCTCAATATCCAGGGCGTCGACGCCTCGATAGTCATGGTTCCGGACGGAAAGGGCGGAGCTTTCATATCCGCCAGATCCATAGGCGATGTGAACGTTCAGATCCTGATGGAGAAGCTCGGCGGCGGAGGCAACCGCAGCATCGCGGCGGCTCAGTTCGAACAGATAGACACGGATACTCTATATCAGAAGGTCAAAGAAGCGATAGATGATTACTTTGACGAATGATCATCGATGATACGGAGGATATGATATGAAAGTCATTTTTCTGCAGGATGTAAAAGGTCAGGGGAAAAAGGGTGAGATGAAGGAAGTGTCCGACGGATACGCCCGCAATTATCTCATGCCCCGCAACCTTGCCACCCAGGCCACGGCCGATAATCTGAACGCACTGAAGATAAAGGAAAAGGCCGCTGCTGCAAAGGCAGCCAGGGAAAAGGCTCAGGCTGAGGAAAACGCCAAAAAGCTCGAGGGCGTTCAGGTGATGATCCGTGCCAAGGCCGGCAGCTCCGGAAAACTCTTCGGAGCCGTTACTTCCCAGGAGATAGCAGATGCGCTCAGGGAGCAGTACGGCATCGATATAGAGAAAAACAAGATCGTGCAGGGAGACCCGATAAAGCAGTACGGCGCTTATACGGTTAAGGTCAAGCTCGGCTATGAGGTGAGCGGGACTGTGAACCTGCTCGTTGTAGAGGGCTGAAAAGGGCAGTTATATTAAGATTTCGGGAAGGGGGAATACAAAATGGATGAACTGCTCGGCAGAAGCGTGCCGCATTCTGAAAGGGCAGAGCAGGCCGTGATCGGCTCCATGCTCATAGATCCTGAATGTATTCCGGAAGTGCTTGAGTCCCTCAAGGCGGATGAGTTTTATTCGCAGGTGAACAGAGATATTTATGAGACTCTCTATTCCATGTTCGCCTACGGTTATACCATAGATTCCGTAACGCTTATCGACCGCCTGAAGGTCAGAGGCGTATATAATGAGAGCACCGAAGATTATATCTACAGCATCGTTGCACAGACGCCCACCGCATCGAACGTGAAGGAGTATGCCTCCATTGTAAAGGAAAGAGCCCTGCTCCGCCGTCTCGGAGAAGCCGCAGACAACATAAGGGAAATGGTTTATGATGGCTCCGGCGAGGCGGACAGCGTGCTCGAGGCTGCTGAGAAGCAGATCTATGCTCTCAGGAGCGGAAGAAATATCGGGAGGCTGCTTCCCGTTTCATCTGTAGTTCAGAATGTTTTTGACCAGCTCAATGAGGCGGCAGAATCCGGAGACAGGATCCCCGGCATACCCACAGGCCTGCCTGATCTGGATAACGTTACTCTCGGTCTCAACAAATCCGAGCTTATAATAATCGCCGCCCGTCCCGGCATGGGCAAAACGAGTATAGCTCTGAATATCGCTCTCCATGCCGCTATGAATGAAAAGAAGAACGTAGCGATATTCTCTCTGGAAATGTCCAGGGAGCAGCTGGTAACAAGGCTGCTTTCAAAAGCGGCTCTCGTTCCGGCGAAGAATCTGCTCACGGGCCATCTGACCGAGCAGCAGTGGAAGGATATAGCCACTGCGGCACAGGCTCTGAGCGAAACAAACATTCTCATAGATGACAATTCCTCTGTCACCGTTGCGGATATAAGTGCGCAGTGCCGGCGTCTGAAAAAGCTGGATCTCATAGTTATAGACTATCTCCAGCTTATGGGATCTTCCGGAAGCGGCAGGTCCTGGTCCAATGAGAGCAGAACTCAGGCCGTCAGTGATATCAGCCGTATGATGAAGATAATGGCAAAGGAGTTGAACGTTCCCGTCATCTGCCTTTCACAGCTCTCGCGTGCAAGCGAGGGCAGGCAGGATAAAAGGCCCGTGCTCTCCGACCTGAGAGAATCAGGCGCCATAGAGCAGGATGCGGACGTTGTCATAGGCCTTTACAGGCAGGGATATCACGATAAGGATGCCGAGGATCCGAACCTTGCCGAGGCCATAGTGCTCAAAAACAGAAAGGGCAGAACGGATACCGTCGAGCTCAACTGGATACCGGAGTATACATCCTTCGGCTCCAGAGACACAATGCATGAAGACGATTACTGATCTCGTTTCCCGTTATGATATGCTTCCCCTCGGAAGCAGAGTCCTCTGTGCCGTATCCGGTGGAGCGGACTCCATGTGTCTTCTGAACTGGCTTTCATACAATGCCGAGACGCTTGAGATAAGTGTTGCGGCTGCCCATTTCGAGCACGGGATACGCGGAGATGAATCGCTCAGGGACATGGCCTTCGTTGAAAAGGCCTGCAGGGCGATGGGCATACAGCTCTTTATCGGCCGCGGAGATGTTCCCCGGTACGCCGAAGAAAAAGGCTTGGGCCTTGAAGAAGCTGCCAGAGAGCTGAGATATGAGTTCCTCAAAAAGACGGCGGAGCAAAACGGATTCGACAGGATAGCCACCGCGCATAATGCGGACGACAATGCCGAGACCGTTATCTTCAATCTCGCAAGAGGCAGCGGGGCTGCCGGTATCTGCGGGATACCGCCTGTAAGAGGAAATATCGTGCGGCCGCTTCTCGAAACAACGAGGACCGAGATAGAGAGATATCTTGAAGAGCATGGCGTTTCTCATATTGAGGACAGCACCAACAGTTCTCAGCAATACAGCCGCAACAAGATAAGACTGCAGATAATGCCCGTGCTCAGAGAGATAAACCCGTCGGTCTCCAGGGCGATCCTCAGGACCGGGGACATGCTCAGAGAGGATAACAGGCTGCTTGATCAACTGGCGGATGAGTTCATCGCCGGGCATTTCAACGGGGAGAGCGTAAGATCCAACGAGCTTGCTGCTCTTCCGGATGCAGTGGAGGCAAGGGTGATCCGAAAGCTGTGCCCGCAGAACGTAAGCGCGGTGCATACCAACGACATTATGAAGCTTGCAACAGGAACAGAGCTTGCTTTCATCGATGTTCCCGGGGCGAGGATAAGAAGACAGAAAGGAAGGATCTATTTTACGGATCCTCCCGTTCCAAAAAATAAAAAGAAAAAACAGACCTGATAAAAGAGGGAAAAATGGAAAAAGATATCGAGAGCATCCTTATAACGGAAGAGGATCTCAAAGCAAAGGTCAGGGAGATAGGCGCGCAGATCTCTGCGGATTATAAGGGGAAAACACCCATATTCGTGGGCGTTCTCAAGGGCTGCTTCGTCTTCATGTCGGACCTTGTGAGAAGCGTGAGCATAAACTGCTCCATGGATTTCATGGCCGTGTCCTCATACAGCGGCACGAAGACCACCGGCGCGGTGAAGATAAACAAGGACCTCAGCGAGGATATCTGCGGAAGGGACGTTATTATCGTTGAGGATATCCTCGACTCGGGCGTTACGCTCAACTACCTGAAAAACTATCTTATGGTAAGAAAGCCGGCTTCCATAAAGATCGTAACTCTGATGGACAAGCCTTCCCGCAGAAAAGCGGATGTCTATGCCGACTATTCCTGCTTCGAGGTGCCGGATGCCTTCGTGGTGGGTTACGGGCTCGATTATAACGAGAAATACCGCAACCTGCCCTATGTGGGCATTCTTAAGCCTGAAGTGTATATGTGAGGTGATCACTTGAAGTCAAATAAAAACCGAAACCGTATAAGAGATATAGGATTTTATGTTCTTCTCCTGCTCATCATCGTTGCTGTTATTGCAACGATGACCAGAGACAGCGTCAGCGAGTCGCTCGTTTATTCGGATCTCGTTGATCTGTTCAAAGAGGAAAAGGTGGAGTCTTTCGTCACCGAGGGCGAAAGCATCACTCTGAAGGTAAGGACAGGGAATCCGGAAGAGCCTCTGGAGACAAAGACTTACAGTCTCTACAGCTTCTCCGTGTTCTATGAGGACTTCCATGAGCTGATCGCCGAGCAGTATGAGGCCGGAATAATAAAGGAATATGACTACACCGAAGGCTTCACTCTGCCCTGGTGGGTAAGCTTCGTTCCTTACCTTATCCTCATAGGGCTTATGGTCCTCTGGTTTGCCCTGATGAACCGTCAGGGAGGTGGAGCAGGCGGAATTGCCAAGTTCAGCCGTGCAAGGACCAGACTCGGAAGCGAAGAGAAAAAGAAGAAGACCTTTGCCGATGTCGCGGGCTGCGATGAGGAAAAGGAAGAACTTGCCGAGATAGTAGACTTCCTCAAAAATCCAAAGGCCTTTACGGATATGGGCGCAAGGATCCCGAAGGGCGTTCTGCTCGTAGGTCCTCCGGGAACAGGTAAGACCCTTCTTGCAAAGGCTGTGGCCGGAGAGGCGAATGTTCAGTTCCTCTCCATCTCCGGATCTGATTTCGTTGAGCTCTATGTCGGCGTCGGCGCAGGCCGTGTGCGTGACCTGTTCGATCAGGCGAAGAAAGTGGCACCCTCCATCATATTCATAGACGAGATCGATGCTGTCGGCCGTCAGAGAGGCAGCGGCCTCGGCGGCGGCCATGACGAGCGCGAGCAGACCCTCAACCAGCTGCTCGTTGAGATGGACGGCTTTGGCAACAATGAGGGCGTCATAGTTATGGCGGCCACTAACAGAGCTGATATCCTTGATAATGCGCTCCTGCGTCCCGGCAGGTTTGACAGGCAGGTATATGTCGGTCTTCCTGATATCCGCGGCCGCGAGGAGATACTGAAGATCCATTCAAGAGACAAGCATCTTGCCGAGGATGTGGATCTCAACAGCATAGCCAAGGGCACTGCAGGCTTCTCAGGAGCCGATCTTGAGAACCTCATGAATGAAGCTGCACTTCTGGCTGTCCGCCGCAAGCACAGATTCGTCAGCATGGACGATATCGACGAGGCAATTCTGAAAGTGCAGATGGGACCGGAGAAGAAGAGCCGCAAGGTGAGCGAAAAGGCAAGAAAGCTGACGGCCTACCATGAAGCTGGCCATGCCGTTGCCGCAAGATTCCTCGAGCATGTCGATCCGGTGCATTATATAACCATCATCCCCCGCGGCATGGCAGGCGGCTTCACGCTCATGCGCCCGGATGAGGACGCCGAGAACTTCACCTCCAAAGCGCAGATGTTCGAGAGCATAGTGATGGCTCTGGGCGGAAGGGTTTCCGAAAGGCTCTTCCTCGATGATATCTCCACCGGAGCATCCGGAGATATCCAGCATGCAAGCTCCACCGCGAGAGACATGGTGATGAGATACGGCATGAGCGAAAAGCTCGGCCCAATCTCCTACAGTGACTCCGGCCACTCCATATTCATCGGCCGTGACTTCGGCACTACCAAGAGCTATTCCGAAGAGACCGCAGCCATAATCGATGAAGAGGTGAAGAGAATATTCACCGAGGCCGAAACAAAGTGCGAGGAGATACTCACCGCCCACGCTGAGCAGCTCAAAGCCATAGCGGAATACCTGCTCGAGCATGAGAGCATGGATGCCGAGGAGTTCGATTACTACTTCGAGCACGGCGAATTCATGCCGGTATCCGCAAAGAAGGTCAGAGAAGCCCGAAACGATCCTTCCATCGAGCGCCCCGCAAAGCACATCTCCATGACCGACGGATATGCCGAGGAACAGGCTGCCGCTGATGAAGCGGGACCTGCAGCTGAAGCCGAAGAGGAAATAAAAGCTGAGGATAAACAGGAGACTGTACCGCCCGAAGAAGCCCCGAAGGACGA
>JAEEGL016847145.1_pt1 | contig 11013 bp, 6 predicted proteins | sample 9134231 | NCBI WGS metagenome assembly JAEEGL01 (sample SAMN16246548, study PRJNA631951) | gut metagenome | biome: gut microbiome; feature: rumen; material: fiber-attached | host: Bos | place: Iran: Karaj | collected 2018-10
ATGAACCGAGTCTGTGGTGGTCAATGATCTCAAGGATCTCAGCGTTGTCCGCACCTTCTACGGTCTGGCTCTTCTCATTGTGGTCCACCAGTATGATCTGTTTCTTTCTGGCACCAAGCAAATTACGACGTGAGATCATGCCCACGAAGTGCTCATTCTCATCGAGAACAGGGAAATAACGGTGTCTCACCTGAGCCATGGTCTGCTGAATATCCTCTATAAAGTCATCTGTATGGAAGCTCACCAGTTGATCCCTCTTCATAATGGATCCAACCGGAGCACTCTCATTTATAAGGCGTGCTACCGTGAAAGTATCATGAGGTGTGGTAATGATCCTGCAGTTCTTCTCCTCTGCCAGCTTCTTAATGGTATTGGTCACTTTTGCATCAATGCACACGACGATACATGCTGCCTCGTTTTCAATGGCAACCATCTGTGTCTCATATCTGTTTCCACAGATAACGATATCTCCGGGATTGATGACTTCCTCCATTATCTCAGGTGAAGCTGTAGCTATGAGCACCTTTCCGGATTCAATGATATCATCGGGATTGCCAACATACATCTGACCATCCAGAGTATCTACAATGTTGGCGTAGCTGGTGTGTGCCTCAGATAAAAGTGTGGCATCATGAACATCCATGCAGGTCTCCATAATGTCGTTTGTGGTAACAAGCCCTTCAAGCTGTCCCTCTTTTGTAATACAAAGAGTGACAACATTTTCCTGCTTCATTCTCTCCCATGCGCGCTTTAAGGAAATCTTCTCATCGCTTGCATGCAGATCTCTGATCTCCATGTCACACACCTGTGTGCGCACGTCCTTAGTATAAATAGGTGAAGTTACTCCAAATCTGTTAAGCACAAACTGCGTCTCTTCATTGAGATGTCCGCAGCGGCGTGCCTCATATTCCTCACCTGTCATCTTCTTTTTAAGATTTGCATAGCATATTGCTGCGCAAATTGAATCTGTATCCGGGTTCTTATGCCCTATCACGTATACCGGTCTCTTTTTCATCTGTCTCTCCTAGATTTTATAAACTTAAATCCCTCACTGTCTTACCACTAAATAATAGCCTCTTAACGAAACTGATACAAGGGGCTAGCAGGCTCCATCAGCTGAATCTTCAAACTGGGATTGATAAAGATCAGCATAAAAGCCCTTTGCAGCGAGCAGACTCTTGTGGTCTCCCTGCTCGATTATCTTACCTTCATTCATTACAAGAATGCGGTCCGCTTCCTTTATAGTAGACAGTCTGTGAGCTACTATGAAGCTGGTCCTGCCCTCCATCATCTTATGGAAAGCTCTCTGAATCCTGTGCTCGGTTCTCGTATCTATGGAACTGGTCGCCTCATCAAGGATCAGCATAGGAGGTACATCCAGCATTACTCTTGTTATGCACAGCAGCTGCTTCTGTCCCTGTGAGAGGTTGCCTCCGTCTTCACCGATGACAGTGTCATAGCCATCGGGAAGCCTTTTTATAAAGCTGTGGGCATGGCTTTTCTTAGCAGCCTCAATAACCATCTCATCGGTATATCCCTCTCTGCCCATGGTGATATTTTCTCTTATCGTACCATTTCTGAGCCAGGTCTCCTGAAGGACCATGCCGTATTTTGACCTGAGATCCTGTCTTCTGACTTTTCTGATATCAGAACCGTCAACGCTGATGCTGCCTTTATCAACATCATAGAATCTCATGAGAAGATTGATCATCGTAGTCTTGCCGCTACCTGTGGGACCTACAATTGCAACTCTCTGACCTTCACTAACTGAGAGATTGAGATCCTGTATTAGTTCTCTCTCCTTATCATAGGAAAAAGCCACATCCTTGAGTTCCACATCACCCTTAACATCTGTGAGCTCGTCAAAATGCTCAGCGTCAGGAATTTCCGTCTCCTCATCGATCAGTTCAAACACTCTCTTGGCACATGCAAGTGCATTTTGAAGCTCAGTAACAACACCTGAGATTTCATTAAAGGGCTTTGTATACTGAGTTGCATAGCTTAGGAAAATGGTGAGCTGTCCCACACTCATAATACCCGCGAGACAGGCAAAAGCTCCGGACAGGGCAACACATGCGTATACGATATTGTTTATAAATCTGGTACTGGGATTTGTCAGCGATGAGAAAAACGTCGCTTTCAGGCTGGTGCTTGCCAGTCTGTCATTTATCTCATCGAACTTTTCCTCATTCTCTTTTTCATGATTAAAAGCCTTGACCACCTTTAGGTTACCCACCATCTCATCGATAAGCGCAGTCTGATCTGCCCTTGATATTGACTGCTCTCTGAAAAGCGAATAGGATCTGCTGGCGATAAACCTTGCAACCAGAAGGGATAAGGGCGTCAGAAAAAATACTACCGCTGCAATCGGAAGGCTTAAGTAAAACATGAATATCAGCGTTCCGAGAATTGTCACAATCCCCGTAAACAGCTGCGTAAATCCCATAAGCAGACCATCGGCAAACTGATCGACATCAGAAATAACCTTGCTCACAATCTCACCCTGTTGATGGGAATCAAGGTATTCAAAGGGAAGCACATGAAGCTTTGCAAAGGCATCGTTTCTGACATCCCTTACCACTCTGAAGGTTATCCTGTTATTTACTCCATACATAAACCACTGACAGGCGGCTGTTACTATTACAACTATTGCCAGCCTGATGAGCAGCATTTTTATCCTGTCAAAATCTACGTTTCCCTCTCCTATTATGCAGTCAACAACATTACCTGCAAGGATCGGCGCATACAAAGTCAGCAGCGCTGATACGACTGCCAGGATTATGGATGCAAATATTAAAATTCTGTAAGCACTCACATAGTGCAATACTCTTTTTAATTCGCGCATGGTTTTCTCTTTCTATCGGTAATTATCAGACGTTTTAACGTTTTGCTTTTTAGAATGCTCTACGTTTTCAGCTTGTCGCTCCGTACTGTGATTCATAGATTTCTCTGTAGGTCTCACAGTTATCGAGCAGCTCTTCATGAGTTCCAATGCCGCTTACACATCCATCGTCGAGAACAATGATCTTATCACAGAATCTGATGGATGAAGCTCTCTGCGATACGATGAAGGTCACCGGATTATATGGAAGCTTACTGATAGCGGATCTGAGATTCTTATCAGTCAGGTTATCCAGTGCTGATGAGCTGTCATCAAGTATTATCACTTCAGGCTTTTTCACAAGTGCCCTGGCGATCGTAAGTCGCTGTTTCTGGCCGCCGGACAGATTCTTTCCACCCTGTGTTATATCTGCGTCAAGTTCGCCCTTTTTGCCTTTTACCACATCAAAGGCCTGAGCTGTACGAATTGCATCCCAAATTTCTTCGTCACCGGCATTTTCGTTGCCCCACTTAAGGTTGTCACGTATGGTTCCCTTGAAAAGTACAGCCTTCTGTGGCACAATGCCGATCACGCTGTGAAGTGATTCTGTCGTGTACTCCTTAATATCTTTGCCTTTATACTCTATTTTTCCCGATGTGGCATCATAGAATCTGGGAATCAGGTTTATAAGTGTGGTCTTTCCTGAGCCGGTACCACCGATGATTCCTATTGATTCACCCTTTTTCGCTGTAAAGCTTACGTGTTCGATAGAATTCTCTTTACTGCCGCTGTATCTAAGCCCCACATCCTCAAAGGAAATAACTGTGTCTGAATCGGTCTGCAGACGGGCATCCAAACTTCCCTCCTGCATAGTATTCTTTTCCTCAAGCATCGCCTGAATTCTATTTCCACAGGCAATCGCCCTGGTAATATTGATGATGAGATTCGCCATCTTGATAAGCTCGACCAGAATCTGTGACATATAGTTATATAGCGCAACCACAGCTCCTGTTGTCAGAACTCCTGCGTACACTTTGTCCGCGCCTGACTTTAAGAGAATGATTATAGCCAGATTCAAAATGGCATAGGTCGCAGGATTCATTAGGGCTGAAACCCTTCCCACATACTCCTGAAGTTTTGTGAGGGAATCATTTTTTTCTTGGAAGCCGCGTATCTCTTCCTCCTGTCTGGAAAAAGCCCTTATTACCCTCACACCAGACAGATTTTCTCTCGTGAGTCCTAAGACCTTATCAAGTTTTGCCTGGACCTCTTTGTATCTGGGAATACCCCAAAGCATGATTCCAAATACCACCACAGATAGTATCGCGATGGTCACAAGGAAAATCAGTGCCTGGTTAAAGTCGATTGTGAATGCCATGAACATGGCACCGAAGACTACAAAGGGCGATCTCAAGAGTAGTCTCAAGGACAGATTGACCACAGACTGAACCTGGTTCATATCGCTTGTCATTCTGGTTATTAGCGAAGTGGCGCCAAGCCTGTCTATCTGTTCATAGGACAGTGTCTGTATATTATGGAAAAGATCACGCTTTACTCTGGCAGCAAACAGCGCTGACGCTTTCGCCGCAAAATACTGGGCAGTCACTGAGCATACATAGCCTACTGCACCGAGAAGTATCAGAACCAGCGACATTTTGAGCGCATATGCCTTATCATTGCCGCCAATTCCCACGTCTATAATCTTTGCAACAACAAGGGGTACTATAAGCTCGAAGGTAGCCTCCAACAGCTTAAAGAGCGGTCCCAATATTGCTTCCAGTTTATAATCTTTTAAATATCCAAGTAGCTTTTTCATGTATAAATTCTAAGTCCTTTCGGATAGTGGTTCTTTAGTGTTCCACCTGCGTACTTTGCCCAGCCAAGGCTGTAACCGTCTGTTGTGATCAGGTACCATCCATTATCCAGCCCTGGAACTCTAAGCGACTCGCCGCCGATGAATTTCATTGCTTCAGAAGTATCTGAGGCGATGTCATAGCTGTTAATGACTTCTTTATTGCTAAGTGTCAGTGCCAGTGAATGTGATGGCTCAAAGCGTTCTTTCTTCATTGTTCCCAGATGAAGTCCCGTCCTCATTACTGTGAGTCCGTTTATCCCCGGCATTCCTTCAGGCGCCAGATACAGCTGTTCTCCGAACATAAAAAGTGTGCCCTTTAAGGAGCCTGTAAGCTTCAATGCTCCTTTTCCACCCTTTTTATTCTTTTTGTTTGCTTTATTCTTATCCTTGCCTTTTTGCTTTTTGGAAGCGGCTTCCTCTGATTCTGATATACAGGTCGATTCAGCGCTTATATCTGACTCATCAACAATCTGAACATCTTTAAGTGTAGCTTCTGCAAAATCAGCAAAAGCATCTACATCGCCCTTCTTTACAGTCTTAACCTTGCCATTTACGCCATAAAGTCCGGCATTTAACGAAATATCGCCATCCTTTTCAAATACCGCAAGGAAATGTCCTTCTCCCTTAACCTTGTGTGGCCAGAGTCTGGCTGTGCAATGAGGGATCGTGTCGGTAATCTTCTTATCAAAGATGAAACCATGAACAGAATCACCTTCTATGTCATCGGAACTGCCGGAATCTTCAGATACCTTGTTAAGGTTTCCGAAATCCCCGGGAACCATTCCTTCGTATAGCTCTATTTCAACTGGCTTTAATCCCATGCTAAGTAGCCTTGCCGCCTGAAGTTCATCCTCCTCCGGCGCAAATGTGCATGTCGAATAGACAAGTCTCCCTCCCGGTGCAAGCATCTTAACAGCTTCCTCCAGGATCCTTGTCTGCCTGTCAGCGCAGAGCTCCACATTCTCCATACTCCAGTTTGATACAGCCTCATCGTTTTTCCTGAACATACCCTCACCTGAGCAGGGTGCATCCACAAGAATCTTGTCAAAATATCCCTCAAATACTTCAGAGAGCTGCTCAGGCTTCATATTTGTCACGAGAGCATTTCTGATTCCGCATCTCTCTACATTCAGTGACAGTATCTGCGCTCTTTTCTTATCGATCTCATTTGTGACAAGTATACCTTTGCCTCTCATCCTACCGGCAATCTGCGTACTCTTCCCTCCGGGTGCAGCACACAGGTCGAGAATCTTCTCTCCCGGCTTCGGGTCAAGATATGAAACAGGCGACATCGCACTTGGCTCCTGAATATAGTAAACTCCGGCCTCATGATACGGGTGCTTACCCGGTGCGCCGCCTTCGTAGGCAAATCCATTCGGCTCCCAGAGAATACTGCCTGTCATCTCAGACGCGCACTTCTCAAACACCTTCCGCGCTTCATCCTTGATAACAGCTTCATCCACGGAAACAGCTTCATCCACGGAAATAGCTTCATCCATGGTAATAGCTTCATCCACTTCCGCTACTGACTCTGCATCATCCATTCCACCAATAGCCGAAATCTCTCTCTTTTTCAGCGGATTAATCCTTATCGCCTTTACCGGCTCACTTTCCAGCGCCTTCTCAAAAGCCTCAAACTCATCTCCAAGTATCGCTCTTATTCTATTTTCAAACAATTTATCTAAACTCATAGCTATTTATTATATCATATATTTCTAACTCAAAGATTCTAAAAAACTGTATACAACCTAATTTACTTTAAGTGCTCACAGCAGCGCCAAAGGTCACCACAGGTTCATCGTAGATGATTTTATGCCCTCGTCTGTTTTACTTAAGGCCTAAAATCACTTCCCTGCATGCGGAGAAAACTGTCTGCAGCAGTCCGCGATGATATGTAAATTAGTCATGGGCATTGGGTGCGTCAGCACCCGCAACAAAACAAAGCACGCATCCACGAACTCTCGTCAGAGAGCTCGATGGATCGTGCTTTGTTATTGTTGTGTCAGACCGCAAAGCGGTCAATGACCATGACATTTAATTAACGACTCCCCGCGGACTGCAAGTTCTTTTCGGAGCATGCAATAAGGGAAGTGATTTGGCCTTTAGTAAAACAAGAGGGTATAACGAAGCTGAGATGAACCTGTGGTAAGCCCAAGGCGCAGGGGTGCGGGCAGGATTACCTGTGCTGCTCAGACATCCAATTCCACATGTTGATGCCGTTGTCTTCACACTCATTGTTGAAGAAGTAGATCCATGACCAGTGTCCCATGTACTGGTAGGGCTGACCGTCCTGTCCTTTGAAGGTGTCGCTTGTGTCGTGAACATCCTTGAATACGCTGGTATGAACCTTCTCACTGATCTCGGACAATCTCTTGATTGTGGGCTCCTCGAACTGCTTCGGATTAACTGTTGTATCATTCTCAGCGTATACGAACCAGATCGGAAGATCCTTTATTGCAGAGAGCTGCTCGTCTGTGATTCCACTGTTGCTGTATGCTTCGCAGACAGGATATGCTGCTGCGAAGAAATCAGGATAATTCAGGATCATATCCATTGTCATGTATCCGCCGTTTGAACAGCCGCCGATGATGATTCTGTCAGCGTCAATCTTGTCGTGATTTGCTACATAATCATCGATAAGTTCCTTCAGAACAGGCAGGTAAACAGAATCCGTACCCGGGTTGTCCATCCAGCTACCATCCTCTTTGTACTGCATCCAGAAGGTAGGACACTGAGGTGCAAGTACGTAAGCTCCTCCCATTACAGACTGGAACTCTTCTCCGAAGAGAGGTGTAACCTTATTGCCAAGAGTATTGAGCCTGGGATCGGCACCGCCTTCTCCTGCTCCGTGGAGCCAGATAACAAGTGCGTGCTTCTCACCGTCGTCTGCAGGCTCATAGGATGCATAGCAGAGAGTCTTGCCGTCGCTACCTGTGAACTTGCCTGTGATATCTGTGTTTGCAAGATCAGGATAAATTGCACTGTCAAAATCTATCTTCTTCTCGATATCGAGACCATCTACTTCACTGCCATCAACAGTCTTAATTACCTGACCATCCTTTAATGTAACCTCAAGGTCATAAGGATCGCAGATAGCATTATTTCCCTTGAAAAGATCATAGCAGAAAGGTGCTCCCACCTCCGGATTATACATAAGCTCAAGAGTTACATACTCCGAAGAGTCAGCCTTCTCGCCGTTCTCATCACTGGTATAAGCATCCGTTACAACTCTCTCAGTCTCCATCTCGATATGCTTGGAGGCATCCTCTTTTGATCCGGGTGTCATAGCTGCCCAGTTAAAGCTCTCCTTAGTCTCTACAACCTTAAAAGCATCAACGCTTACGCTGTCGACGCTTACCTTCTCATCAAGCTTGATGATTGTCTTTGATACTGCCGGACCATAATCCTGTCCGATGACAACCACCTTCTGTGTTCCCTTTAAAGCATTTCCCATCTCTTCAGTCTCCTTTTCCTTTTCTGTTACTTCATCACTGTCATTTTCTTCGGTAACTGTATCACCTTCAGCTGTTTCAGTGCTTTCATCACTGTTCTCACTGCTCAGGCTATCAGCAGTCACTGTTTCAGCTTTTGCGGCATTCCCACAGCCTGCCGCAGTCAAAGATAGCGCCACCATAAATGAAGCCAGTAGCTTTCTTCTCATTAAAAATACCTCCCAAATTCATTCCTCTAAAATATCCCCCTTTGGTCGGTCACCGGCCGGTCATCAAATTTGCGTTTCGAAATGACCGCTCCGTCTGAACCTGAATACAACCTTAACTCAAAAAAATCCTTCCCAAAAGAGCCGATTTTTGACAATCAATGGTCAATTTCCGACTTTTTTAGGACGGATTTTTTACTATTAAAATCTCACAAAATCTACACCAGGCTTATTTACCGCAAAACCTGCTTAATTCATTTACCGGATCAGAGCTCGCTCTTATGTTCTTTTACGAATCTCTTGATGCCCTTAAAGGTATCGGGACTTATGATATGTTCAATTCTGCAGGCATCTGTCTCAGCTGTCTCCTCATCGACACCGGTGGTCAGCATAAGGAACTTGGTGATATTGGTATGCTTCTCGTACACGCTCTTTGCCTTCTTGAGTCCCATCTCGGTCAGCTCCAGAGCTCCGTCAGCTTCCATAGTTATGAAGCCCTGCTCCTTGAGAAGTCCCACTGCCCTTGATACACTGGGGCGGGAAAAATTGAGTTCATTAGCCACATCAATTGACCTGACAAAGCCGTTCTTCTTTTTTAATAAGTATATAGTCTCAATATAGTCTTCACCCGACTCGTGCATATCTGACCTCCCATACAATAAATACAATTATATTTTGCATGAATGTATTATATCAACTTTTCGGAGTCACTACCACTACTCTGCTTACGGAATTCAGCTGGTGTCATTCCGGCGTGTTTTCTGAATTTCTTACCGAAGTAGTCCACATCGTTGTATCCGACCATCTGTGCAACCTCATATACCTTGTACTTTCCGCTGGCGAGGAACTCCTTCGCCTTTTTGATCCTGCATTCATTCAGATAGTAGTTATAACCGGTGCCTGTGGTCCTTGTAAAAAGTCTCCCCAGATATCCGCTATTGTATCCAAACTCTGCTGCAAGCTCCTCCAGAGTGAGGGGCTGTGTGTAATTTCTCTCAGTATAGGAAATAATATCATCTATGATATTATCGTTTCCGATGTGATCGTGAAGCCTGTCTATGGCTTTTTCCAAAATATCACTCACATACTGCATAATCTCATAGAGGTAAAATCTACTCTCTATAAACTCAATAATTCCTGCATGGGAGTCAAAAATATCAGCAAGCTTCGGATACTGCTTGGTCAGCCTGTCCTTGACCTGAAGCAAAAGCTCAGTCACATAGAGGCACACATCTGAGCTGTCCAGGTTCTGCCCCTTTATATAATCGGACATTTCCTCCAGCACATTGATCATCTTAGTTCTGCTTCCGCCTATTACAGAATCGAAAATCTGATCCAGATAGTTGTTCAGCTCTGCTCTCACTTCTTCTTTTTCTATTTCAGCAGAAGGGATCTGATTGCTGTATTCGTGGGTAAAATGAGCACCTTCCTCGCAGAAAAATCTTCTTTTCGCCAGAGCCTTAGCTATTTCAAAGGATTTACTGATATCCTCAGGAGTATAGGAGACAGGTCCCATAGCAATAAAAAGCATATCCAATGGACTATGTGCTTCTATAGGCTGCTTTTCATAATGGGATATAAAATCTTCGAACCTGGCAATCTGCGCTTTACCCTTAAGCAAAATGCAGTCATGTCCTTCCGCGGAGACAACCTCATAGCTTCCGTTCTCAAGGAATGTGCCAAGCATATCCGTAAAACTGTAGTCCTCCTTATCATCACCTGATGAACCCAGCCTGTTATGATAAGTTTCATAGATTACAACCTGATACGCATTATGAAGAAGCCCCAGCTCTGAAAGCTCCTCTTTCTGTTCTTCTGATATCTCTGCTCCTTTATTGTCAAAATAAGTGCCAAGCAAAAGCTCTCTAGTCACGACACCTTTCGCTTTACTCTGCATCTTGCCGGACTTTAAGCCTTCTTTTGCATTCTTATCTATCTCCGCTTTTATTCTTTTGACTGTTTCGTACAGTTCATCCTCATCCACGGGCTTTGTGATATAGTTTGTCACATTATTTCTAATGGCATCCACTGCATATGAAAAATCAGAGAAACCCGACAGGATAATAAAATATCCCTTGTAGCCCTGTTCCCTGGCTTTCTTTATCACATCCATTCCATGGATCTTGGGCATCTGCATATCCATCACAACTAAAGAAGGCTGTAATTTGCTTATAGACATCAGCGCCTCCTCACCATTTGAGGCGTCGCCAACAATCGTAAATCCCAGCTCCTCCCAGTCGATAATAAGCTTAATACCCTCTCTTATATTTTCCTCATCATCCGCAATAAGTACTCTCTCCACGCGGATTCCCTCCATTTCGTTTCCTACAGAATATAAAACAATTCTAGCATAATCTCCTACACGTCAGTCGCATAAACTTTTAGTCTTTTAAAATACCCTAGGATTTTCCGGCAATATAAATATAAAGTGGGCTGCGGCCAATATTTCAGACCGCAGCCCGGAGTTCATTTAGGGATGGACTTTTAAAACCAATTATTCTGCCATAGCTGCATCTTCAGCTGCTGCACGAAGCTTTGCCTCATTCTCCTGGAACTCGATGCATTCAGCATAACCGTATTCCTCAGCCTGCTGTATCATATCTGCAACGATAGAATCGAATTCTTCATCGGATGAAGCGTAGATAGCCTTCCAGGTGTTGTCCTTAACACAGGTTGATA
>JAEEGL017418287.1_pt1 | contig 11013 bp, 12 predicted proteins | sample 9134231 | NCBI WGS metagenome assembly JAEEGL01 (sample SAMN16246548, study PRJNA631951) | gut metagenome | biome: gut microbiome; feature: rumen; material: fiber-attached | host: Bos | place: Iran: Karaj | collected 2018-10
CTGCGAACATAAATTTCGCAAGCATAAATTACCTTTGCCATCGAAAACAAAAAAATATGCCGATAACAAAGAATGCTCTCATAAGACTAAAGTATCTGGACAGACTCTTGTCTGACCGGCATCACTATTACGACAGAAGGACGCTGACGGAGAAGGTGAATGAGATGCTTGATGCCGATGGATTCAAGACGGTAGATAAGCGTACCATCGAACTGGACATTATCGATTTGATGGATGCTCCCTTTAATGCCCCCATAGAAGAAATTAAGATGGGTAATAGGACCATAGTAAAATACAGCAAGAGCTCCTTTTCTATCTTCAGAGAAGAACTGAGCCATGAGGAAGCAAATCTCTTGCGTGAAGTGCTAAGCACCATTGGTCAGTTTGATGGATTGAATCATTTTGAATGGTTGGACAAGTTTAAAATGGGTCTTGGCCTTGGGAATCGCAGGCAGATTATCAGCTTCAGCAACAATCCTTACCTGAAGAACTCCAACCTCTTGGGTACACTCTTTGATAACATATCTAATAAGGTTGTAATCAAGCTCTCTTATCACACCTTTTCTGACGAGACGGTTCGAAGCATAGAATTTCATCCCTATTTGCTGAAGCAGTATAACGACCGCTGGTTCCTGCTAGGTGCTGCAGATACGGATAAGAAGATTCTGACCTTTGCCCTTGACAGAATAGATAATGTGGAGTCGCTGCCAGAAAGAAAGTATGAAAGTTGTTCAGATGATTTGGCAGAACGTTTTGAAGATATTGTTGGAGTTACTTTATATGAAGACCGACCTATAGAACATATCTTATGCTGGGTAAGCGATGCAGCAAAAGGGTATGTCGATTCTAAACCCATTCATGGCAGTTATACGCCATTAAAGGGGGAGAGAGAACAACAACTGCGTATCGAATATCCTCAACTGCAAGGCGGCATGTTCTTCACCCTGGATTGTACCAACAACTATGAACTTATCCGCGAACTCTGTTCGTATGGGAAAGAACTCGTTGTCTTGCGTTCGGATAGAACAGTCGCAGATGATGTCAGAAAAAGAATTTGTGAGTTGAACGAAAAATATTCCGAGTTGCGAAGATATGGTTTACGTGAAAAAGAAAAATGATCTCACGTCCGAAAATATTAAAGAATATAAAACCAGATTATTTTAGATATGAATCTTTATTTTGACAATGCCCAAAAGATGTTTTCAATATGTGAGTCGAAAACGTGCGAATGTGTTTTTAAAACATATAATAAGGAAGAACGTGTTGGTTGGAAAGAAGGTCGTAATCCTGTCATAAGGAAAGGACCGTTTGAAATCACTATTAAGACAAATTTTTATCCTGAAGTACCCAAACGCGAGGAACTTATTGTGAATATCACCGTAAATGGTGTTTTACTTCTCCCTCTTTCTAAAGCATGCAGAAAAGCTGATGTGCTTTACCATTTCAATAAACATGAAATAGCTTTTACACAATATGGAGCATGTAACAATGATGGAAGAGAACCTGCTACTATTGTCCAACTTAGAGAAAATATCAATTGGGAAAATGCTCTAATAGAGATATGTAATATTTGCAACAATTATAAGAATTGGATGGTCTCCGAAACAAATTCGTTGTTAGATAGTTTGTTAGAGCACGAGAAGACCGGCTTCAATGATATTGCTACTTTGCTGGAACTCCTGCAAGTATATGACGTAATTGTACCAGATATTATTCCAATATATAAGAACTTCATGGATTCATATTGTATTGGTGCGATGCGAGAACTACTTAACTATATTGAAGTTCGTGTAAACAGTAATGACTTGAAAGAACCCGATAGGAATTCAAAAAAAAAGATTGGAGATTTTATATGGAATTATATAAGAGATTTTTACATGAGAATATAATTATTCATTTTACGAACATAGAATTCGTAAGAACGGTTTAACTTTGCAACAGAAATTAAAACAGGAACAATATGGAAGAACTAAGAGAAAAAGCAAATTGTTATGCGGAAGAGAATGTAGTAAGCATTCTGAAAGAGGCTATTGCTAAGTCATATGCAGACGGGTATCGTGATGGATACAAAGATCGAGAAGAAAAGATACCTGTAGATTTACGAAACAACACGACAGAATATGTCGATCTTGGTTTACCTAGTGGAACCTTATGGGCAAAAAGGTTTGAACGGGTAGAAGGTGAGAGACTATTTCTACCTTATGATAAGGCGAAGGAAATGTCAATCCCTACAATAGAACAGTATCAGGAACTTTTAGGAAAATGCCGTTGGAGTTTTGAAGATGAAGGAGCATATTGTACAGGGCCAAATGGAAATGTTATTTCTTTCGTGAATGCAGGATTTATTCGAGCAAAATTAGTTGAAAAAGACAGTTATTTTAATTCTCGATTCTGGCTTGCAAGTAATGATGAAAATGGTAATGGTAGGAAAGCAGCATATATTACTCTCTTACGTTATAATAATCAACTAGAAAAAAGAATTGAGGATTATTTCAGCGGCTATAAACTACCGATTCGCCTTGTCAAGTCGAAATAAGGAAGAATTGCGAGTATAGAATTCTCAAATAGTTTGTATCTTTGTTGCGGATAAAAACAAACAAGTGGTCTTTGACAGTCTGAAAGCTGAAATGGTATTTTGAAATTCGTTTTGCGTGACGAAAGTCCTGCTCTTTGGGAGTAGATTCGCAAAATGTCTTCAGTCTCCTTGGAGTTCTGGAGAAAAACAATGTTAGAGTGTTAACGTTTCACTATTTAGTACGTTGTACATTGTTGTTGTTTTTCGATATAGGATCTTGCAAAAGTTGCTTCTTATATTTATTGCCCTTATTCTTTATACAAAGAAAAGACATTTCAGCATGAAGGCTTCAGAGACCACTTCTATTTTAAATCAACAAGTGAAATGGATAGAAAAGGAATTGCTCAACAGGCTTCTTTACTTAAAGATAAAGAAGGGCTCCTAAATCTTCTCAACCTAATAAAGAAGGCTGAGATTGAAGACATGGGCCTTGCTTCTTCTATGTACCATCCATTCACAGAGAAACAACTTAACTTTTACTGTAACCCTAATCATACATTTCATCGTTACCGCCAGTTTAAAATAAAAAAGAAATCTGGTGGTACCAGACAGATTACCGCGCCAAGGACTCGAAGTTTCAGGATGATGCTTTCTGCTGTAAACCAATTGTTCCGTTCAATATATACTCCATCTGAATACGCGATGGGATTTACGGCTGGTAGATCTGTTAAAAGTAATGCATCTGCTCACGTGGGTATGAACTATATCCTTAACATCGACCTTAAGGATTTCTTCCCAAGCATTCATCAGGCCAGAGTCTGGAAAAGATTACAAGTGCCACCGTTCAATTTTTCACAACCCATAGCTAGCCTTCTAGCTGGTTTGTGCTGTATGAAAGTGACTCAAGAGGATGAAAGAGGTAACAAGAAAGACGTATATGTTCTTCCGCAAGGTGCACCGACATCCCCTATAATCACAAATATGATTTGCGATAAACTAGACTTTTACCTAAACAGGCTGGCAAAACGTTTTAACCTAAAATACACGCGTTATGCAGATGATATAACGTTTTCCTCTATGCATTATGTATATGGTAAAAGTGGAAAATTTATGCTTGAACTTGAGCGAATTATAAAGGAACAAGGATTTAAAATTAATGAATCTAAGATACGATTACAAAAAAAGGGTGACAGGCAAGAAGTAACTGGCATTATTGTCAATGAGAAAATGAATGTAACACAAAGGTATGTGAGGGATATTCGTAATGTCCTCTATATGTGGGATAGATATGGCTATAATGTCGCATATGGTAAATTCTTCTCTAAATATAAAGAAGATAAAGGACATGTTAAGAAGGAGAACCCAGACTTGGTTAATGTAATAGGTGGAAAACTTATGTATCTAAAAATGATCAAGGGCGAAGATGACTCCGTCTATACTAGACTATATGCTAAATATAGTAAGCTGGCGAACAAAGACATTATTGCCAGCAAAACTAATTCCAATGGTGTTACCTATATGGAAACAACAGACCTTATAGAGTTTGAGAAGAAGAATACCACAGAGATTTTCTATGCTTTAAGCGAAAAGGGACATCATTATGCCTATTTCATGATAAATGATAAAAAGATATTGGCTTCCGTTAATAAGACCTTAACCATCGAAGACGAACAGAATAAAGACGTTTTAGCAATATCCTCATGTCGTAGGAAGAATGAGAAACCATTCTGGATAATTCACAGAAAGGATAAGGTGATGGTACCTCAGACTCCGTTAGTGGATATAGATGAACTTAATGCTGAATTAGACACGTTACTAAATACTTGCTGATATGGAAGAAAATAAAAAGGCTGCCATAGAAAAGATATATTTGTTAACCAAACAGGATGCTGAATTTGGTGAAGAGTTGCGAAAGAAGTTAGGAATAACATCTATCGCAAATTCTGTGAATATAGATGATGAACGCTTAAATCAGATATATGAATTTTGTATAGAGAAGATAATTGTAGAGCAGGCTGACAATTTCTACAAAGACTTCCCTATAAATGAAATTATGGACCAACTAAAGCATGATTTCATAAGGATGGAAGAATTTAGAAGGAAAAATCGTTTTGATGACTATGCTTTAGCTTTATATCAACAGATAGAAGCAATTATTAATTATATATTTTCACAGGAAATTTTTGTTAAGGCTATTAATCTGTTATGGAACAATAATTCATATACAACTCAAAAAGGAGAACAGAGAATAATATCAAATGAAGTGTTTGGCTCGGGTGAATACTTAACAAGAGGATTGGAACGTGCAAGAGAAAACCAGTTCAATGCGTATGATAAAATTAAATGCGTAATCTATTTTATTGGTGGCTTTTGGTCATCAAACAGATATCCGGCGGAGTTTGTTAAATTATCCGAAGAAATATACGATATCTATCTTTGCAGAAACACTAATCACAGAGGTTCGACTCAAAATGATAAGACAAGAGAAAAAATAGATTCATATAATGTTTCTTTCGCATTTTCATATTTCAAATTCAACGCCGTATTAGTTGAATTTGTTAATATTGTACAGATGGGATGGAATAAATTTACCCCTTGTATAATTGAGGCAGAGATATTTAGTTTGCTTCCTAGTGCTTGTTATATTAAGAGGGAAGGCGCAACAGGGAATGAGCAATTACCAGACTTCCTTTTGAATAGTGTAAGAGGGCGTAATAAAGGTGATAAATTACCTTTGTTGGTAATTGATGATAAAATTGTGGGGGTGATTTAATATTTTTATGTAAGGACACTAGCGGACAATACAGTTACTATTATGAAACAGGTATATTTTGAAAATATACAGGATATTATACGGAATCAAATTATGTCAGCTCATAGTAAAGTCTATGTCGCTGTTGCATGGTTTACCAATAGGATTCTGTTTGATGAGCTAAAAAATGCGCTTCAACGGAATGTTAACGTTAAGGTCCTAATACATGATGACATTCTTAATAGAAATGAATTTGGTCTAGATTTCGGCAATTTGGTAACAATGGGTGCAGAAGTGCGATTTTCGGGCCATAACGAAAGAACCATGCATAACAAATTCTGTGTAATAGATGATAAAGTTATAACAGGTTCTTATAACTGGACATATCAAGCAAATTATAATGACGAAAATGTCATTGTGATTAATGAATCAGAAATCTCCCATAATTATGTTGAGAAGTTTGAAAAGCTCTTCAATGCTGGTAAGACAATAAAGATTCCATATGAACATTTAAAGTGGACAGATATCAAAGAAGGTGATTTTACAGAATTACGTCGAAACATTTACAGAGATGTTATTGCACAAAATGACGAAAATATGGAATTAAAACGAGAGAAACTCATTTGTCTTAGTAAAGCCTATAAATATGGTTGTAATGAAGAAATTGCTGTTGTAAGTTCTATTCCAATAAAAGAGAAATATATCACCGTTGCCGACATTCTAACTTCTTGTTATGTGGATTATGAGTACAAACTGTGGAATGAAAATCCTTTTGGACAACCTGTCGTAAAAACTGTCGGATATACAGATTTTAAGAAATGGATTTTTTTACCTTATGAATTAGCAGTGGATAAAAATCATCGTGAATATGTCGAGGGGATGTTAAAACCATACAGCTCTAAATCTAATCCACGCGTCCCAGGATTAGATCTTAAAATATTTAATGAACTGTTTATATTGACGATAAAAAGGTTTATTCGTAAAGATAGACCTTTATATCTAATGTATAAAGATATTCCAGAAGAACTACTATGTATTGAAAATGCAAAAATGTTTTTCTATCAATTCCCCTCTCAAATGTATAACATAAGTCAACCAAAGTTGTCTGAGAATGGAATGCCAAGACTAAGAGGCGGCATAAATTTGTTTGGCATTGCTAAAGAAATTAGAAATAATGCGATTGACTTTTACGAAGGATGGGATCCAGGAAAAAGAGGAGAAATGATTATGAAGAAGTTCTTTGTGAAAGAATTATAATATATAGCCTTCCCTTCCGTATACTTTGGAAACTTTTACAGACAATGCGAAAATACAATTCGCAACTCTATTATAACTTTGCCTCAGAAAACAGAGTGCAGTACCCTGTTAGTTAAATGACACCTGATTATGGCAACAAATTATGATTATGAATCATACGAAGAATATGATGATTATGAGAGTAACAACTACGATAATGGTGGTTACGAGTGGACCGAAGAAGATTCCTGGGATGCCCTGACAGGCGGAATGTATGGAGATATGCCTGAGAATCCTATGGATTATGATGCGATGATGGATGCGATGGGGTTTTAACCAGAAATAAACATCCTAAAAAGCGGGAGAGATTGGTTGCAAAGAAATAAGTCATTATCTTTGCAACCAAATATAGTTTAATAAGTGAAATGAAACTATATCAGAAGAAAGAAGCAAACAGCTATGATAACAGCTAGAATATATTCAATCTTTTGTGAAGCATGGCTATCTCATGACACAAAAACGCTGTCTCAATATGTAGCAGATTCTGTTTTGTGCAAGAATGAGACGGGGGAGGAAACTGTGTCAAAGGAGCAGCTCTTGTTATGGGTTAGCTCATTTTATAAAAGGTTCGCAATATTTGGAAAGGATGTTTCTGTTACTGCAGAAACCCTCATTGATGGAGACAGAACGTTTATCTATACCGTAGTTGATGAAATTAAAGAGTATGAAATAACATTGGATATAGATAACAATCTGATTGTGGGACTTTGTCTCAGGCAGTCTTTCTTTTCATTTGACAAAGAGCATTATAACACTCTAACGAAGGGTATAAATGCTGCAAAGCAGATTTTAGATAAATATGCGGAAGATCATTTGGAAGTAAATTTATTCCAGTGGATTCTTGATAAACCCATAAGAATTAGTTATAGCCATCTAAAAGCTCCACACCTGTTATTCTCATATAATGGTATGAAATATGGTGTTTATGTTGAGGTATATAACGATCATGATGCCCCAGTATGTATGTGGAACAAATTAGACTATGATGCGTTTATAGAACAATCCCAAAAGGATAACTTTATCGTTTGTTTCTTGCAAATTGACAAAGCAACCATGAAGCCTTGTAGCAATCAGGGGATATTACAAGATGCCGCAGGACTATTTATTAATCTCACCCCAAATTCTATGTAAAGAATCTTATTCTATATTATCGTTTCTAATATGTACAATAAATTATTCTAATATGTCTATAGGAGTTAAAGATTACGGGATAATTGGCTACAATATCATTTCAGACTTAGTCAATGTGGCTGATTTTGATGGGAACATTAAGTTTGACGAAAACTATCTTCCTGATATGAAGTATTACCAGGATAAAGAATGTGCGTCTTCAGCCAAAAGGCTAAAAGTACTAATGCTTGCTTGTCATCTTGAGCACCGTGAGGGTGAAGATTGTCTTATACAGTTAATCGATAAAAAAAACTCACAGACGGGGCAGAAAAAAATATTAAATAGAATAAGCAAGATTTTAAAGGAAGAAGATGATTTGAAGCATGCGAGAAGAGGCATCATGACCCGAAAAGGTCGTCTCGTATGGTTTAAATCCCTATTACTTTTTAGAAAAAGAATTGAGGATTTGTCTGTTTTTGCAGGATTCGACGGGAAAGAGACAATAACAGAATTAATGCCCAAAGCATATAACGCCTTTACTTTTTATAAAAAAATATTAGGAATTTGCCAGGAATACGATGAGCTCATGTTTCTTTTACTTGGAGATTACGCTCTACAACGATTTGACAGAAACATTATAATAGAAGATTATGGAATGCCGGGAATTCTCCTAGGTGAGTCCCCGTCAGATGCAGATCCATTTTTAGGCTTAAATAAGAAATAATAACCCCATTATGAAGAAACTATTTCTTTTTATACTGGTTATAATCTGTATTGGGTTGCTGATATGCTGTCCTTCTTTCAGAGAGAATGAAGCAGAGGTGGCATCGGAGAATACCCTTACAGGCCTTGATGAAGACACTTCTTACGTATTTGAGCATCCAGTTACAGAGCTGTTGTATGCGGAATTGGATTCTGATGAGGTGTATGATGAGAAGGTGCTTTTTGGGTACTGGTTTAAGCCTCATGAGGCGAATGCTGTGAATATATTTCTGCATAAGGACTACACTTATGAATTCAACTATTACATTATAAACGAGAAGGATAGCGTCATTCATTTATTTAAGAAAGGAACTTTTACCGTTAACGGAAAAGTGATTCAGTTTTCTTCGGCAGATGGTTGGGATAAAGCCTTTAATGGCGAATTATATTGCGAACATAATGGTACCAACGCATTCTTGACAGACAAAAAGGAATCTTTCTATCTGGTGAAGGGCAGTGATTGATGATGCTTGAAGGCTGATTGCCGATAGTTTGCACGCAGAATTCGAGGAGTTTGGAGGCTGAATTCTCCTCGTATTCCGCCTCCAAACTCTCCCTAAGTGACCCATGCTTCATTCCCCTTATCTGAACAAGTTGTTCCGATAAGGGGAACAACTTATCGAGATAATCCCTTACCCCCTAAAGGGATTATCTGAATGAGTCGTGGAGATAAGGGGAATGATGCATGGAGATTATCTGAATAAGGCAAAGGTGACTATAGTCAAATTTCAAAACATAATGGGCTTACCTTTTGGTAGGCCCATTATTTCTTTGTACCTTCGCATACTTTTCGCATTAAGGTAAAAGATTTCTATATGGCAGAAGATCAATGGCAATGGCAAGAACCGGGTACGGCATGGAGGGGTGTCTGCACATACCACATCACGCTGACTGTGCCGTCGCGCCAACCGTTGTTGGGCACTTTGGTAATTCCTAACAACGACCCTTCTCTGGCGCGAGTGGAGCGAACGGCATTGGGCAATGCCGTGGTTGATGAGTTGTATGTGATGTGTAAGCGCTATCCCGCCATTCGCATCTTCCAGTTCTGCCTGATGCCTGACCACCTGCATGCCGTCATACGGGTGACAAAGGTCATGGACACAAGCATTCGCAGCGTGATTCGCGGATACTGGCAAGGTGTGAAGAGGCTGGGGCGGGCATACACTTTGGAGGTTTCTTCCGAAGCCGGCACTTTGGAGGTTTCTTCCGAATTTAATTCGGGGACAATAACCTAAGGAAAGACCACAACCCACGGAGGGACAATAACCGAAGGACGGCAGCCAATAACCGAAGGACGGCAGCCAATAACCGAAGGTACCACACCCCAAGGAACGCCAACAGCCGAAGGACAGCCAACTGCGGAAGGTGGCAAGGGATGGGCCTTTCCTATTTTCACGGAGCGGCCATTTATTCGCCCTTTGTCACGCAGCGGACAGCTGCAAGCGATGATGCACTATGTGCGGATGAACCCTCAGCGGTTGGCCACGAAGCGCCTGATGCCAGGTTTTTTCAGGGTGCAGAAGGGCATCGAGATTGGTGGGCGTAGCTTTGACGGTGTGGGCAATGTGGCCTTGCTGCATGCTGAGCATTATGACGTGGTGCATGTGCGCAGCATCTGGGTGAAGGCTGCAGAGCACGGTGATAATCAGACCCTTCGGGACTATATGAACAGCTGTGTGCTGAAGGCTCGAAAAGGGGTGGTGATGGTGTCGCCATTCATCTCGCCGCAGGAGAAGCAGGTGATGCAAGTATTGATCAACGAACAGCATCCCTTCATCCTGCTTGCCGACAATGGTTTCCGCGATTATTACAAACCGTCTGATGCACTCTTTGATGCCTGTGCTGCCGGTCGGGTGCTGATATTAAGCCCATGGCCTTATGATGCCGGTAAGCGCCATATCAGTCGTGCCGACTGTGTGAATCTGAACAATATGGCAGAAGAGTTTTGCAAAAGTAAAGTTTAAAAACTGAAATGCGAATGCGGTTTGAAGAATAATTGCTATCTTTGCAAGCGGAATTGCTTATTAGATGATAAACATAAACAACATGACGACATCAGAGATAATAGCATTATGGCATACGTTTCCTTTGTCTTCAGACAATAACATGGATAAGTTGGAACGTCAGATTGAACTGAATCCTGCAGCATGGGAGGCTGTGGCTGTATTCTTGAAAGAAAATGACCTTGATGCTCTGCCTATAGGACGCAATGAAATTGGCAACGGAGCTTTTGCCAATGTTGCTGAGTATGAGACAAAGTTGCAAAACGTATATGAGCTGCATCGCAGATACATAGATGTGCAACTGCTAACACGTGGATGCGAGACTGTTTTTGTAGCCGATAAAGAGCTGGCCAAAGAACCACAAGGTGAGTACAACGAGGAAGGTGATTATATACTATATACAAAAGCAGATAATGCACGCCGGGTGGTATTAAGCCCGACAAGCTACCAGGTGTTTTACCCCTCAGATGCCCACAAACCATGCATGGCGGTGGATGGATGTCCTCAACCTGTTCGTAAGGTATGTGTGAAGATTCCGTATAAATCAGTGCCTTTTGTGTAAAAAATAAAGGTTC
>JAEEGL010695912.1_pt1 | contig 11012 bp, 11 predicted proteins | sample 9134231 | NCBI WGS metagenome assembly JAEEGL01 (sample SAMN16246548, study PRJNA631951) | gut metagenome | biome: gut microbiome; feature: rumen; material: fiber-attached | host: Bos | place: Iran: Karaj | collected 2018-10
AGGTCAACATCCAGAGGAGGCAGAACGTGAAGGTTTAGTATCAAAAACAGAACTTTTATCTGCTATTTCAAAAAGTAAAAAGATTATTGCGATTGGTGAAACGGGACTTGATTATTCCGGTGAAAATTTTAATCGTGATTTACAAATAGAAAACCTTATTAATCATATAGAAGTTTCGCAAACGACAAACCTTCCAATAATAATTCATAATCGCGATTCCAATGATGATATGACGGAAATACTTTCATCCCAATTTAAAAAAAGACCATTTAAGGCAATAATACATTGTTTTACTGCTGATAAAAAAATGGCTGATGCAATGCTTGAATTTGGTTTTTATATTTCGGCTTCAGGAATTATTACATTTAAAGGTGCATCTGATTTAAGGGATGTTTTCAAAACATTACCGTTGGAAAAGATTCTTGTCGAAACGGACAGCCCGTATCTTGCACCTGTGCCTTTTCGTGGAAAAACAAACGAACCGGCATTTGTTGTTGAAACTGCAAAAAAACTCGCTGAGGTTATGGAAAAATCATTTGATGAAATTTCTGATATAACAAGTGAGAATTTCAAACGCTTGTTTGAATTAGATATTAAATAGCATCATCAATTTTCTTTGCCATTTTATACCATTTTGTATCTGGATAATTTGTTTTTAAAAGTCGTGTCATATGTTTAACTTCGTCTTTATCATTCATGATATTATAAATTTCCACAGTCCTGTATAATGCCTCTGGAACAAATAAAGTAGTTTCATATTTTTTGATAATAGTTTGATAACGGTTAAGCGCAGCAATTATATTTTTCTTTTTTGCCAAAATTCCAGCAATATACATTTCTTTTGCTGCTAAATTATTTTTTGCAATTATGATTTTAGGTTTAACATCTTCGGCATATTTTGAATTTGGATATTTTTCAACCAGCTCAGTCATTTTTAAAAGAGCCATTTCTGTCATTTTCTGATCCCTTGTTATAGGAGATACCTGATCATAATATGAAATGGCAATCATATACAATGCATAATCCGCCATAGGGTGATTTGGTTGTAAATCCAATAATTTTTTAAACTGATCGATTGCATCAGTGTACTTTTTTTCTAGATAATAGGCATATCCAGCCATAATCCAAGATTTTGCAACATATGACGAATATGGATGATTATAATCTATTTGTTTAAAGGCTTCTATTGCAGAAAGGTTATTTTCCTTTTTAAGTTGACGTAAACCTTCCTCATAAATTTCGACATCAGTTTTCTTTGAATAATCAAAATTTATATCCCCCGCACAAGCAGAAAGAATACAAATAAAACAGCCAATTAAAAATTTTTTCATAATTTCTCTCTTTTTATATTGCCTATATTTTTGATATATTATATGATAAGTTATAATAAATAAAGGATTTTTTTATGACTAACAAAGGATTATTCAAAAATACTATACTTGTAGGCATTATTACCTTGATAAGTCGTATAAGTGGGCTTTTTCGTGATTTTTTTGTTGCGAAATATTTGGGTGCAGGAAAACTTTCAGATTGTTTTTTGGTAGCTTTCAAAATACCAAATTTATTCAGAAGCATTTTTGCCGAGGGGGCATTTAATTCGGCATTTGTCCCAATATTTTCAGGTGTCCTATATGAACAATCAAAGGACAAGGCAAAATATTTTTGTAAAAATCTTTTTGCATTTTTGTTTTACATACTTTTAATTTTCACCCTTATTGCCGAAGCATTTATGCCATTCGTTATTGATATTTTTGCACCTGGATTTGCAGAAAATCCAGATAAATACAGACTTGCAATAACACTTGCCCATATAACATTTCCATTTTTATTTTGTATCGCACTTACCTCATTTTTTGGAAGTATTTTGAATACACTTGGCAATTTCAAACCTTATGCATTAACACCAATTATACTTAATTTATGTATGATATTTTCACTTGTATTTTTTGCAAATACATTTCCAACAGCTGCACACACAGTATCTTGGGGTGTAGCAATATCTGGTATATTTCAACTTGTCCTTTTGTGGTTGATTGCAAAAAAATATGGATTTGGACTTATATCCTTTAATCCAAAATTAACGCCGGAAATAAAATTATTTTTTAAGAAAATTATGCCTGGTATTTTGGGTGCCGGTATTTATCATCTTAATGTTATGATAGGAAGTATTTTTGCATCAGAAACAAATGGCGCAGTATCATGGATTTACTATGCCGACAGATTAAATCAATTACCACTTGGTGTTATTGGTGTTGCATTGGCGACAGTCTTGCTTCCAAGTATTTCAAAGGAAATAAAAAAGCATAATGTGAATAAAACAAAACTTATTTTTAATCATTCCATGAAGTTTGCAAGTCTTCTTGTCATTCCTGCTGCATTTGGAATAATTGCATTAAGCCATCCTTTGATACAAATATTTTTTGAAAGAGGAGAATTTAAGGCATCAGATACTTTTGCCACCGCAAATATTTTACAAATACTTTGTTTATCACTTCCTGCACTTGTATATACAAAACTTTTTTCAGATGTTTTTTATGCAAGGAATGATACAAAAACGCCAATGTTTATTGCTGGTATAACACTTTTCTTTAATGTTATTTTCACAATATTTTTAAACAAGTTTTTGGGATATACTGGTGTTGTAATTGCTATTACAATTTCAAATTGGATAAATTGCCTACTTCTTTATTGGATAAGTTATAAAAAGGATTTTATGGTTATGTACAATGGTGTAATTAAGGATATATTAAAAATTACACTGATAAGTATTTTAATGTTATTTATTATCCGATTTGGTGTTTGGGGATTAATGGCGGATATAAGTGTATACAGCTTGGCTTTACGAATTATTGCACTTGCACTTTTAATGATAATAGGAGTCATATTTTATACAGCGGGTATAATCTTTACCCGTGTAATAAGTGTTTTCGAATTAAAAAATATGATAAGAAGATAGGTGTTTATATGAAAAAAATATTTATATTTATAATATTTACATTTTTTATTTTTAATACAGCTTTTGCACAAACAATTTTTAATCCATTATTTGTTCAACAAAAACAAAAAAAGAGTGATGATTTCCGTAATAAACTAAAAGAATTGGATAAAAAAATAGAAGGGGGAAATGCTTCGGAAAGTGATTATATTTCCCGTGGAAAGCTTAATGAAAAAGATGGAGATTATGAAGCCGCCGAAGCGGACTACAATACTGCAGAAAATTTTTAATTCTATACATTAAATAAGAAATGAAAAATATCACCATCTTGGACGATATATTCTTTACCTTCAGTCCTTAGTTTTCCGTTTTCCCTTGCCCCAACTTCGCCACCAAATTTAATAAAGTCTTCGGTTGAAATTGCCTCGGCCCTAATGAAACCTTTTTGGAAATCAGTATGAATTACACCAGCAGCTTCAGGTGCCTTTGAACCTTTTTTAACAGTCCATGCATGTGATTCTTTTGGTCCAATAGTAAAGAAAGTAATAAGATCCAAAAGTTTGTATCCTTCCTTAATAATTTTTGAAAGTCCGGTTTCCGAAATACCCAAAGTTTCCAAAAATTCTTGTTTTTCCTCTTTGCTTTCAAGTGAAGCAATTTCTTGCTCTATTTTTGCAGAAATTATCGTTGAAACATTTCCTTCAGCAGAAGCATATTCTTCCACCTTTTTTGAATAGTCATTTCCATTTGATGCAGAATTTTCATCAACATTGCATACATACAAAATTGGTTTTGCAGTTAAAAGATGAAGTATTTTAAATGCACGAAGATGTTCAGGATTTTTTTCATCAGGTTTTGCCTTTGATGCAGGAAGCCCAGCTTCCAATTTTTCAATAACTGCATGCATAACTTCTGATTGAATTTTTGCATCTTTATCACCACTTTTTGCCTTTTTATCAGTAAGCACGACACGCTTTTGCAAACTTTCCAAATCCGAAAGTAAAAGTTCAGTATTTATTGTTTCAATATCACGAATAGGGTCAACGCTGTTTTCAACATGAATAATATTACTGTCATCAAAACAACGAACTACATGAATAATTGCATCAACCTCGCGAATGTTTGCAAGGAATTGATTACCTAAACCTTCACCTTTGCTTGCTCCTTTTACAAGTCCAGCAATATCAACAAACTCCAACTTTGTTGGAACAATTTCTTTTGATTTTACAACATCAGCAAGTTTTGTTAATCTGTCATCAGGAACAGAAACTATACCAGAATTCGGTTCAATAGTGCAAAAAGGATAGTTTGCACACTCTGCCTGTATTGTTTGTGTTAACGCATTGAAAAGAGTAGATTTTCCAACATTAGGAAGACCAACTATACCACATTTAAATCCCATATTTTTTTCCTATTGCAATTATTTTGGCTCTACTTTATAATAATTTTGTTTTTAAATCAAGAAAGATTTAAGGTAATGAAAGGTAAAATTTATGGACAATCCCGAACCCAACCCGACTATTCTAAATTTACAAAATCAATATATTTCCCTGTTAATAAAAGATGGTTTTTCAAATGTCGAAGCTAAATCTTTGGCAAGCATTCGCTTTAAAAAGCTAAAGGATTTAAGGCAGCTTAATCCTGATAAACTTTCCTGGATTATGCATACGAAAAATCTTACTGATGAAAATATATATATCTATATGACTAAATTGATTTCAAATAAATCTGACAAAATAGAAATTTTTCAAAAACAAAGATAATTTTTTATTTAATGGATTAATTTTTGTAGAATTTTAATTTCATTTGATATACACTTAAAAAAGGTTAACAATTTTAAGGAGAAAAAAATGGTTGAAACTAAAAATTACAAAAATAATGGAAAAAGATATAACAGAAGGGGTAATTTCAGAAATTATAAAAATTCTACCCCAATGAAGAAAAAGGGTATATTAAGCTTTTTATTTTCTTTTAACGGTAAAATATCAAAAGAACTTTACATGGGTGCAATTTTGCCATTGATGGCATTGTTTTCATTAATTGCAATTGCTCCTGCAAATCCTGCACAAAAGGTTTTAAATGTTTTATTTTCTGTATTATTCATAATTTCAATTTTTATGGTAATGGCAGTATCATTTAAACGTGCTCATTCTTTGGGTGTCAGTGGTATTTATTCCATAGCATCTGAATATTTTCTTCCTTTTTTCGCTTTCTTTAAACCAGAAAGAGAATTTTCAAATGACATGATATACAAAGGTCATTTTACAAAATTAAAGAAAATAGGTTATTTCTTTGATAGAAATATTCTTACAAGAATTATTTATATCGCATTGATGGTATTCTTTGCAACTGTTTGTATTATGAAAGAAAATATAAATAAGAATAATTATTGGATATTTTATGGAATAGTTGTATTGATTAACTTGGTTCAATTATTCTTGATAAAATTTAAATTTATAAGAAGATATTATACACCTGTTGTAAAGGTATTATCATTCCTATTATTGGTATGTGTATTTATAGGTATTGGCTTCATAGTTGGTTATGCAGCTGGTATAGATGCTGTTTTAAAAGCAATGGCTGCAGGTAAATAAAATAAAAGTTTAATAGCAAAAACAAAGGGAGTTTAAAAGACTCCCTTTTTTATTGTAAAATAAATTTATTGTGATATTATCAAAAAAGAAGTCAAAAACAGGAAAAGGTGATTATAATGAAGGAAAAATCAAGAGCTTTAAATCTTATTTTAGTATTTTTTATAATATATGCATTAAAGGTTGGACAATCAATATTTCTTCCTTTTGTTGTTGCATTATTTTTATGGTGCTTGATTTACATTTTAACAACAAATTATTCAAAATTTTTTATCGAAAAATTAAAGTTACCTTTCTGGATTAAATACATTGCACGAATACTTGCAATAATAACACTTGCTGGAATTATTTATTTTATTGTAATAGGCATAAAATCCAACATTGACGAAGTTTCAAAAACCTTTGGCCACTATCAAAAAAATATGGAAAATGTTTTTGATAAGATTCAGGCATATTTTGGAATAAAACATAAAATAACATTCAGTAATGCAATAAAAGATATTGATATTTCAAAATTTATAAATACTGTTATTCAAAGTGTTGCAAATTTTGTTAAATCATCAATGATGGTCTTTATTTACCTTTTCTTTATATTGCTTGAAGAAAAAAGTTTTTCAAAAAAAATACCACAATTCTTTTCATCAAAGAAAAAGGAAAAGGAAACAAAGAAAATTTTTCAAAAGGTTTATTCAAAAATTGAAACCTATGTTTCTGTTAAAATGTTTACCAGCTTTCTTACTGGAATTTTGACATATATCGTAATGGAATCAGTTTCACTTGATTTTGCAATGTTCTGGGCTATATTGATATTCCTTTTGAATTTTATTCCAACAATAGGATCAATAATATCATCTATTTTTCCAATACTACTTGCTATTTTACAATTTAATGGAGATATACTTCCTACATCAATAGTTACGGTAGGCATAATCTCAATTCAATTACTTATTGGAAATATAATTGATCCAAAGATTATGGGAAAAAGATTGAATTTAAGTCCACTTGTCCTTATACTTTCACTTGTCATTTGGGGAAGTATTTGGGGTATAGTTGGAATGTTTTTATGTGTTCCTATAATGATAATTTTAACAATAGTTTTATTACAATTCCCATCTACTAAGAAGTATGCAATGCTCCTTACAGAAGATGGAACAACTTTTTAAGGAAGAAAAAATGTTTAAATATTTGATAATGTTATTTGTTAGTTTAGCGGTTTCTGCTTGTGCTTGTAAGTGTAGATACAATGAATATCTGCCAGAAAATAATCCACTTGTTATTCCAGAGGATTTAAAACCTGAACAAAAATAATTTACAGGATTAGGTTATGGATTCTTTTGAAAAAGCAACACCTATGATGCAACAATATTTATCTGTGAAGGCACAGCATAAGGATTGTTTGCTTATGTATCGTATGGGTGATTTTTATGAATTATTTTTTGATGATGCTATGATTGCATCAAAGGCTTTGGATATTGCGCTTACCCATCGTGGTACACACATGGGAAAGCCAGTCCCAATGTGCGGGGTACCATATCATGCTTTTTCATCATATATGCCCAAACTTGTTCGTCAAGGGTTTAAAGTTGCAATTTGTGATCAGATGGAAAGTCCTGAGGAAGCAAAAAAACGTGGCTACAAGGCTGTTGTAAAACGTGAAGTTTCTCGTATTATTACAGCAGGAACATTGACCGAAGATAATTTATTAAATGGTTCGTTTAATAATTATCTTATGGTAGTAATATTTACAGATGGATTAAAAGACAAGGTATCTGTTGCTTTAACTGATATTTCCACAGGTGAATTTACAATTTATTCATTTGATGAAAATGCAGTTTCAGAATTATTGTCTTTAACTATTGTAAAAAATCCAGCAGAAATTATCATGTCAGAGGATAATGTTAAAAATTCAAAACTTGAAAATTTTGTTTCTCAATTTAAATCAAAAATTGTTTTAAAACCAAGTACATTTTTTGATTATATAAATTCCAAAAAAAATATTTGTGATGTTTTTCACGTTGCAGAAACATCCGTTCTTGGCGACTTTTCTGATGCCGAAGTTTGTGTCCAGGGTGCAACTTTAAATTATATAAACTTAACGCAAATTGGTAAAATGCCAAATATTTCAAAACCACACAAGGAATTAAATTCGGACATACTTCAAATTGATGCCTTTTCTGTTAGGAATTTGGAAATTTTTGAAAATATGAATGATGATACAACAAAATCATCAAATCTTTTTTCCGTCATGGATAAAACAAAAACACCTATGGGAAAACGTGAACTTAAAAAGGTTTTAAGCGCACCGCTTGCAAATTCAAAGGAAATAAATAAACGACTTAATATAGTTGATTTTTTCTTTAATGATTCTCCTTTAATAGAAAAAATTCGTGAACTTTTATCTCAGGTTTTTGATATTCAAAGAATTGTTTCAAGGGTAAGTTGTAATCGTGCCGGTCCACGTGATTTATTAAATATTGGTGATACTTTATCTGTGATACCGCAACTTAAATCATTACTTCTTGATGCAACGAAGAATTGTATAGATAATCCAATAAAATTAATAATTGATGACTTAAAGGATTTTTCATCTTTATCTCATAAGATAAAAAGTGCGATTATTGACGAACCTCCGCTTATTATTCGTGATGGTGGTTTCATAAAGCAAGGATATAATTCAGTTCTTGATGAATATAAATCTCTTTCACAAAATACAAAGCAGGTTATTTTGGATTTACAGGCAAAATATACACTTAATACAGGTATTTTAAATTTGAAAATAAAATACAATAATATTTCTGGATATTTTGTTGAAGTTCCAACAAAACAGGCTTCATCTCTTCTTGATCCAAAAAGTGGTTTTACCCACAAACAGACATTGGTAAATTGTGTTCGTTTTACAACCCCGGAACTTTCGGAAATAGAACAAAAAATTTTGGTTGCCCAAGATAAATATCTATCTTTAGAATTAAGTTTGTTTGATGAACTTTGTAAATCAATTCTTTCAAGAATAGATGATATAAATCTTTTATCCTATGCAATTGCAAGATTGGATTTGTATTCATCACTTGCGCTTTTAGCACAGGTAAATGATTATGTAAAACCTTTGGTTGATGATTCTTTTGATTTTGAAATAATTGATGGTCGTCATCCAGTAGTTGAGGAAAATTTAAAACATCAAAATATTGCATTTATTCCAAATGACTGTGTCCTTGAAAATAAAAACGAAGATAGTAAGCTTTGGATTTTAACAGGTCCGAATATGGCTGGAAAATCCACATTCTTAAGACAAAATGCAATAATTACCATTATGGCACAAATCGGTTCATTTGTTCCAGCTTCCTCTGCACACATTGGTGTTGTAAATAAGTTATTCAGTCGTGTTGGTGCGTCAGATAATTTAGCAAGAGGTCAATCTACATTTATGGTTGAGATGAGTGAAACTGCAACAATTTTGAATCAAGCAGATGAAAGGTCATTTGTCATACTTGATGAAATAGGAAGAGGAACCGCAACATTTGATGGTCTTTCCATCGCATGGGCTGTTCTTGAATATCTTAATAATATAAATCGTTGTCGTGGTATTTTTGCGACACATTATCATGAACTTACTGATGTGATAAGTAAGATGAAAAATGTTTCTGCACATACTATGGAGATAAAGGAATATAACGGTGATGTTGTATTTATACATAAAGTAGGAATAGGCACAGCTGACAAATCTTATGGTATCCATGTCGCAAAGATTGCCGGTATTCCTGATGAGGTTGTATCCCGTGCATCACAAATATTGGAAAATCTTGAATCTGATGATACAAATTTATCAAATAAAAAGTTGGTCAAAAAAATTGACGATATGGATTTGTTTTCATATAAACCGCAATCTGAATCTGTTAAAAAAGCAGAAGAAGATAAAAAACTTCATAAACTTTATAATAAATTAAAGGAGATAAATCCTGACGACTTATCCCCTAAATCTGCACTGTCAATTATGTATGAAATAAAAGATTTGATTGATTAGATTACAAAGTTTTCACATTGATATCTTTGAATTTTTTTAATTTAGTTCTTTCAAAAATATTTTTTCTTTTTTCTTCTTCATTGAATAAAGAAATTTTAACATTGAATGTTCTTGAAAGAAGATTTATTTCCTCCAATATTCTTTTTAACCTTACACTGTCATCAAAAGAAAGACAGTCAATGTTAATAGAAGCCAAAGCCTTATTAATAAACCTAAAATTCGTTTTATATCTGTAATAGTTGTCGCCTTTTTCGGTCATATCCTGATTTACTGCAATGCGAAGACCTTTTACACAACCATCAATGATTAAAAATATTGCCTTAATCATATTATTGCGAATTTCATCCATTACAGGATTTTCAACAACTTTTTTCATAACAAACCCTTTCTTTTTTTCATATAATTTTTCTCAAATATAATCCAATAATTTTTTTTGTCAATCATTTTTTATTTGTAAAAAAGTAAAAAATGTAGATAATTAACCTAGGTTTAAGGATTAAAAATGATAAATGGTTTTATAAATATCGATAAACCACTAAATATGACATCTAATGATGTTATTTTTAAGGTTAAAAAGTTGCTTTTTCCAATGGTTGGAAAGGTAAAAATTGGTCATACAGGAACGCTTGATCCCCTTGCAAGTGGAGTTTTACCAATTGCGCTTGGTGAGGCAACAAAAACAGTAGCTTTTCAGATGGAAAATAAAAAAACATATGAATTTACAATAAAATTTGGAGAAGAAACTTCCACAGACGACAGCGAAGGTAAAATTACAAAAACCTCAAAAAACTTTCCTGATGAAAATAAAATCAAAGAAATAATACCAAAATTTATCGGTAAGATTGATCAAGTCCCGCCTGCATATTCTGCAATAAAAATTAATGGCGAAAGGGCATATAACCTTGCTCGTCAGGGAAAAGAATTTGAAATAAAATCCCGTGAAAACTTCGTCCATAATTTTGAATTTTTAAAGCAATTAAACGAAACAGAATATAAATTTAAGGTCACCGCAAACAAGGGTTTTTATGTTCGTTCCTTTGGTCGTGATGTTGCAAGAGCTCTAAATTCTGCTGGTCATATTTCATATTTGCGACGCACAGAAAATGGACCATTTAATCTTGAAAATGCTATAACTCTTGACAAATTAGAAAAAATAATGCAGAATAACGGACAATCGTTGGATGTACGGAAATTTGATAGCGATATTTTGCTTCCTGTATCCTTTGGGCTGAACGACATCTTGGCTTTGGATATGACTGAAGAGCAAAATCAAAAATTAAGAAATGGACAATGGGTTAAACCTGTTGGTTTTGAAAATCTTAAGTCTGGTTCTTTATATAAGTTAATATCAAACTCCAAACTTTCAGCAGTTATTAAATTAGAAGATGGTTTTTTAAAAACTGTCCGTGTTTTTAACTTGTAAAAGAAAGGAAAAATAAAAATGTCAATTACAAAAGAAAAAAAACAA
>JAEEGL010944596.1_pt1 | contig 11012 bp, 5 predicted proteins | sample 9134231 | NCBI WGS metagenome assembly JAEEGL01 (sample SAMN16246548, study PRJNA631951) | gut metagenome | biome: gut microbiome; feature: rumen; material: fiber-attached | host: Bos | place: Iran: Karaj | collected 2018-10
AGGCCACGCTCGACGAATACGGCTATGTGATGGGACGCATTCCCGGTAACCTTCCGGACGGCGCTCCCGAAGTGCCCGCCATCGGCTTCATCGCCCATGTGGACACCGCTCCCGACGCTTCTGGAGAGAATGTCAGGGCCCAGATAATCAAGAACTACGACGGTTCTGACATCCCTCTTAAGGGCGTCCCGGGCCTCAGTCTCAAGACTTCCGAATTCCCCGAGCTGCTGGCCCATAAGGGCGAGACCATCATCACTACCGACGGCACCACCCTTCTGGGCGCCGACGACAAGGCCGGCGTGGCGGAAATCATGGACGCGGTGCAGTATATCGTGAATCACCCCGAGTTCAAGCACGGTCCCGTGCGCATCGGTTTCACCCCCGACGAGGAAATCGGCAGGGGAGTGGTTAAGTTCGATGTGGCCCGCTTCGACGCCAAATACGCCTACACCATGGACGGCGGCGAGGTAGGGGAGCTCGAGTTCGAGAACTTCAACGCCGCCTCGGCGAAGATCCATATCCAGGGCTGCAATGTGCATCCGGGCTACGCCAAAGGCAAGATGCGCAACGCCATACTCATCGGTCAGGAACTGAATTCCATGCTGCCGGCGATGGCCCGTCCTGAAAACACCGAAGGCTATGAAGGCTTCTTCCACCTCATTTCGTTCAAGGGAACGGTCGAGGAGGCCGATTTTGCCTACATCATCCGCGATCACGACCGCGCCAAGTTCGAGGCCCGCAAGGAAATGATGGCGAAGGTGGCAGATTTCATCAACACCAAATACGGAGCCGGCACCGCTACGGCGGTCATTAAGGATCAGTACTACAATATGCGCGAGCAGGTGGAACCTCACTACCGCATCATAGAGATAGCTCAGAAGGCAATTAAAGACGCCGGCGTGGAACCGAAGGTCCAGCCCATCCGTGGCGGTACCGACGGAGCCAACCTCAGTTTCCGCGGCCTGCCCTGCCCGAACATCTTCGCGGGCGGCCTCAATTTCCACGGAAAGTTCGAGTGGGTGCCCCTGGAAAGCATGGAAAAGGCCTCACAGGTAATTCTGAACATCCTGTCCGAGTTTGCGAAGTCTGTTTAGATATAGGTAAGGGCTTATTTTGAAAAAAATTTAAGAAATTTTTAAAAGTTGTAATTTTTTGGCCATGGTGGCTGAGGACTTGCAATTTGCAAGCGCATTAATTAAAACGCTTAAAAAATTTCTTCAAAATCCTTAATATACCCCAATAGAATGCGGAAGATGCCTTCGCATTTTTCTTGCGTTTGTGAAAAAAAATTCCGAAATTGCGCAGGTTTAGCGTCGATTATTGCCCGTTTGTGGGGGTATGATCGAATGCGTGAACTTTACAAACGTGATAGCTATATAATTGAATATCACTATTTTGTTTAATTAATCTAAAATGGCTTATGAGAAAATTTAAGCTTCTTTTGGCATCCGCCGCAATGCTTCTCGCATGCGCTCTGGGTTATGCTCAGAACATCAATGTGAAAGGTACTGTGAAGGATGCAAACGGAGAGCCGATTCCAGCAGCTGGAGTCATCGTCTCAGGGACTTCGAACGGTGTCGTGACCGATGGTCAGGGCCAGTTCTCCATCAATGTTCCCTCCGACGGTGCGCTTTCGTTCTCCGCTCTCGGCTTTGTGGGACAGACCATTGCCGTACAGGGCCGCAACTCCATCAATGTAGTTCTCGTGGAAGACACCGAACTCATTCAGGAGACGATCGTTGTTGCTTACGGTACTGCCTCCAAGCGCACCTTCACGGGTTCCGCTGCAGTCGTGGACGACACCCAGATCGAGAAGAAGATCATCACCAACGTTACCAGCGCTCTCGCAGGTACCACCGCCGGTGTTCAGATGATCACTTCCTCCGGTGACCCGACCAGCAACAACAACTCCATCCGCATCCGTGGTTTCGGTTCCATGAGCGCGGGTAATGCTCCTCTCATCGTGGTTGACGGTGTGCCGTACGACGGTGCAATGAACGACATCAACCCCCAGGACGTAGAGAGCATGACCGTTCTTAAGGACGCTGCCGCTTCTGCTATTTACGGACACCGTGGTGCTAACGGTGTTATCGTCATCACCACCAAGAAGGGCGAACCCGGCGAGGCCCGCATCAAGTTCGACGCCCGTTATGGCGTGAACAGCCGCCTCATCCCGCAGTACGACGTTATCGACGACCCGGCCCAGTACTATGAAACCTGGTACAAGAAGTTGTACAACAACTACTATTATTCCGGTAACTACACTGTCGAGCAGAGTTTTGCACACGCAGATGCTTGCCTCTTTGATTCCACTCAGGGTGGTCTGGGCTACCAGGTTTACACCATTCCCGACGGTGAACTCTTCATCGGACGTAACTTCAAGCTCAACCCGAACGCAAAGCTCGGTTACAGCGACGGAACTTACTACTACACTCCGGACGACTGGTTCAAAGAAGCATATCACAACGGTACCCGTCAGGAATACAACGTTTCTGCAGCAGGTGCTACAAGCCGCTTCAACTACTATGCATCCGCAGGTTACCTGAACGACCAGGGTATGATTGCAAACTCCGGCCTTCAGCGCTACACCGCCCGCGTGAACGCAGAGTATCAGGCAAAGGACTGGCTCAAGTTCACCACCAACACCACCTTTACCCACAGTGAATCCCAGCTCGCTCCGTCCAGTACCGGTTCTTGGGGATCTTCGGGCAACCCGTTCTATATCACGAACATGATTGCTCCTATCTATCCTATCTACGTCCGTAAACTGGACGATGCCGGCAATCCGTACATCTATAAGGAACAAGGCCGTATCGTTTATGACGCAGCTAACAACACTGGTTTCGTCCGTCCGAGCCTCCTTGGCAACGCAGTGCGTGACGCCGTTTACAACAACCGCAAAACCTACTCCGACGCTATCGTAGGCCAGTGGGGTGTTGTTGCAACTCCCATCAAGGGTCTGCGCCTCTCCGCCAACGTCTCCATCGTGGACCGCAACAGCCGTACCAGCAGCCTCATTAGCCCGTTCGGCAGCGGTTCTGCCACCGACGGTAGTGTGAGCGTAGGTCACAGCCGCTTTATGTCGGTTAACAACCAGTATCTTGCTGAATACGACTTCAAGATCGCCGAGGATCACCACTTCGATATCCTCGCCGGTTACGAAAAGTACAGCTATCTCAGCCAGAGCCTGAGCGGATCCAACGACTACCTCTTCGACCCGTACATCGGCGAACTCAACAACGCCGACGGTAAGACCGACATGAGCACCTCCTCCTCTTCTTCCGGTTACATGACTGAGGGTTTCCTCGGCCACTTCCAGTACGACTACAAGGGCAAGTACATCCTCGGCGCCTCCTTCCGTCGCGACGCTTCCTCCAACTTCGCTCCCGAAGCACGTTGGGGTAACTTCGGTTCCGTGAGTGCCGCCTGGCTTGCCTCCGAAGAAGGTTTCCTCAAGGATGTCGACGCCGTCGACATGCTGAAGGTCAGGATCGACTACGGTGTTCAGGGTAACGACGATATCGGTCAGTACTACTACACCAACTGGTATTCCCACTCCTATAACGAGACAACCAAGGTATATTCCATTAACCTTAGCTACAAGGGTAATCCCGACCTCACATGGGAAACCAACAAGTCGCTCAGCGGCGGTGTTGATTTCGAACTCTTCAACGGGTACCTCAACGGTTCCGTGGATGTTTACAGCCGTACCACCGAAGACCTCCTCTACCAGAAGGATGTTCCTCTTTCCTCCGGTAACCCCGTAGGTTGGATGTACACCAACGTCGGTTCTATCCGCAATACCGGTATCGAGGCTTCTCTCAACGGAACCATCATCCGCACCAAGAAGGTCATCTGGAACTGGAACGCCAATGCCAGTCACTATAAGAACACCATTCTCTCCCTCGATGAAAGTGTCGCAGGTGAGGGTATAAAGGGCTCTATGCGTATCTACAAGGTAGGCGGCTCCCTTTATGAAGGCTACATGTATAAGTATGCAGGTGTTGACAAAGATAATGGTAAGGCTCTTTACTATAAGCAGGTAAAGGACGAGAAGGGCAAGTGGACCGGTGAAAACACCACAACCTCTGTCTTCAGCGATGCCGACAAGTACGAGGTAGGTTCTGTACTTCCCAAGCTTTATGGCGGTTTCGGCACCAGCCTCAACGCCTATGGCTTCGACTTCTCGGCACAATTCTCCTACCAGCTCGGCGGCCGTTACTACGACGGTACATACCAGTCTCTCATGCAGACCCAGAATTCCCCGGGTTCCAACATTCATAAGGATGCCCTTCTGGCCTGGACTGAGGACAACCCGAATACCGACATTCCCCGTTGGGATGGCGATACCCAGGTTGCACAGTCAGCGGTCGATCGCTTCCTCATCAGCTCCAACTACCTGAGCATCAACAACGTTACTCTTGGTTACTCTCTTCCCACCAAGCTTGTCCAGAAGGCAAAGCTCGGTTCCGTAAGGTTCTATGTTTCAGGTGAAAACCTCTATGTCCTTTCTGCTCGCAAGGGCGTTGACCCGCGTTATGCAGTAGGTCTCGGTTCCTACACTTCCGGTTCCGGTATTTCCAACAGTGCATACTCCGCACTGCGCAACATTACCGGTGGCGTTACCGTGACGTTCTAATTCTAAAAATCGATGATTATGAAACTTTTTAGATATTTGATTCCCGCAATTGCCACCCTCGTGATTGCATCTTGCGCGGACTTCGATTCTGTCGACATGCAGGGTGGAACGCTTCTCGAGAAGCAGGTTCAGGAGACCTATGTCGACATGCCTGTACGTGGTCAGGCTCCGTTCGAGGGTCTTTACTCTTCGCTTCTGCAGCCAGGATTCGTTTATGGCTATCAGAGCCGCCTCAAGGGTTTCCGTCCCGATGATTCAGGTCTGTTGACAATACTCATGAGCAACGATTTTGAATCGGCGGACTGCCTTCTTCCTGACAATGACTACAACTGGTTTTCCACTTGTGGGGAATACTCTTCCAGGAGTGCGGACTACGCAAATCCTTACATGAGGTACAAGGCCCCTTATGACATCATCAGCCTTTGCAACACCTTCATCGCTTCCTATCCGGATGATGTTACAGGAGATAACCTCTATATGGTTGCCCAGGCACATGCCATCAAGGCCTACTGCTACTTGCTTCTGGCTCCGTCATTCTGTTTCTTCACTCCAGAACTTGATGAGCCTTGCGTCCCTCTTCTCACCGACGACGTGAAGGATCCGGCCAACAATCCGAGAGCCACTGTCAAGGAAGTATTCAACCTTATCATCGACGAACTCACCTTCGCAGTTGACAACCTCGACGGCTTCACCCGTACGACCAATGCTTATATCGACAAGAAGGCTGCCCTTGCACTCCGTGCGCGTGCGGAACTCTTCATCAGGGACTACCAGAATGCTTACGACGATGCCGTTGCTGCAGTTGAAGGACTCACTCCCTACAGCATTGCAGAGGTTTCTGTCCCGGCGTTCTACAAGCTGAGCGACCACAACGTCATCTGGGGTTATGACATGACCACTATTATTGCCCAGACCGGTCCGGAATGCACCCATACCGGTTGGATAGGGTCTCTTGGAGGCGCAACCTACGCATGGTGGACAGGGTGCTATGCCCAGATCTACAAACCTCTCTACGACAGGATTCCGGCAACGGACGTCCGTAAGCAGTGGTGGGTAGATGGATCTCTGCACAGCGCCATCGCAGATGTTATTAAGTATCACGATCCTTCTACCAACAATGCGGATGAGCCCGTTGCAACTCTCGCTTATGAGGACAAGCTGCCGTTCGTTCCCTACACCAATGTCAAGTTCGGTGTGAACGAGGTCGGAACTCAGACTTGCGATGAGGACTTCCCATTAGTCCGCGTCGAGGAAATGCTTCTCATCCAGGCAGAGGCAAAGCTTGGTCTGAACGATGCACCCGCAGCAAAGACCATTCTTGAAAACTTTGTCAAGACCTACCGTGATCCCAGCTATTCCGCTGATGCTCACGGATTCGAACTCGCTGATGAAATCTGGTTCCAGCGCCGTGTTGAGCTCTGGGGCGAAGGATTCGGCGTTCCCGATGCAAGACGTCTTAACAAGCCCATCGTAAGGATGGCAGAAGGCTCCAACTGGGCTGACAACTTCAAATTCAATATTGCTCCTGACGACCCGTGGCTTCGCATGCGTTTCCCCACAGACGAGATGAACACCAATTTCGGTATTGAAGACAATGAGGGCGGTGAACAGCCGAAACCTGGTCAGAATTCTGACCTTTTTGACGGGGTTACCAACATTTAATGAATGAAAGTTATGAAAATTAAGAGTATATTTCTTTTTGCTGTTGCTGCTTTCCTCTCATTTGCTTGTGGAAAGCAGGAGTACCCGGCATACGAATGGGGCCCGCAGGATGACACCACGGTTGTAAAGACCGAAGTGTTCTTTGTCAAGACTACCGACAATCTCGAGCTTGAACCGGTTGTCGACAGCGTAATCGTGACACTTGGAAGGACCGTCACCACTGAAGCTCTCAGCGTTCCTCTCACCATAAAGGATCCCGCTGGAGTATTCACTGTTCCGGCAACTGCGGAATTCGCTGCCGGGGAGGCTACTACTACCATTCAGGTAGACCTTTCCAAGATGAAGCTGGAAGTTTCCTATGAACTTTCCATCAGCATTCCGAGTGATTTTGTGTACACCTACAAGAAGACCTCCGGAACAAACAGCGCAAAGACTGTTTATCATCTGACTGCACTTAAGCAGCAGTGGGATGAGGCCGGCTATTGCACGTTCATCGACGTGAATACTATCTGCTCTGGCGTTGTGCAGGCGGACAACGTTCCGATTCAGCAGCATCACGGAACGAACGACTACCGTGTCTATGCTCCTTATGCCGCATTGGTGGGTGACACTTATACCGATCCTCTTGTCCATCTCGTGTTCACTATTTCTAAGAATAGTAAAGGAGAGTATGAGTTCTCAATGCCGAGCGGTATTAAGCAGCTGTGGCCCAGTAGCCCCTACGTTGTGTACTGGGTGCCGCAGACGTATCCTGATTACTGCTATGCTGAGATTCTCTACGACGCCGATGAAAAGGCTCACTATATCGATATCAAATCTACCGGTGCAACCCTTACTACCGGTAAAGTCTGGACTGGTGCAAGGCTCGTATTCTACTGGTTCGATTGCCCGATCGAGTTCCCCATCCCTGAAGCAGGCGAATAATCCTTACACTTCAATATTAAAGAAGCCGGTGGTTTTTTCCGCCGGCTTTTTTATATATTTGTAATATGAAAAGGTTTTTAGTGTTATTGGCTCTTGCCTTAGTGGCCTTCGCGGCCTGCAAGAAAGCCGACGAGAAGGCTAAGGAGCCTTCGGTATTCAAGGTGACTCCCAAGTCGGCAGATTCGGAGAATGGCTTTGCTCACAGCCTTACCGTCAAGGTTACTTGCGATATCGCTTTTGAATATGCCCTCGAGGACGGCTCGTGGATTACCATAAACGCAAGGGACAAGGATTCCAGGAACGTCACAGCCCTGGAACTTCAGATGAGCGTGAACGACGGCCCCTCCGACCGTAAAGACGTGCTCACGGTATCTTCCGGCAGCAAGAAGATAAGCGTGAACATCACCCAGAAGACTGTGGCCAGCGGAGTTTCCGTGAATGAAATCCGTCTCAAACACATCTTCCAGAAGACAGTTTCCTTCCAGTTCCCCGCGAACTGGACCCTTTCGAGTGACGCTCCATGGCTCGAGTTCAGTCCCGCGACAGGTTCCATGAACAGCATCACCCCCGTTTCCTTCAAGGCAAATGAATTCAACTTCACGGGTGAATCGCGCAGTGCTGATCTGGTGCTGTCGTTCGGCGAAACTTCTGTCACCATCCCGGTTGTTCAGGAGAGTTCTCTCCCCGCAGGAGACTTCGCCCAGAAGGTCTACGGCCTCTATAATTACGACGGAGCCGGAGCTTCGGTCACCTATAGCCCCGTTGCCCACCAGACCAATCTGGTTAAGAGAGCGGACGAAAGCGTTTTCCGTCTTGTCGATCCTGCGGAAGCCAAGATGTACGAGATCAGCGGCCTGCCGCTGTCGTACACTCCGGCAGATTCCCTGCATATCACTATCTACCAGAACTGGATCTCCTCCATGGCTTTCCGTTCGGAAAAGGATGTCTGGGTGCTCAAAACGGAAGATTCCTTCGCCTGGCTCATCGATGCCGAAGACCATGGTTATATAGTTAAAAAATGATGTCTGCCATGAAGAAAACAATAGTATCAATACTGCTGCTTCTTGCTTCTGCTCTTGCAGCGTTTGCAGTGCCTGCATATCGGGGAAAGATTACCCTTAAAGGGGAAGATGGCTCCAGCGTTCAGGTAACCCTTCACGGCGACGAGTTCTGCCACTGGGCAACCGATTCCCACGGCCGCGAGGTAATCATCTCCCGCGACGGAGTGGCTCGTCTGGCTCCCGCCACAAGGGGCGGCGCTCCAAGATATTCTCCAGCCTGGCAGAGGGTGTACCATCCGGATGTCAATCCCATGACCAGCGGCAACAATCATTTTCTTGTCATCCTGGTCGAATTTGCCGACGTATCTTTTACCCTCAGTAACCCGAAAGACCGTTTCACCAGGCTTCTGAACGACGATGCGTATTCCGATTTCGGAGGCACAGGTTCGGCTCACAAATACTACTATGAACAGTCATCGGGCAAGTTTGACCCGATCTTCGATGTGGTGGGCCCCGTCAAGATAAGCGGCAACATGGCCGATTATGGCGGAAACAATGAGCAGAAAAGCGACAAGAATGCAACTGGTGCCTTCCTTGCAGCTGTGGATTTGGCTCATAGCCAGGAACTCGTGAATTTTGCCGATTACGACTACGACCACGACGGTTACGTAGACAACATTTTCTTCTACTATGCCGGCTATAATGAAGCCGAAGGCGCCGCGGCCGAAACCATATGGCCGCATGCTTACGGCTTCTATCAGGGCAACTCCCGCAGCTACGACGGAGTGCGTCTGGGTCGTTACGCCTGCACCTCCGAGCTTCGTGGAACGACCGGTACCAGCATGTGCGGAATAGGTACCTTCTGCCACGAATTCGGCCATGTGCTCGGCCTTCCGGACTTCTACGATACGGACTATGCCGAGAACGGCTCCGCTTCGGACGTAACCGTCTTCTCGCTGATGTGCGCGGGCAACTATAACAATAACGGCTGTACGCCCCCGAACCTCGGCGCCATAGAGCGCAATATGCTCGGATGGATGGATTTCCCGGTGGAATGGACGGAAGGAGGCCCCAAAACCATTCGTGCCATCACCAACAATGAGGCTTTCTACGTTTCTTCCACCAATCCCGGCGAGTTCTTCCTTCTGGAAACCCGTGACGGCACCGGCTGGGACTCTTACATCTCCGGCAAGCCTGCAGGCCTCCTTATCTATCACGTGGACCAGTCTTCCAACATGGTAGGTGATATGTCCGCCCTCACGCACTGGCTGTACGGCTCCAAGATCAACTGCTATGCAGGCCATTCCTGCTATTATGTGGTGCCTCCGGCATATGATAACAAGTATGCGAGTTATGTCTGGCCCGGGACTTCCGGAAAGACCTCATTCGGAATGGATTCCAACCCTTCCAACAGGGACTACCAGAACGGCAATGCGGGATTCAACCTGAATAACATTTCTTACAGCGGGGGAGTGGTATCCCTGGATCTTGAGATGGTTAAGACCCTGCAGATTTCGGGTGTGGTGAAGGATTCAGCCGGCAATCCCCTTGAGGGAGTAAGCGTGAGCGTGGAAGACTCCACCCCGAATCCTGCACCCCGCAGGGCTCTCGGCCGCATTTTCAGCAAGCGCGATGCCCAGTTGGCAGTCGCTGTTGGAAGCGCGGTCACCGGATCTGATGGCAAGTATTCGATTGACGTCCCTGCAGATGCCAAGTATCCTCTTGTGGTGACTCTCACTAAACCGTATTATAATCCCGCTTCGTTCTCCTTAGCGCAGACCAGCGGACGTATCGTAAAGGATGTCCTCCTTCGCAACGTTGCGGAAAATGAAGTGGAAGACCTGCAGAAGTGCGGTGCGCCCAGCGGGTATGGCATTGGCACAAAACAATACCCGATAAGCATTACCGCCGGTGTTTATTACGATGCATCGGAACTTATTGATAAGGTGGGCATGCGCATCACCGAAATAAGCTTCTTGTTCTACTCCAACACCGTGGACGAGGTGTCGGTGTTCATCGACTTTGGCGAGGAGCGTGCCCTTGCAAGGGTAGTCCCCAATCCGCAGCTTGGCAAATTGAACACTGTTGACGTATCGGACGCCGATATCCGCATACCTGAGAACACCCCGCTGATTTTCGGTTATTCTATCAAGAATGCTGACGACGGACAGGGCTATCCCCTGGCTATCGACGGCAAGCAGGGCGATGAAGCCGCGGAAGGCGGCTGCATCATAGGCGACGGTTATATGTGCCCGGCCGACAGCGAAGACTGGGGGCCCGCCAAGTTCAACCTCATTGTGATGGCCAAGATCCAGGGAGTATCGTCCCCCTTCGCCGCCCTGGGTATCAAGGTTATCGACAATCCCGGCGGCTGGAAGGCCGGCGACAGCTTCAACTTCCGCTTCGACGGCAAGTCCGGCACAGAGCCCACTTCCACCGTATGGTATCTCGATGGCGAGGTCCAGGGTTCCGCTACGGCGGTCCTCACTTCCGGTACCCACGAGGTGAAGGCCCTCTGCACCTACCCCGACGGCTCCACCGAGGAGATAGTCCAGATGATATCCGTTGAATAGCCCCGAAAGCATATTCCGCGAACTTGTGTGCCGGTACAGCGAGCAGCTGTACTGGCACATCCGCGGTTTCGTGGACAGTCATGAAGACGCCGACGACCTGCTTCAGGAGACTTTCCTCAAAGCTTGGAAGGCTCTGCCTTCGTTCCGGGGCGATGCCGGCCACTTCACCTGGCTTTGGCGTATAGCAACAAATGAGGCACTTGGGTATCTCCG
>JAEEGL011773151.1_pt1 | contig 11012 bp, 6 predicted proteins | sample 9134231 | NCBI WGS metagenome assembly JAEEGL01 (sample SAMN16246548, study PRJNA631951) | gut metagenome | biome: gut microbiome; feature: rumen; material: fiber-attached | host: Bos | place: Iran: Karaj | collected 2018-10
CGCAGGGAGATAGAGATAATAAAGCCTTCCATTAAGATCAAAGAGTATTACAGCATCACTTATGGATGTCCTAAATGCAAGACAGATGAAGAGGTTCCATATATAGTAAACGGCAGGGACGGATATCCGCATATGCTCCATGGCATGGCTTCAGCAGGAACTGTTGCCTGGGTCATGTATCAGAAATACGTAAACAGCCTTCCTCTCTATCGTCAGGAAAGAGATTTTAAGATGCTCTATGGTGTCGATATATGCAGGGGTACGATCGCAAGCTGGATCATAGATAATGCCGAAGCTTACTTCAAGCCATTGTGCGACTTCTTCCAAAGAAGGCTTGTGACAGGAATGTATGCCATGGCTGACGAAACACCGGTGCAGGTACTTAAAGAACCAGGACGCAGAGCTCAGACAAAATCCTTCATGTGGGTATTCCGTACCGGAGAGTTTGACAGGGAACAGATAGTCCTGTTCCATTACTCTGAAACAAGGGCAGGTGATACTGCCAGGGAATTTCTTGAAGGATTCCACGGATTTCTGATGACCGATGGGTACAGCGGTTACAATAAACTCAAAGAATGTACGCGCACGTCCTGTTGGTCACATGTCCGACGGTATCTTATCGATGCCATCCCAAAGGGGAAACAATACGACCACACACAGCCTGCAGTGCAGGGACTGGTTTACGTTGATAAGCTCTTTGACATGGAACGGAAGATCCATGCTAAGCAGGGCGTTACTTTTGATGAAATAAAAAAGTATCGTCTTGGAAAAGAAGTCCCGGTACTCGACGGCTTCTTTGCATGGCTTGATGCCCAGACAGCTATCAAGGGTTCCCGGCTGGACAAAGCACTTATATATATCCGTAACAGGAAGAAATACCTTATCACCTATCTTGAAGATGGTGGTTGCAGCTTCAATAACAATACCAGCGAACGCAGCTGCAAAGCTTTTGTAACCGGCCGAAAAAACTGGCTCTTTGCCGATACTCCGAACGGTGCCAATGCCAGTGCTCTTGTGTATTCGATAGTCGAAACTGCCAAAGCAAACGATCTGGATGTATACCTTTACCTCAAATATCTCCTGCTTAAGACACCAACAGAGGATACACCGGATGAAGAACTCGAAAAACTATGTCCATGGCATCCCGAATGCCGTAAGGCTATCGAAGATATGCAGAAAGCATATCAGGATCAGATAATCAGTGCTTGATAACTCGATCTTAATCATATGTGGATTGTCAAGGTGCTCCGGAACTCATATGAGTCCGGGGTATTATAATGGGCGAAAGCCCCTGTACCTGTAGTTAATTGATCGGATGCGCATACCGCCAGAAAATTTCGCGCTTACTCATTATCGACCTCATCAAACACATCAAGAAAGAGGATAAGTGAAAATCGGAATAATCTCATCTAAAGATAGCCTTGCATTGATTTGCGGGGCTGTCTTTTCATTTACCAGAAATAATATCCATGCAACCCCCTGTGAGTGGAGGCGCAATCCTTTAACAAGTTTAGTGAAAATGCCGCCCTCGGTACGGCCCCCTGTGCAGCCCCCTGAGTAAAAATGCGGCCCCCTGTGCAGCCCCCTGAGTAAAAAATGCGGCCCCTTTTGCGGCCCCCTAAGAAAAAATGCGGTCCCTCGTATTCTTTACGTTGTACTAAGGAAGGTAATGGATGATTATCCTACGGAAAGTGATATAATCTACCAAGAAAGAGTTCTTATATTATCGAAGACTCAAAGACTTCTGGCTCTGTATATAAGAATAATAATCCGGGGGAAAAAGAAAAGCACTCAACTCTGAGTATAATCGCATTTATTGTTAGTTTTTTAGGATGCGCTGGGTTTATTGGTCTTATCCTTGCTATTATTGATTTGGTAAAGAATAAAAATGATGGAAAACGCCATATGCTTTCCAAGGTAAGTATCGCAGTAGCAATAATGTGCACGTTAATCGGATTAATAAAAATGTCAAAAGGTATCAATGATGGTGCAAAGGAAGCTGCCGAAGATATAAATTCAAGTACAGAAATGACTGCTTCAGTTGAAGAACAAACAGAAGTAATTATACCAGAGCCTGGAAAAGGGTCGGATAAAATTGATGTTTTTGTAAATGTTACCGCACAAAAAGAAGATAGCGGTGTTGTATTTGATATCGAAACAAATCTGCCGGATGAAGCAGAATTAATGCTGTCATTGAGTAATGGAGATTACAATACTGATAATAATTTTACGGCTCAAACAAAAGTAATAATAAATGACGGAAAAGCATCCAGTGAAGCCTTTTCGGAAAAGGGTGAACCTTTAATTGGAGACTATGATTTAAGCGTAAGCATGAGTCTTCCAAGCCTCCAGTCTGATGCAGTAAGAGAAATGATAGGTGAGAAAGGCGAAAACATGACTGGAGATTTAGTTAAAGAGTCATCAATAGGGGGCTCCAGCGTTGTCAGGGCTTTGTTTGCTATATCAGCAGGGGAAGAAGTAACAGTAACTGCAGAAAAAGATTATTCTCAAACAATCTTTAGAGAAGAGGGAGAGGACGAAGAGGAAGTCACTGAAGAAGCAACAGTTCAGGAGACAGACACACAAGCAAATAAAGAATTTTTAGCTGAACATGATACTGATATAGTTGTTGCAGCAAGTATGGCACTACAAAAATTCTTGGATTCAGATAGTTATAAAATGTCTCTGGCACCAGAAAAATGGACGATAGCTAAGTTTGATGAAACGGAAACTACCGTTATAGGAATTACGGATATTACCTACAATGGTCAGAAAGGAAAATATATCTATGTAGGTACATTAAACATAGACAGCGAAGGAAAAGTGGAAAGCGCAAAACCACATTATCTTGAGGTTAACGGACAGGTATTAGGAGATGACGGTTATTGCAGAGATGTCTTTGACAAAATAAAGTCCATAGAAAACTGATTATAGTTCGGCGGGAATAAGATAACTGTATTATGATCATCTGGAATAATATGGAAATCGAATGCATAGGAGGAAGTGAAATTCGATATAGCGTAATTCTGTTAAATGAAATGAATCTTATATGAAGGTAAAATATATTGGGCCGGATATGGTCACATTAAAAAAGGATAAAATATACGAGGTACTGGACATAAAACACGGTACATATCAAATTCTGACCGAGGTTGATGAGACTTATTATGTTCCCAAAAGGTATTTTGAAGTAGTCGAGGAATAGGGATATTAGCTCAGTTAGCACAGAACGTGTCAAGGTAAGGGCAGAAAACGTGGCAAATCCTATACAACTCTTCGTTAAAGAAGCCTTTCGCACATAGTTATAACGACATTTATTCCATCAATAATAGCCACCATCCTTTTTCCAGTTTTTTGATGGTGGCTAAATATATTTGATTAGATCGTTAATCGCTCCATACCCTTATAGCTGAATTGGTAGAAAGAAGACTATGAATATACATATCCGTCTTCCGGTTTAAGGATTAGCAGAAGCAGGATACACAGACAGTCGGAAATTGAAAAGAAGAGGTCTGCAGAAATGCGGCTCTTTTCGTATCAAACCGTACCACAAACCGTACCAAGAAAAAAGACAATGCCCCGAACCCTCCTTTCTATGCGGTTTTGCGGGCTGTTTCAATCTTCGATTCCCATCACCCGCTTCTGACCCCCTCAGGTAATCCTGAGGGGGTTTTATAGCGAAAGACCTCGCAGATACATTTCTTTTTCAATTTGGGAGACATAAATAATTCAGGGGAATTCTATTCAGAAGCGAAAGAGGATTTGAAATGAAGAAGGATTCCATAATTTATACCATTCTTTCTGTAGCAGCTTTTCTTTTGATAGCCATGACCCTTACTGCATGTTCGCGAAAAGCCGATCAGATCGACAACTATCCGGATGATGATTTTATGAACGATATGGATGCATTTGACGATATAGATACAGATATTGATCTGGATTCGCTTAATGAGTCTGTCGACAATATTAAAAACCTTGATTTTGACATGGATATCGACACAGATGATTTATCGGATTATGATACGGATGATATAGACGATACAGAAGATGATGGAGATTTCGACAGTGATCCCGAAGGTGATAAAACAGAGTACAGCTACACTGATGTTATAAGATCTGGAAACGATATTACCGTAATTCCCAACGGAGGAATGAATGCGTCGACCGTGTTGTATGCGGGTAAGGATCTCGAAGGCTTTCTTGATTATGTCGATTCGGATGTTCTTGAAGCCGGCCGGACGATCAACAGGGATTTCTTCTACGATCTGCTTGCAACAATGCTTGTAGACAGTGAATTAAGCTCTGATACAGACTATATTGAGAAGAACCTGATCATGGCCCTGGCAGTGGCCAATGACTTTCATAATATGGATGTAAGAGTTAATGACTGCTGTCTGGATGCCAACAATGCGGCAGAATACCGTTATCATGTTACAGCCTACGGTAAGGATGATACCTGGATCGTGAATTACGGAGAACGTACATTTTATATGAATGATGGCGGTACGGAGTATTCGTCGGATATGTTTAAGGATGAGTACCTGGCTGTATGGCTCGTGGCAATAGAAGAATATTACGGTATGAAATAGCTGATTTCATCAGAATTCCGGAATTTGCTTTCAAGAATTTTGAATTAGTGCTTGACAAATATCTTAAATAGATGTAATATAAAGAACGTGCTTTGAATGAGCACGTCATAAATGCGCGAGTGGCTCAGTTGGTGGAGCGCGACCTTGCCAAGGTCGAGGCCGCGGGTTCGAGTCCCGTCTCGCGCTCGTAGGATCCAAGTTTATTTGGGTCCTTTTTCTTTAGTAAAATCAAGGGTTCGCGGGAATCTGGATGAGACGAAAAGAACATATTTTCGTGGGAACCGGTGGGAACCGCGCCCCGTCGCAAAAAGCGGAAAATACCTATAATATTGTAGTAATGGTAGGAAATTTAAGAATTTGAAGATCTGCATGAGAAAGCAGGTCAGCGAATGAAAGAAAGGAGAAGCTTCAACGCGTCAAAGATATAGTTGTCCGGTGTAGATAGCCGTCTGCAAGACCGCAATGGCGCTTCTGATGTCCGCAAGGACGTCGGAAGCGCTTTTGCGTTACTTTCGCAGAAAGTAACAAAGGCGTAGATACGCACAATATAAAAAAATGAGAGGAGAACTATATATATGACTATAACAACAGTAAAGACGATAAGCGGGTGCATGGGGAAAGGATCGATGCCCCACAATAGAAGATCCTTCACTGCAGCAAATGTTGATGCGGACAGAACGGAATCAAATGAAGTGATAATAGATGACAATGTCAGGGAAGTATATGACGAATTATTCGGTGGAGCACTGGAGAGGTATAACGATAAACAAAAGCGACCGGACAGGAAGATAGAAGACTATTACGAACATATTAGGACAGGCAAGCAGGAGAAACTGTTCAATGAGGTAATCTTCCAAATGGGAAATAAGGATGATACGCCGGCAGATGATAAAGAGGAGGCAGAAAAAGCTAAGAGGATCCTTGAGGAGTTTACAGAGGGGTTTATTGAGAATAATCCGAATCTCAGGGTTATAGGGGCGTTTATACATATGGATGAGGCAACGCCCCATGTCCATATAGACTTTATTCCTTATATAACAGACAGCAAAAGGGGTCTTGATACGAGAGTGACTCTCAAGGGAGCTCTTAAGGTCATGGGGTATGAAGGTACCGGCAGGAGAGATACAGAATGGAACCACTTTATAAATGCCCAGAAAGAGATGATGGCAGAGATCATGGCGGAAAAAGGCATAGGATGGCTTAAGAAGGACTCCCATGAGGAACATCTGGATGTATATGACTTTAAGGTGAAAATGAGAAAGGAAGAGCTTGCCAAGGTTGAAGCGGAGCTTGAGGAGGCTGAGGCCGTGATCAGTTATGTTGAAGATCAGATAGGAGATAAAGAGTCAAGGGTCAGTGAATTAATCAGCGTTATTGATGATAAGGCTGCCAGGGTACAGGGCCTTGATACTGATATCATGGATAAAACGAAGCAGTCTCGGGGGCTTGATACAGAGATAGCTAAAAGAAACAGGGATATCGAGTCTCTTGCAGGTAAGGAGGATAAGATACTTGAACTCAATGAGCTAAAGATAACCAGGCTTCCATTCAATATGGTATCTATCAGTAAGGATACGCTGGATTATCTTCTTGGACTTGCGAAAAAGTATATTGCTTATGTTAAGGATACCACCGAGATCAAAGCGCTCAGGAACCAGCTTAAGTCAAAGGATAAAGAGATAAAGGATCTTAACAGCCAGGTGGCTGGCTTAAATGACCGGCTTAAGGAAAAAACATCACTGAAAGACAGACTGGGTGACGGCAAGGCAAGATCAGAGCTTGACGGTGTAAAGAAGGAGAATGGTATTTTGAGATCGCTCCTTATAAGGCTTGGTTTTGAAAAAGAAATGCAGGCTGAGCTCAATACCGGCAAGAAGCTGATGAGGGGAGGTGTCGGGCGATGAACCTTGAATATTTTGATAAGATCATAAATAAAGCTCCAGACGGTGGCAGCGGACGATATGTTTTTATTGTCGGGAGATATGACCTTGCCCTGAATATCATAGGGGCCGGGTATCAGGCTCTGTGTATGGACGGTAAAACGGCATCATTTGATGATTTCTGTGCTTTTATTGAGAAAAATGAGTTCAAAGGTACCTATATGATGGATATGGTCTATGTTCCATGCCTTGCAAGGAAAAGGAATAAGGAAATTGCTGATTTCATGAAGGAAAAGGCTTATACAGTTAACGACGGAGGAACCCTGTTTTATAAGAGGGAATATCTTGAAAAGCCGGAATACGGAGAAGAGCTTAAGGAAATTCTTAAGGAATTCATACTTCGCTTTGAGGGATCGGCAGATGGTGAAAGGAATCTGGATTACTATCACAGGTTCAGCGAAAATAATAAGCCCGTAGGGACATATGATATCAGGATAGTCAACCGTATTATGGCATCGGTACCGTTTTTCATGATGTTTGGAGTGCCGTATATATATGATAATGGTGTTTATCTTGAGGATCCTGATGGGATAAGGCTTAAAGCGATGATACAGGAATATATCATACCGCAGTTCATAAAAAGCAGTACGATATCATCAATATACCAGCTGCTTATCACGCAGGCGGGGCTAAGCCGCCAGTATTATGAGATGAATAACCATCCGAAGCATTGGATCAATTTCAGGAACGGGTGGTTTGATCCTGTTGAACAGAAGATGCATAATCATGATCCGAAGTATTATTCCGTTAACCAGATACCTTTTGATTTTGATCCGGAATGGATTGTCATTGAGCCTGCAGGGGAAGTAACGGAAGAGTATCTTAAAACTTCAATACCTGATGAAGCAGACAGGAAGATGTTCTGGCAGTATCTGGGATATTGCATGACGGTTGATACCGGATTCCAGAAATTCCTTATGATAAAGGGACGCGGAGGAACCGGAAAATCAGTGCTTGTTTCGATATTCCAGCACATTATAGGAATGCAGAACATGGCAAGTATATCGTTGCAGAACCTTAACCAGAGATTCTATGCGACAGGTCTGTTCGGAAAGCTGATCAATGCCTGTGCGGATATTCCCGGAACGGCACTTGAAAATGTAGATGTAATAAAGAAAGCAGTCGGCGAGGACACGCTGCTGTATGAACGTAAAGGTATGGATGCAACACATTTCAGATCATATGCCAAGCTGCTGTTCTCGGCGAATGAACTGCCGCTTAACCTTGATGAAAAATCAAATGCTTATTACCGCAGGCTGATGATCCTGACCATGAACACATCACCGGTAAACAAGGATATGAAATTAAAGGATAAGATATGTGCAGAGACACCGTATATCATAACTAAGGCAGTAAAGGCCCTGACAGGCCTGTATAAGGACGGGTGCTTTGCGGAGAGCGAAAGGAGCAGGATGTGTGTTGAGGAGCTTCACAGGGCAGCTGATACCATTAAGGCGTTTCTCGATGCGAAGATTGAGAAGAGTCCCGGCAAAAAGATATACCGCGCGAAGATGTATGAAGCGTATAAAGAATACTGTGAGGCAGAGGAAAGATCGGCGCATAAGAAAACTTCATTCTTCCAGCTTATGGAGGATAAGGGATACAGCCTGAAAAGAGATAAGGATGGATTCTATTATGACGGAGTTGATTTTGCCGATGGCGGCTTCATGTCGATTGATGATTATGACGGGGAGTTGCCGTTCAAATGATATCCATGTTGAATAAGCGGGCAGGTAGACGGTATGATGATAAAAACATATCATAGCAATGACAGAACAGTGATAAAATCAAAAGCCCGGCATGGCTGATATTTGCCGGGCTTATTTACTGTTTATGATAAAAATGATATTTCTGTTGCTGTTTGGGCTTGAATTGTTTTTGCAAATCTGTGCAGTGGAACGGGGGTGTCATTTTTATCATTTTGTCATTGATCATTCAGTGAGATTAATAATAAATGATTTTCAACATATCTTAATCATTGTTAGGAACATATTCAATCAGGTCAAATAAATCACATTCCAGGACATAGCATAATCTTATAAGAATATCGATATCAAGACGCTGTATTTTTTCATCGCGATATTTTCTCAGCTGGCTTCTCTGCATTTCAGTCCGGAAAGAAAGCTGGTTTAATGAAATGTTCTTTTCGGCCATCAGTTTATCTAAGTGAATTCTGATCTCACCACGTTTCGAAATGTCTAATGGAAGCTGCCTTAATGGATTAGTCTTTTTTGGCATTTCTTGTCACCTCTAAATAATTATATTAAAGGGGTAATTTTATGTAAGAGATATATTAGTATGAGTTATAAATATATGGTAATATAAATACCCATAGATGCCGATATAATAAATATAGTCTAAGCTGTTACAGATTATTTAAAAGGAATTATAAATGAGTAGCTATATGAATGTCGTTGCGAATAATATTCCGGGAATGTTTTCACAGCGGCAGTTAGGTATTACAAATTCAAATAAAGCCAAATCTACGGAGAAGCTATCTTCGGGATATCGTATAAATCGTGCAGCAGATGATGCAGCAGGTCTTACAATATCAGAAAAGATGAGGCGGCAGATACGCGGTCTTACGCAGGGAACCAAGAATGCGTTGGATGGTGTTTCTATGTGCCAAATTGCAGATGGAGCATTAGAAGAAGTCAGTGATATGCTTCATCGTTTAACAGAATTGTCTGTAAAATCATCTAACGGCACGAACTCTGCAGAAGATCGTCAGGCGATTCAGGATGAGGTAAGTGAACTGCTTCAAGAAATTAACAGAGTATCGGATACTACAGAGTTTAATGAGCAAAGAATATTTGCTAATACGAAAGATATTTCTGAAGCTATCATTAATAAACCTGATAGCGAATTAACAGAAGAAGAAAAAACATATAAAAGAAGACAAGCCATCCAAAAATCCTTTAGTTTATCCGGAACATCTTCTTCTTCAATGCCATCACAATCTATAGTATATGCAAAAGATAACGGATTAGACATAAATGGAACAACGATAAGATACAGTGATATTAAAAATGCTGAAGGTAAATCTGTTGAAGACATTCCATTGGAGTCTGGAAGTTATTCATTTTCCTATAGTGATATGACCTTTTCGTTTAATGTACCAGATGAAGCTGATTTATCCGATATAACTGCGGCTATTAATGGTACGAAACTTGGAGTTGATGTAGGAACAGAAAGAATAACTCCTATTGAATTTTCAGATGTGCAAATGAACGATGGCGCAAATTTAGTAGAATTATTAGGCGTGACAGAAGCTGGCCAAATGATTGCCTCGATTAAGCCCACGTCCGACGGAATTTATATAATGAATGGAAAAGTGGGAGATAAAACGATTCCATGGACGGATCTGGAGATAAATGACTTATCAGAAGCTGCCGGTAAAACATTTTCAATTACTGATGATATGACATGTCTTTCGTTTACTTGTACTATATCATCAGATGTATCAGAAGAAGAGTTGCAGAGAACACATAATACAGTTATAAGTACAGTAAATCGTGGAAATTATTGCGAGACTATTCCGGGGCAGTATGCAAGGGGAATGTATCTGGGGGGAAATATTGAAAATGCAACTATAGAACAGACTATATCAGTTACTGACGGGTCAAATAGCGGGGAAGTAAAAATACTTGGAATTGAAAGTTATCTTACTCATGGACAAGAGTGGTTTTTGATGGGACACCATCCTCTTGAGCAGCTATCAGGTATGGATATAACGGTAGAATTAAGAAATGATGGTGAAGGAAAGCCAATTGCAAGGATTACAGATAAGAATACAGGTGATTATATAGATCAATCCATGACATATATTGATAATGATTCTCTTGGGACGAATAGCAGTAGAAGTTATGTGATTTTCGGCAGTCCAACAGGCAGCGGGGGAACTGGTGCGTATATCAAAGTTGCCATTGAGAAACCTTCAAATATTTCTCTGAAACAAACAGATAATTCGATTGGGCAAAATGCTTTGATTAACGGATTGGGAACAATAGGGACAATAGCAACGAATATTCACGTCAATGGTGCTTTATATTTACAAACACAGAATGGAATCGCATATAGATATGGTTATAGAGCAGATGGTGTAATTCCAGGAGAATTAGATTTGCCATCTGATACTGAATCACAGTCAGAAGAAGATAATGGATCACAATCTATCAGTGGGAAAAATTCCTTTTGGATTCAATCCGGAGCTGAACCGGATGATGGAATAATGCTTGAATTTGGTGCCATGGATACAAAGGTGCTGGGTATATCTGACCTGAACACTTCAACACAAATCGGTGCACAGAGAGCAATAGAAAAAGTAAAAGATGCACAGAGCTATGTTTCGGCATTAAGGAGTAATATAGGAGCACAGCAGAACCGATTAGAGCATACAATAAAGAATCAGAATAATATCGTTGAAAATACACAGACTGCCGAATCCCGAATCCGTGATACTGATATGGCAGATGAGATGGTC
>JAEEGL012753754.1_pt1 | contig 11012 bp, 9 predicted proteins | sample 9134231 | NCBI WGS metagenome assembly JAEEGL01 (sample SAMN16246548, study PRJNA631951) | gut metagenome | biome: gut microbiome; feature: rumen; material: fiber-attached | host: Bos | place: Iran: Karaj | collected 2018-10
AATCAAATAAAGCTTTTGGAAGAGATTGGATTTGATAAAAAGAAGATAGTAAAGAAATATAATTTTGTTTCAGATGCATTACAAGATATTAGAAGTGAAAATAATAAGGATCTTCCTGAACGATATGTTGTTTTTTATGGCCGCATTGGAGAAGAAAAGGGCATACATATTCTTATGAAAGCGTGGGAAGAAATTGATTTACCTCTGGTAGTAATGGGAAGCGGTCCACTTGCAGATGAGTTTAAGACATGGGCTGATACGAAAGCAAATGTATATTTCTTAGGCTATACTGCTCATCAAGAATGTTTGAGAATTGTTAAGAATTCTGAATTTGTTGTCTTTCCTTCTATATGGTACGAAGGTTGTTCTATGGTTCAAATTGAGACTATGTCATTAGGTAAGGTTCTTGTAGCTACTAATCTTGGTTTCTCCGCAGAAGCAATTGAAGAAGGATATAATGGTACTAAATTTGAGCTTGGAAATGTTGAAGATTTTATTAGAAAGATTCAACATTTATGGAATATGCCTGAAAGTCTAATTGAGATGGGTAAAAATGCACGTAAAGACTTTGAAGAGAAGTACCTGCCAGAGGACAATTATAATCAGTTGATAAATATATATGAATCAGTATTGAAAGAAGAGGCTTGAAAATGCATTCAAGTATTACGTTTACAGATTAAATAATCGTCTACAGACAAGCTGGAATAAAAGCTTTAAGAGTTTGTGGTATTGATTTTTTATGAAAAAGACTAAAGGTTTGTTCTTAGTAGGAAGCAAAGTTAAAATCACTCATTGTAGTCATATTAGTTGTGGAAAGAATGTTAAGTTTGAAGATTTCGCAGAAATACATGGACTTTGTTCAGAAGGATTAGTATTTGGAGATAATGTAACCATAAGTCGAGGAACCATGATTAGACCTTCTAGTTATTATGGTGGAGATCTTGGATCAGGACTTATAATGGGAAATAACAGTTCTATTGGGCCCTATGGATATATTGGGTGTTCTGGCAAAATAACGATAGGTTCGAATGTTATGTTCGGCCCAAAGTGCAGCTTATTTGCAGAAAATCACAATTTTTCAGACACTGAAAAAACAATTAAAAGTCAGGGAGTTAATCAGAAAGGAATAACAATAGAAGATGACTGTTGGATTGGAAGTAATGTAGTTATTCTTGATGGTGTAACTATAGGTAAAGGATCTGTAATAGGAGCTGGAACGCTTGTTACAAAAGATATTGAACCTGGAAGTTTTGTTTTAGATAAATGGAATAAGTATATTTCTTTTAGATAAAATAGGTACTCAAACATTTTTATTGAGGAATAATAGGATAGTAGTATTATGAAAATTGTATCATTTACGATGGTAAATAATGAAAGCGAAATAATAGAGTCATTTATTAGATATAACTACAATTTTGTAGACCAGATGGTAATTATTGATAATGGTTGCACTGATAATACGATTGCAATAGTGAATGAATTAATAAATGAGGGTTTTAATATTGTAGTATTTGATGAGTCATTGGAAGCATATAATCAATTTAGGCTAGATAATAAATATCTAACTAAAATAATTGATGAATTTGATGCGGATATTATTATTCCATTAGATGCAGATGAGTTTATATCAGGTGAAGATAACCCTAGAGAGATAATCGAAAAGCTGGAATTGGATAGGATTTACTATGTTAACTGGCAATGGTTTGTTATGACACCTAATGATGATGAGAATGAATTGTTTATTCCGAAAAGAATGCAGTATTGCATTGAAAAAAAAGCATGGAATTATTCAGATGGAACTACGGTAACAAAAGCAATTATTCCTGCTCGTTATTATAAAGACATGCATTTAACTCTTTCTATGGGCCATCATACTGTGTTTGGAAACCCTAAATGTAAAATTGAGGAATTATCAAACCTGTGGTTAGCCCACTATCGTGCTATAAGCGAATTACAAATAGTTTCAAAGATCTGTTGTTATACAATGAGAGATATAGCAACAATGGATAATAATCATGAAACAGCTCAGCGAACAAATCAAATGGCAATGATTGAGCGTGGTGATGATATGAGTGCTGTAGCTATAGATGTTTCAAGAGGAGGATATGGAGAAAAGAGTGTTTTTGCACCAATTAATTTGAGTTATTGCAATAAAAATTCTTTGGATATAAAATATGCTAATCTTTCGAATGAGAGTTTGGAAGCTAGAGTGATGAAAACAGGGCAAGAAATGGCTATTAAAGCCTATAATGTTGAAAGAAAAATCAAGGAAAAGCCATTCTTTAAACCGGTGATATTTGTGCTAGATGGTATAAAAGAAGGTGACTGTTTTATCCCCAATCCAAGTAATAAATTGACAATACTAACGGAAAGATTTAATGTTAGAGGATTTATTACGACCAGGTCAGAGATAAAATTCTTAAAAACCAATTATAGACTAATCGTGACGCCGGATGTTGTTAAATTTCTGCCTCATAGTTATATAGTTATACCATCAACTATGGATTTCCAGAAAACGATGAATGAGTTAGTTGATCACGGGGCAAACTCAAAAGAAATCATATCATATAGTGAGTATATAAATAAAATTGGGATATTTGGAGTTATCTACAGTTATATTATATTTGTTCCAAATATGATTTCACGAGTACGTAAGTATTTGGTTAGAAATGGATTGAGTAACACACTAACTAAAATCAAAAAACGAATAGGAGCTTGAAGATGAAATTAAGTGTTGTAATTCCGATTTACAATGCAGAGAAGTACTTGGAGAATAATTTGAAAACGCTTGTAAATCAATTACAGCTTGATACTGAATTGATTTTAGTAAATGATGGTTCTTCTGATAATTCACTTTCTATTTGCGAGAAATTTTCAAAAGAAAAAACCAATGTTATTGTAGTAACACAAGAAAATTCTGGTGTAAGCGCAGCAAGGAACACAGGTATCAAACATTCCAAAGGGGATTATATTACATTTGTAGATAGTGACGATTATGTAGAAAACACCTATATAGAGAATATTTTGAATTTAATACAAAACAATACAGATTTGGTGTTTTTTAATTCATATTACATTGTTAATGGTGAAAAAACTATTATGAAACCATGGTTAACAAGTGTTCCAGTTAGTAAAAATATCGAATATGCTATTGAGTTGCTTCTATCATGTAAATCAAATGAGCCTTGGGATAAGATATTTAAAACATCTATAATAAAGGATTATAATATCAGTTTTCCAGATATGGTAAGTCTTGGAGAAGATTTGATTTTTACCTTGGATTATCTAAAAAATATAGATAGTTTTTCGCTAACTGACGAGGCTATCTATAATCATGTAGAAAATCCAAATGGTTTAGGAAAACCGAATTTGAGTAATAAAGTGATTATGGATAATATAGCTCTCTTTAATTCGATTGAAGCATTTATCATTGATAAAGCAGTGTCTGAACGTAACGTTCTCTGCGGTTGTAAAATGATTTTGCAAATAATGGTTAAGTTAATTGCACGATTAAATAAAGCTGGATATTCTGATTCAGAGATTAATGAGTTACTTGTAAGCCATGTAAATTGTGAGTGGATTTTAGGACAAACATATACTGATATTGTGAGTGTAATTAGAAAAAATCTTTTAAAACATCATCAATATTTTCTTATTGGTTATATGTTTGGAAGATAAAATTCTTTGAATAGAGTGAATAATGATGAAAATTCGTAAGCACTATTTGATTATATTTATCTCTATAATGATGGATCTTAGTCTGTTCTTTTTGGTAGATAAATATGAAACGAAATTGTATGAAATCATTTTTATTTGGAATTTGTTTTGGATATCTCAATATGCTTTAGAATCACATTTTAAAATACCGAAACGTAATATATCTGAAAAAACAACAATCGCATTGGCAGGAGGGACAATTCTTCTTGCTTCATTTTCTGCATTGATGGGAACATTTACATATGGTCAGTCTCTTATAAATGGATTTTTGGCACAAAGACTTTGGTTGAGCTGTTGGCTTATGTATTTTCCTTTTAGATATTGGATGAAAAAGGGATATGTTACAACTGCAGGATTGATAAGAGTATTAAAAATTGTTTCTATTATCTTCTTTTGCATTGCCTATTTACAGTATGTAGTAGGAGATAGATTTTTATTTACACATGTATCATTATCAGAAAGATATGATGAAAACAGATTTAGGTTTGATGTAGATTATTTAATTTTATTATCAGGGTTCTTGTTAGATGATATTTTAGGTAAAAAGCAATATAGAAAACAAAACATGTTATTTCTTTTAGCCAGCATAGGAGTTGTTTCGTTAATATCTAAGGCTAGAATGCAAACGATTACACTAATATGTGGATTGATTTTTGCTTTTATGCTTAAAAGGCAATCTTCAAGAAGAAAAATATATGTTTTTATATCAATTATTGTTTTCTTCGTTATGTTTTTATATTCTCCTATTGGACAAGATATAATTGCTACATTATCAGGGACGGAACAGGTGATTAGTGTAGATACATTGACTGTTAGGACACTTAGTAGAGAATATTATGTAAATTTATTAAAATCGAGGTGGTACACTATACTTTTTGGATATGGCTATCCAAGTAATAATTCTCCGATGGCATTAGAAATTAATAATCCAATGGTAGATATATATCTGTATTATACTAGTGATGTTGGAATTGTTGATCCGTTGTTCCATTATGGCTTGACTGGTATTACATGGTGGCTTGTTATGATTATTATTTCCATTCATAAGGCACATAAAATATTTAAGTCATCCAATCAAGTGGCATATTTACAATTACCTTTTATAGTAATTTTAGGATGTATAACATTAGTTCCTATTGCATTTAAATCTCTAATATTGATTCCTTTATATATTGCAATGCTTGATAATAAATATATTGCAATGCTTGATAATAAAAAATGATTGTAGAAAGAATGAATAAATAATATGAAATCAAATATAAAAGCTAACTATCTTTATAATTTGACATATCAGATAGTTGCATTAGTTGTACCTCTTATTACGGCACCATATGTATCAAGAATATTGACGTCTGAAGGCATAGGAATCAATAGTTATGTTAATTCTATTGCAACATATTTCGTCGTTTTTGCTAATTTGGGTTCTGCTATGTATGCGACAAGGAATATAGGTATAAATCAGGACAATGTAAAAATAAGAAGCCAGGTATTTTTTAATACAATTGCATTTAGGGTATTAACCACAGTAATAGCAGTAACGTTATATGCTTTTCTGATAAAATTTAGTAGTCCTTCAAATAAAATAATATATTACATCTATATCTTGTACTTACTTAATGTTACGTTTGATATTTCTTGGTTTTTTCAGGGAATTGAAGAGTTTAAATTCGTAGTATTTCGAAATATAATCATAAAGCTATTGAATGTAGTCTTTATTTTTACTTTTGTTAGAAAATCTTCTGATTTGGCTATTTATGTATTTGGATATTGCGGATTTACACTGCTTGGTAGCATATTGTTATGGTTTCATTTGCCGAAATTCATAAAGAAAGTTGAAAGAATTAATCCATTCGAGGGATTAAAAGAAATGATTCAGCTATTCCTTCCTACATTAGCTATTCAAGTATATACGGTATTGGATAAATCAATGATTGGTTCAATAACCGATGACATGGTTCAAAGTGGAGCGTACGACAGATCTGAGATGATCGTTAGAATGTGTTTGACTGTACTAAGCTCATTAAGCGCAGTTATGATTCCTAGAATGGCTAAACTTTACTCGGATGGTGATAATACTGAAGTACTGAATTATATTTATAAGTCATTTAGGTATACATGGTTTGTTAGTATTCCGATTATAGGTGGACTTTTTGCAGTTTCAGATGTATTTGTCCCAGTTTTTTTAGGCCCTGGATATGAATTAGCAATTATAATTATGCCTATCATGTCTTTTATATGCTTATTTAGTGGAATAAGTAATGTTTTAGGTACACAGTTTTTGATTCCAATAAAAAAACAAAATAAGTATACATTTTCTGTTGTTTCTGCTGCTGTACTGAATTTTATTATGAATTGTATTCTTATTAAAAATTTTGGAGCTTTGGGTGCAACGATTGCATCAGTTGCATCAGAATGCCTAGAAGCCTTTATTTTGATTTTTTTATCCAAAAAAGAAGGAATTCGGATTGGGGCTGCATTAAATGGGATTGTAAATTATATAGTTGGTACGGTAATAATGATTGTCGTTGTTGCTAGTATAAAAAGAATGATTAGTGTTAATAATATAATTTCCCTTTTAATAGTTGTTATGTCAGGTGTCATTACATATGCGGTATATTTAATTGCAATTAAAGACCCAATGATAATTAGTGTGTTAAATAAAGTAAATAGGAATAAGTAATAATCATGGAAAAAACAAATAAACATGCCTATTTAATAATGGCGCATGATAACTTTGAGCAGTTAAAAATTCTGCTTGATCTTATAGATGACTATAGAAATGATATTTATTTACATATCGATAAAAAAGCTAAAATTGATATTTCGTCATTGGGTAATCAATTAAGATATTCTAGATTGTTCATGGTACCTAGATTATCTGTGAGTTGGGGAGATTTTAGCCAGATTTTATGCGAGTATCAGCTGATCAAAACTGCTGTTGATAATGGTGACTATCAATATTTACATTTACTCTCTGGATTGGATTTGCCTATTAAAACTCAGGATGAAATACATGAATTTTTTTCTAATAATGAAGGACAATTATTTGTTGAGATTGTTGACAATACGTATCAGAAAGAAGTTGAGCAGAGGTGTAAGTACTATTGGTTCTTTCAAAATAGATTGAGCAGACATAATCAAATATCAATATTACGAATAATAAATTGGTTAGGGATTAAAATTCAAAAATTTATTGGTTTAAACAGGATACCTGAAAATATTAATATAAAAAAAGGTGCTAATTGGTTTAGCATTACAGGAGATTTCGCAAAGTATATAGTAAATAAAAAGGATTTTATATTTAAACAGTTTCAACATACAGTCTGTGCTGATGAACTGTTTATTCAGACAATTTTGTATAATTCAGAGTATCATGAACTATTAAGTAGCCAGGGATGTAAGAGACTTGTTGATTGGAATCGTGGAAATCCTTATGTTTTCAGAAAAACTGATTACTCTATGATATGTAATTCAGATGAAATGTTTGCACGGAAATTTGATGTAACTGTAGATAAAGAAATTGTAGAATCAATAATACATAAGGTTAAAGGATAAAAAATGAGAATAGGTATAATTACATTTCATGCTTCACTAAATTGTGGATCAATGTTACAGGCTTTTGCTTTACAAACAATGCTTCAAGAAAGATATCATGCTGATGTCGATATAATAGATTTTTCCAGCAGGGGTCAGCGACAAATGTATAGTTTTATTGATACAAAGCCAAGGCCTAGAATACTTAAACGAAATATTGCGTTATTACCATATTATAAAGAATACAAAAAATATAAACATGATTTTGAAGTTTTCAAAAATACATATTTCAATTTGACAACTAAATCATATAAAAAAACTAAAGAGTTGAATACACTTCGTGATGAGTATGATTTGTTAATTGCTGGCGGGGATCAAGTTTGGAATGTTCGATGCAGAGATTTTGATAACGCATATTTTCTGGATTTTCAAACAAAGGCTCGAAAAATTTCATATTCGCCAAGTTTGGGTGCAGTAAATATTATAAATTACGCCAAAACACCAGAACTATATAGAAAACTACTTGCTGATTTTTCTCATATATCTGTTAGAGAACCAAATGGACAAAAATGGTTAGAGGAGCTAACAGGAAGGCAAGTTGAAATAGTAGCTGATCCAACTATGCTTTTTGAAAAAAATGAATGGATAGAACGAGTTGGCTTATACGATATAAATAGTAAATTTATTTTTTACTATGCATTTGATTATGGCAATAAACAGATAAATGAGGCTTTGAAAAAGGTTGCAGATGAACTTGGAGTAGAAGTGTATGTTATTGAGCGAAAAGCATGGAAGGTATGTCATTTGAAAGAATATGGTTTTAAAGTATTTGAATATGCAGATCCTAAAGCATTTTTAACTATGATTAATGCAGCTGATTATGTAGTAACTGATTCATTCCATGGTACTGTTTTTTCGTGTTTGTTTAATAAACAGTTTGTTAATTGTAGGCATAATATTGCTCAAGATAAAGATGATGATAGATCAACTTCTTTACTAAATTCATTGGGATTGATGGATAGATATATATATGGCGAAGAATTGAAAAGTGAAGATTTGACAAAGAAGATAGATTATTCTGCAGTTAATTCTAGAATCTCAAATTTACGAATGAATGGTTTAAATTATCTTGATAGAGCTGTTTTGAATGAGGCTGAATGAAATGTGTAAACCTAGAGTTGCTGTAATAGTTGTAAATTATGTAGATTACAATTCGACTGAAAAATGTGTCGAATCTTTATTAGAATTAGATGTTAATTTACAGATTGTTGTTGTTGATAATAAATCACCTAATGATTCATATCGTATATTAAAAGAAAAATTTGAAAAAACAGATGTAATTGTAGTTGAATCATTAATGAATGGTGGATATTCATATGGCAATAATTTTGGAATCAAGGAAGCTCTTAAACACAATGATTGTTTGGAATATATTGCCATTATGAATCCAGATGTTGTAATAGAGGATTCAAGAATATTTAAAGAAATGATTGATGATTTTGCTAAACATTCTCAATATGAAGCTATAATTCCAGTTATGATTGAGAATGGAGAAAAGCTTATCGAGAGATCAGGGTGGATTTTACCCACATTAAAGCAGAGAATTTTCGCAAGAACTTTTTTGGAAGATAAACGAAAACCTCAAATTACTACAGATGGTTTTTACAAAATTGTAGATGCTGTTCATGGTAGTTTTTTTATTGTTAAAAGGAGTTTTTTAGATAATAATAGTTTATTTGATGAGAATGTTTTTTTATACGGTGAAGAGTCAATTCTTGGAATCAAAATAAAAAACATCGGGCATCATGCTGTTGTTGATACAAGATTTGTTTATTATCATAACCATAAATATGCAGAAGAAAGTGAAGAAAAGACTATGAAGAATGGTAAAATAATGTACAAATCACTTAAATACTTAACTTTCAACTATTATAAAATAAACATTTTTCAAAAGATACTATTTGTTATTGTTCAAAAATCCTTATATTACGTATGGTTTCCTATTAAACTTTTAATAAAAAGGAGCATGAAAATGCTTTTATTAAAATCTTAATCTCCTTATTATGGCTACACGAAAATAAAATCACTAAAGAAAAGTGTTTACTGCAAGATACTCAGTAGGGTGTTAGCGGTAGAATAATGGAGGGTAAATGTCAAAACGTATAAAATGGATTGATGCAGCAAAAGGTTTAGGAGCATTATATGTAATAATTGGTCATTTTATATTAAATGGAGTAATAGAATCATTGATTTATGCATTTCATATGCCGCTTTTTTTCTTTTTAGCTGGTATTACTCTTAAGATAAATGAAAATGATAGTATTTCTACTTTTGTTAAAAAGAAGTTTAAAACCATTATTATTCCGTATCTTATTTTCTCTATACCTCTATTTATATTTAATTGTGTAATGATTTTATCTAGTGAAGAGAAAAATGTATTGTTAATTATACAGAAACTTACGGGTATTATATTATGTTGGAAAACAACTGATTATTATAATGGAGTATGGTTTTTACCTTGTATCTTTATGGCATATATAATTTCGTATGCCATTATTAAAAATTTCAAAACAAAATTATATATTTCGATTTCTTCTATATTGGCATTAGTATTAGGTTTTGGATTAGACATGTTTCAATGCCCTTTACCTTTGTGTATTGATACTGCTTTGATTGCTACTTTTTTTATTTGCATGGCATATGTAGTTAAAGAATTACTTGAAAGTACAAAATGGTATTTGTGTTGCTTATATATACCTATGAGCATTATTGCTTTTTTAAACCATAATATTTCGGGAAAAAGAATTGAATTGTACTCTAATGATTATGGAAATTATCTTCTTTTCATTGTTTCAAGTTTCTGTGGTATTTTGGCCACGATTAGTTTTGCTAAACTTAGGTTTTTTACTAATAATTCTTTTTTGAACCTACTTGGGAAAGAGAGTATTTATATGTATGGTTCTCAGCTAATATTTCTAAGTTTGATTTCTGTTCTTTTTCCGGTGATTGGTATTGGTTCATATAGTTCAGTGACTAAAACCATAATAGGTTTTATTTTTTGTATTGTATTGATACTGTTTTTGCTTGGGATAAAACCATTATATTATAAAATTTTAGATATGGTTTTAAATAAACTACCTATTATTGCAAGAAAGAATTGAGCATTTGTGCTTTTTTACATTGCCTATAACAAATAGGTTAAAATATATATATTTCAGTGTGCTTGTATAATATAGAATTGGAGAATTAATAAATGAGGACTTATTTAGTAACAGGTGGAGCAGGATTTATCGGCTCTAATTACATTCATTACATGTTCAAGAAGTATGATAACGAGATCCGCATCATCAACGTGGATGTACTTACATATGCTGGAAATCTTGAGAATCTTCGTGATGTTGAGAATAGAGACAACTATTCTTTTGTCAGAGCTGACATCTGCGACAGAGATGCTATCAACAAAATTTTTGAAGAAAATGACATCGACAGAGTTGTTCATTTTGCAGCAGAGAGCCATGTTGACAGATCAATCGTAAATCCAGAGGTATTTGTTCAGACTAACGTACTTGGAACAGCTACAATGCTGAACGCTGCCAAGAAGGCATGGGAACTTCCTGATGGAACCTACAAGGAGGGCAAGAAGTTCCTCCACGTTTCTACAGATGAAGTATATGGCTCACTTGATGATGATCCAAACGCATACTTCTATGAGACAACTCCATATTCACCTCATAGCCCATATTCAGCAAGTAAGGCTAGCT
>JAEEGL013367057.1_pt1 | contig 11012 bp, 8 predicted proteins | sample 9134231 | NCBI WGS metagenome assembly JAEEGL01 (sample SAMN16246548, study PRJNA631951) | gut metagenome | biome: gut microbiome; feature: rumen; material: fiber-attached | host: Bos | place: Iran: Karaj | collected 2018-10
AAGTCCGGCAGCGGCAACGCCTTTACCGAAACCTTCAAAACCCTTGACTGACTTCAGATAGGTATAGAGCGGCAGCTCGTTTTCGCCGTTGACATCAGACTTCTTCATCTGCGGGAAAGTCGTATTGTAGTGAAGCGTGCAGAATTCGTGGATCTCCTCATCGGTGCCAGGTGCCTGATTGGCGAACTGGTTGCACGGAATATCCAGGATCTCAAGTCCCTTGTCGTGATAGTCCCGATACATCTGCTCGATCGGTTCGTATTGCGGAGTGAAACCGCAGCCTGTGGCGGTATTTACCACCATGATGACTTTTCCCTTATATTCGGAAAGAGACAGCGTTTCTCCCTTGGCAGTCAATAATGAATGATCATAGATTGTGGACATAGTTGATTCCTCCCATTAGAATTATATCGCATGCGATATAATTTGTAAATATTACTTCCACTGATATTTATTCAGATCGACACGGTAGTCCCTGACTTCGATCCCGTCGGCTTCCAGACGTTCCTTCTGGGTCTCGATGCCTCCTTCATCTCCGAAGTGCTCCGCAAGTCTTCCGTCCCTGTTCACGACCTTGTAGCAGGGATAATACAGAGGATCCCGGTTGTTATGAAGGATGTTTCCGATCGCTCTGGCGGCTTTCGGTCTTCCCAGGTCTTTCGCGATCTGACCATAGGTGACGACCTTCCCTTTCGGGATCGTCCGGAGATAGTCGTATACCTTCTGTTTCATACTTCTATTGTATCCGTAAAAACAAATTATGCTAAAATAAGAGTTAGTTAATATGCCTACGACTTATGCGCATTGGCGTTTCGGCTGTGATTGCATCGATACCCTGCCGGAACCTTTGCAGAACATCATCCGCAGCAATCGTGAGATCTTCGATCTGGGCGTACACGGACCGGACGTTTTTTTCTATGATCTGGCCCACAAGGATGTCGCCCGTCACGGAAATGAAATGCATCACGAATCCGCGGACGTCTTTTTCGAGCACTGCGTCGATGTCTACTGCCGCAGCGAGAAAGACAGGGACGCCATGCTTTCGTATATCCTGGGATTCCTTTCCCACTATACGCTGGACAGCCAGTGTCATGCCTATATCAATACCAAGAGCAAAGTCTCCGGTATTACCCATAATAAGGTAGAATCTGAATACGACGGTCACATGATGCGTCTGGACGGACGCGCCGTCAACGATCTCGATCGTGCCGATTCACTCAGACCGAACGCCCATATCGCCGCCGTCATGGCGGAATTCTTCCCGTTCTCCGGAAAGGATCTGCTCCGTACGGCTAGAATGCAGAGGTTCATCATCGGCGCCTTGAACTGCAGTTCCGATCTGAAACGCAGCGGATTGAGCAAGATCCTCCATCGCCTGGGAAAGGACGACTATGCGGATCTGATCGTACAAAAAGACGAGATGGAAATCTGCAGGGATTCCAATCTGCGTATCGACAAGCTGCGCGAAAATGCCCTGAAGATCTATCCTCAGCTGGCAGCTTCTCTGATGAAGAGGATCGAGGACGGAACGCCTTTATGCGATTATTTCTCCCGTGATTTCGATCCGGAAGCAAGCGATGATATCCCCGTGTTAAGTTATCAGGATGAATTGAACTATCAGCCTGAGTTTCATTGATAAGTTTACTTAAGGGAGTAAAGAAATGAAAGGTCTATTCAAGAAACTGAATGAGTCGAAGATCTTCAAGGATCTGACTCCCCAGGAGTTTTCCTGGGTCCTCTACGACGTAGGCAACTCCGCCTTTACGATGCTGGCATGCTCGCTGATCCCAATCTTCTTCAAGGAACTGGCGATCGGCACGGCTCCGGGACAGATCTCCGGCGACAAGGCGACCGCCTACTGGGCTTTGGCCACATCTCTCACGACCGTCATCGTCGCTCTGATCGGACCGGTCTGCGGTGCTTTGGCCGACCACAAGGACATGAAGAAGATCTTCTTCTCGACTTCCGTTGCGATCGGTGTCATCGGCTGTATCATCAACGGTTTCGCGACCAACTGGGTCCTGTTCCTGGTCGTCTATGTCCTGACCAGGATCTTCTATCAGGCTTCCCTGACCTTCTACGATTCCATGCTGAACGACATCACCAGCGAAGAAAGAATGGACGAAGTCTCTTCCTACGGCTACGCCTGGGGTTACATCGGTTCCTGCATCCCGTTCCTGATCGCCATGGTCGCATATATCCTTTCCGGAGGACTGAGTGAAAGCCTCATGCTGTTCCCGCCTCTGGTCGGAAAGATCATCGGCTTCGGTGTGACAGGCATCTGGTGGTTCCTGGTCACAAAGCCGCTGGTCGAAAACTACAGGCAGGTCAACTACGTCGATGCGGAAAAAGGCGAGATCGGCAAGGTCTTTGCCAAGATCCTGAATACACTGAAAAAGATCTTTGTACATGACAAGACAGTCCTGCTGTTCCTCATCGCCTTCTTCCTTTACATCGACGGTGTCGGAACGATCATCGACAACTGCATCAACATCGGTACGGACCTCGGTCTGCCGACTGTCGGTCAGGTCGTCTTCCTTCTGGCTACGCAGGTCGTCGCTTTCGGCGGATCTCTCGTTTTCGCAAAACTGTCGAAGAAGTACTCTACCGCAACGCTGATCCTGGTCTGTATCGTCGGTTACTTCTGCGTCTGTCTCTATGCACTGACTCTGAAGACTCTGTTGCATTTCGGCATTCTTGCATTCGGTGTCGGCTGCTTCCAGGGTTCGATCCAGTCGCTGTCCAGAAGCTACTTCTCCAAGATCATTCCGGCGGAGAACTCCGGCGAATACTTTGGCATCTACGATATCTTCTCGAAAGGCGCTTCCTTCCTGGGATCCGCCGTCATCGCCTGGGTCAAACTTGCAGGCGGAACGATCAATATCGCCGTCGCACTCCTGAGCATCTTCTTCGCTCTCGGTTTCCTGTTCCTCTTCCTGGCGGAAAGAAACAGAAAAAAGACGGAACGCTGAACATTATGAACATCAAGGATCCGGGACACCGTCCCGGATCTTTTTTTCTGTCCGGAAGTCTGTTTGGCGAACGAGGAAAAAGAAGATAAAATGGTCTTATGAACAATCCGTTTCCGTATTCCTTCAACGAGAAGAGATATCATACATTCAATTACTATCTGAAGACCCATTACCATCGCAAGGTCTCCAAGGTCATCCTTGATGCCGGTTTTACCTGTCCCAACAGAGACGGTTCCAAGGGATACGGAGGATGCATCTTCTGTTCCGAAAGAGGAAGCGGAGATACGATCGTTGCACCGAAGGAAGAACTGCTCCGGCAGTTTGCGGAAAACAGAAAGGTCATGGAACGCAAGTGGCCGGATTCCCTCTATATCCCCTACTTCCAGTCCTTCTCCAACACCTACGGACCTTTGGAAAAGATCCAGGGAATGCTGAAACCTTTTCTGGACATGGACGATGTTGCGGAGATCGCGATCGCGACAAGGTGCGACTGCCTTCCCGAAGAGACGGTCGAATATCTGGATTCCCTCACTTCGATCAAGCCGATCTGGCTGGAACTGGGCCTGCAGACATCCAATGACGCAACCGGAAAGATCCTCAACCGGCAATACGGATTTCAGGATCTGAAAGATGCCTTGTATCGTTTGGAGAAGACGGATATCAACGTCTGTGTCCATATCATGAACGGGCTTCCTTTCGAAACGACGGAAGACATGCTTCAGACGGTCAAAGACATCTCGGGGCTCCCTTTTCAAGCAATCAAGATCCACATGCTGCACATCATAAAGAACACAGTCCTGGCCTCCATGCACGAACGGGAGCATTATTCCCTGATCAGCCGGGAAGAATACATCGACCTGGTCGTCAGGCAGCTGGAACTGCTCTCACCGAAAGTCGTCATTCAGCGTCTGACCGGCGATCCGGTCGCGGAAGATCTGATCGAACCGAAATGGCTCCTGAACAAGACGACGATCCTGAACGATATCGACAAGAGGATGAGACAGCTGGACACCTTCCAGGGAAAATACTATGAACAATAATACTTTCGTTCATAAATACATACGGGGTCTGATCGGCAGGGACGATACCGTTGCCGACATGACTGCGGGAAACGGAAACGACACTCTGTTCCTTTCTTCTCTGGCGAAGAAAGTCTATGCGTTCGACATCTCCGAAGAAGCGATAGAACGCTGCAGAAGAAAGCTTCAGAATACCGGAAACGTCGTACTGATCCACGATTCACATTTATATTTCGACCGATACATCGAAGGACCTGTCCGTCTTTTTCTTTTCAATCTGGGATTCCTTCCCGGCGGTGACAAATATTCCGTCACGAAAGCGGAGGAGACTCTGGAGACTTTCCGCAAGGTCTTTGCCTCTCTGCAGGAAAACGGATATATCATTATCACTTTCTATCTCGGACATCCCGGGGGAAAAGATGAATACTATCTTCTGGATGATTACATAAAAAAGAACAGGATCCCTGTTCTTGAAACGTACCGTCAGGATAAGATCGACTCCCCGGTAACTTATATCATCCGGAAATGATCAGTCGAGCACTTCCGCATACTGTTCATATTTATAGAAACTGGAAGCGGCATTCCAGGTCATGTATCCGTCACAGACTCCCGCGTCCCGAAGACCTCTGATCTGATCTGCCACGAAATCCGGTCCGTATACGACATCATAGACATCAGAATTCTGGGCCATGATCCAGGTCCGACATTTGGCGGGATCATAGGTCCTGCTTTGAGCGTAGTATGTCGCTCTGCCCCAGGAATACATCAGCCTTCCCGGTTCGTTCCACGGTTCGGCGATCCCATAGTAGTCGGATCCGAAATGATCCGGATACGGCATGGAACTGATGACGTCTACCGCATTGGATACGGCCGGCCAGAACTGTCCGTAATAGGCAACGAAGCAGGAGAATTCATCCGCTTCCGTTCCGCTGGTCTCACCGAAGACGTCCGCAGAAACATAGACTCCCTTCCGATGCAGGAACTCCGTTGCGTAGTGCAGGAAATTCGTCACTCCCTGCGCTCTGGTCTCGTTGTAGGTATTCCGCAGTTCCACGCCTTCATCCGCATCTTCCGGGAAACGAATGTAGTCGAACTGGATCTCATTGAATCCGAACTCATCGACAGCTTCGCACGCCAGCGCCATGTCATATTCCCACATTCTGCGGGAGAAGACGCTCGGCCAGCGAACATAGCCATAGGAATAAGGCTGACCGTTTTCAGCGAGAGATTCTTCCGGGTTGTCCCAGGCAAATGCGTCGTCCTTGAAAGCCGTGATCCTGCCGATCAGATAGTATCCGGCATCTTTCAGTTTCCGGAGATTGTCTCTGTAAGTCTCGAAGGAATTCGGAATGTTTTCCGTAGACGGTGCATATTCCATGGCAACCGGAGAACGGTAGCCCAGCTGTGTATCGACGTAACAGTCTTTGATATCGATCACGAATGCGTTTATGCCCGGTGTCTCCTGAGCGATGCGGATATACTCATCGGCAGCAGAGACCGCTTCTGCATTGATGTACAGGGCATTCACCTGTTCCGGCATCACGTTGTTTTCGAATTCCGGGATCTGTTTCGGATAGTAGTCGATCAGGGTCGCACTTCCCGCCATTCCGGAGAAGACATCCGCATAGACCGAAGGATCGTAAGCAGTTTCGTAATACTCCTTTGCGACGTACTCTTCCGAAATGAAGCCCTGCCCATTGATTTCGTAAAAATCGACCGTTCCGTCTTCCCTGAGTTCGTGATAGGAAGTCACTTTCAGCCTGTCTTTCTTCTTCACCCAGCCGCTGATGTGAAAATCGTCATAGGCTTCCGTCAGAACGTGGTCCCGCAGAGCGTAGAGTTCCTTCTCCCGGACGCAGTCCTTGCGTTCCTCACACAGTTCATTCTCAAGGATGTAGTATTCCGTTCCATCGTAGTCGAAACGGCAGTACTCGATATCATCAATCGTCTTTCTGCTGTTACGGATCTCCACGAGCGTTCCCCGCGGGATGGCGATCGTGTTGCCTTCGGCATCGAATACGTTCACCTGTGCATCCTCTCCGGCCAGATAGTACGGGAGAGTCTTGTTGTTCTGGATCGATCTGTATAGAAATACTCCTGCCGATATGACAGCGATCAGCAGAAGGAACAGGATCGCGATCAGCAGTTTTCTCGGTTTGCGTTTCTTTTTTCTCATATCCTCATTTTAGCATGAGAAAAGCCCCTTTGATCATCGGGGCCATTCTCATGTTTATTTAAGGGGATAAATATTTCGATACAACTAATTTCGGGGGCTAGTATCGGCAAGGTCTCACCACCTTGCACCTAAATAGTAACAAACCCCCTATTGAAATATTATGTTTTAAATATGTAAAATTATGTGATTTCCATAAGCTATAATAGAGATATGCTGAAGAAGATCGCGACCGTTTTACTGGCAATATGCATCCTGACCGCCTTGGCATACGTCAATGCCGTGTCGGTCAATACGAAACAGCTTTCCCTGAGAGAAGAGACCTTACTTTCCGGAAAGATCGATGAAGATACGGACGGACTGCTGATCGCCTATTTCTCCGATCTGGATTACGGCCGTTTCATCGACCGCGACTTTCTCGACAAAACCATTGAGAAGATCGCTCTGTTTCAGCCGGATATCATCCTGTTCGGCGGAGATCTGTTCGATATTTCCGTCATTGACGGGATCTCTGAAGAAGATCTCGATTACCTTGCTTCATCATTGAATTCTCTGAAAGCCCGTTTCGGAAAATACGCCGTATACGGCGACGATGATCTGAGAGCCCGGGAGAAAGCCGATTACGTCTACGGCAATTCCGGATTCAAGATCCTGGATAACCGTTCCCAGTCCGTCAGTATCGACCGCAACAGTTCGATCAGCCTGATCGGTATCGCGCCGGCAGTGGAAGGAAGTCCGGATCCCGTATCCTCCTTCTCCGGAAACGGTTCTGCGCATTATACGATCGTCCTTTCCCACTGTCCGGATCTCTTTGACGATCTGAGGGAGTATGAATACGACTATTTCCTTTCCGGACATTCCCGGGGCGGACAGATCAATCTTCCTCTGATCAGTCTGTTCGGCAGACCGGAAGGATGCCGGAAATACTACTTTGGCAAGATCACCCGCAACGGAAAAACACTGGATATCACCAACGGGATCGGCAGGATCGAAACAGATGCCCGATTCCTGGCGGATGCGGAAGTCGTCTTCTATACGCTGAGATCGCAGACGGAAGATCCTCAATAGAACAGACAGAACGATATGAACCGCTCCAGATGAAACTCACTTAAAGGAATATTCCTGTCCAGGAATATTTTTTTATGAGGATCATAGACCCGGAAATCGTCCGCAACGACCCTATCGGCTTGATTCAGCAGTTCCATATTCTGAATGAAACTGAGTCTGATGTCGAAACAGACTTCCAGGATCTCTCCGGTCCTGACGATCCGGAAGCGGATCGGGATCTTATGCATGGTTCAGGCACCTCACCCTCTCCTGTTTTCCCCCGTGAAGGAAGATCCCCTGATCAGGACTCAGATCGTCCTTCCGATCAGGGATGAACAGAAGCTGAAGAAAGATCCCCGGTCCGATCCACAGGACCGCTTCGTGCCCTTTCTGCAGCAGACTGCGCTCATAGACGGCGATCTCGAAACGATCCCCGTATTTCCGGTACGGTTCCAGCAGTTCTTCATTATACGAACAGATCAGAACTCTATCCTTACAGAAAAGCGGGCTTCTCTCTCTTTCCAGGTATCCCAGAAGAGATCCTCTTTCATCCCGTTTCGGAAAGATCTTTTCCGGTATCCTGTCGATAAAATGTCCGATCATGCGTTTTCCTTTCTGATACTCTTCCGTTTTCACCGGTACGAAGGTGACCGGTTCTTCCTTCAGAAAATAGCTGTTTCCCTTGTACCTGCTTCCGCAGGAGAAGAAACTGTTCAGATCTTCGGACCCGCGGGAATCGATCAGGATCCTTCCGGAAAACATGCCGAGAAGACGGTAACTGATCCGGGGATCCCGGCTGAGACAGATCAGATTGGAGCGGATATCGCTCCTTCTGAGAAAACGGCACAGCATTTCCACATAATTGTCATCACAGGAAAGAAGTGCCTGCACATCCCGGATGACGACCGTGATCTCACAATCCGATCTCATCAGCTTTTCAAACAGAAATACGATATCTTCTTTTTGTTCATAATGAAGACAGTCGCAGATATAGTTCCCTTCCAAAGGCCGGTGCGTGATCAGAACGCTTTGCCTGCAAAATTCGTTCAGCGTGTTCATGATCCCGTTGATCTCATTGTTGCGGCGTGAACAGATCAGGATGTTTTCTCTGAACCCGTATGCCAGCAGATCTTTCTTTCCGTTGAGATAATCGTCCACTTCCCCAAAGACAAGACACGCTCCCGCTGTCAGCTGTTTTCGGGAACACGGTTCCGGAGCTTCGAAATCGATCTTCTTCGGAACGATCCCGTTCTTCTGACAATGGTCAAGGATCATCGAACAGAAGGCAGCCGCCTGGGAAAGCGTTCCGGGGTTCTGGCGGTAAACGCTTCTGACCGGTGAAAGCGTCTGGTCAAGCACTTCAACCTCATAGGGATCTCTGTCATGCATGTCGTATTTCGCATAGATGCTCCGTGCCTTGATCAGCGAATCGTCCACTCTCAACAGAAAGCTTCCTGCACCTTCCAGATATGCGGCATCCTTCGTCTTGAGCACATCCAGGGAATCCTTTTCTTCAAAGACTTTCAGAGACAGCTTGAAACGGGAATTGGACCAGATCTCATCGTCGATGTTTCCGGAAGGTCTCTGGGTCGCCAGGATCAGATGAAGGCCTAGGCTCCTTCCGATCCGGGAAACGGAGATCAGTTCCCTGATCAGATGCGGATTCTCTTTCTTCAGTTCCGCAAATTCATCAACGACGATCAGAAGGTGCGGCATCTTCTGATCTCCGCTGCAGGAGCGGAAATCGTCAATGTCCATGATCGAAAGACCGGAAGCGGTTGAAAGTTCACTGAAACATCTCTGCCTGCGGATACATTCCTGCTTCAGAGCGAGGATCAGCCTTTCAAACCGGTTGTTTTCAAGATTACTGACGGAAGCGACGATGTGGGGAACGCATTTTCCTTCATAGCTGAGCGATTCTCTGATCCCTCCGCCCTTGTAATCGATCAGGACGATGTTGAGATATTCCGGACTGTACCGGATGCACAGCGACAGCAGCATCGAGATGATCAGTTCCGATTTTCCGGAGCCCGTGCTTCCCGCGATGAGACCGTGCGGTCCCTGTTTCTTTTCGTGCAGGTCAAAGGAAAGGATCTCTTCTCCGCAATAGGCAAATTCCGCTTTCAGAGAATGATCGCAGTTCCCATACATCTCTTCGATGCTTTTTCCTGCCAGAAGATCCCGGAACGTATGCGCACTTTTCCGGACAAAAGCCCGGTTGAAGGAACCGAGAACTGAAAAGTACCGGGACAGATCACGCTTCTCCCGGAGATCGGAAAAGGATTCTTCCATATCCTGCGTATACAGTCTTCCCCGATCGTTTTCGTAATATTCAAGAACGGCTTGGGAGTCCCTCGGGAGTTCTTTCCTGTCTCGGCAGAAATGGATCGGGAAAAGATTCGGATTGGAAAAGCGAAAAACACAGCAGTCAAGAAGAAACAGGATGACCGGACGATCCAGATGCATCTGATCCAGTTCCTGCAGTCTGTTTCGGGAATCGAAGCTCAGTCTTCTTCCCGCATGAAACAGATGCGGCAGGTCATACATGTCTTCGATCACGTCTTCCTCTTCCGAATAGACTGCGATCTTCAGATCGTCATAGTGATATTTATACGCAAGTTCCAGGACGAACCGTTTCAGATACTCATCCTTCCTTTTTTCCGGAACGATCAGACTGAGACAGCGGTATTCCTTCAGATCCAGAAAAACAGGAAAGTCATCGATATGCAGGAGCCTCCGGCTGATGCGCATGAGGACTTCATCGATCCGGCTGTTTCCGGTCATGTTCCAGTTCTGTTTCTTTGAATGCTGTCTCTTTCCCAGAGAAAGCAGGATCCCTTTCTTGCTCTGATCGGCGATCCAGAACAGATCTTTTCCCTCCGGAGAATCGAAGAAACAGCGGTTCAGATCGGCGAGATACATGCCGATATTCCTCTCTGTCCGTTCTTCGTATCCTTTCAGGTATTCCAGATATTCCTCTTCCTTTTTCCGGTATTCCTTCCGGTATTTCAGACCATCCTTCAGAAAGAAGGCGACAGGAATGATGACCCCGCTCAGCACCATCGATACGGGCATCAGCAGGTAATTCCATTCTCTTCCGTATCCGGAAACGAGCGCGTTCTGATAATTCAGGATCCCGCTCACCGTGATCATTGAGGCCATCACCAGATTCGGCAGGAAAGACCGTAAAGAAGCGGAAGGCTTCTCCGGCGGAACGAACTCCTTCAGCTCTTCGATCTGCCACTCGCCGTTTCTGACGGGAAAAGAGAATCCGGGGCTTTCCCGGATCGCAGGATAGACGATCTTTCTTTCCCTGATCTCATATCGATTCAAGCCAATCTCACATTGGAAATGATTCAGATAGAGAAAATTCTCATAATAGATAAAACGAAAGCCGTAGAGTTCGACGAGATCTCCCGGCTTCAGCTTCTGTCCTTCGTATTTCCGGTGATTGACGCAGACTTCCGCATCCGTATCCAGAAAGCCATCCTTCATTTCAAGATAGGATCCCTTCAGATACGGATCATGGCTGACGATCCGGGACCGGGGATCTGCCGAGATCCTGAATCCTTCGCAGACATGGAAAGAGTATTCTTCCGCTTCCTTTCCTTCCTCGTAGACAAATATCGTCCTTTCGAAATACTGGGATTCATTGGCGACCGCATACTTCCTCACCTGCAGTTTCTTGGTCTTGGTCCCGTCGCTGAAATGCCAGCCGCGTTCCAGAGAGATGTAATAACTGCCCCGATTGGGATAGATGCGGATCCCTTCAAAAGAGACTTCTTTCTCCTGTGACAGATC
>JAEEGL014681948.1_pt1 | contig 11012 bp, 6 predicted proteins | sample 9134231 | NCBI WGS metagenome assembly JAEEGL01 (sample SAMN16246548, study PRJNA631951) | gut metagenome | biome: gut microbiome; feature: rumen; material: fiber-attached | host: Bos | place: Iran: Karaj | collected 2018-10
CCTTGGATTCAAAATGCAACAGTAAAAAATAATATATTATTCTTCCAAGATTATGATAGTGAAAAATATAAGAAAATTATAGATATATGTGAATTAAAAACAGATTTAGAAATTTTAAGTGGAGGAGATTTAACAGAAATAGGAGAAAAAGGAGTAAATTTATCTGGAGGTCAAAAAAGTAGAATTGCCTTAGCAAGATGTATATATGCTGATAAAGATATATATTTTTTAGATGATCCTATTAGTGCTTTAGATGCTAATGTTGGAATGAATATATTAAAAAATTGTATTATTAAATATTTAGAAGGAAAAACTAGAGTTCTTGCTACTCATGCTTTACAATATGTTCAATATGCTGATAAAATTATTTATATGAAGGATGGGAAAATTAATTGGTGTGGAAGTTATGAAGATATTAAAAAAATGGATTTTTTTAAAGATTTTTATGAAAGTTCTAAAAATCCTTTATTAAATAAAACTTCTGCTCAAATTAGATATGAATTTTTAAATGCTGAAGAAGAAGAAAGTGAGGAAGAAAATGAAGAAGATGAATTAAATGAAGGTGTTGAAAAAAGAATTACAAAAGAAGAAGAATTAAGTGATGAAAAAGTTAGTAAAGAAATATATAAAGAATATATTAATTATATAGGTGGATTTATAATGATATTATTTTTCTTAATATTTCTTCTTGGAACCGATGGTTTAAAAAGTGGACAAGACTTATTTTTAGGTTATTGGACCGAACATCAAAGCAAAGAAAAAAATAATATATATTTATTAATATATGTATCCTTTGGTTTAGGAGGAGCAATATTTAATTATTTAAGAATATATTTATCTTCCAAAGGAGCAATAAAAGCAAGTAGATATATTCATGAAAAAATGACAAATTGTTTAATTAAAGCCCCAATTTCAACATTTCATGAAACAATACCAAAAGGACAAATATTTAATAGATTTTCAAAAGAAATTCAAAGTGTGGATTCATCAATAATGGATTCAATAGTAAATTTTATTTCTTCAATGAGTGCTTTAATTTCTGCAATTTTTGTATGTGCTTTTTATCAACCAAATAGTTTAATAATATTACCAATTTTAATATATTTAGGTTATAAAGTAACTAAATTTTATCAAAAATGTGCAAGAGAACTTACAAGAATGGAAAGTATTGTAAGAGCTCCTTTAATTAATACTTTAAATGAAACTATTCCTGGTTTAATTAGTATTAGAGCTTATAATTTAACTAATGAATATCTTAATAAATGGTTTAAAGTTAGTGATGAAAATTTAAAAGTTAAATTAATATTAAGAGGAGTTTCACAATGGTTTGATCTTGCTTTAGATTTATTAAGTTTCATATTTGTTGTTTTTCTTATTGTTTTTACTTTCTTATTTAAAGACCAATTTTCACCTAAAATTATTGGTTTACTTTTGACTTATTGTTTTTCTCTTCAAAGAAATTTAACAAGAGGTTTAAAACAAACTACTACTTTAGAAACATCAATGATATGTTTTGAAAGATGTTTAGATTATACTAAAGTACCAAGTGAAGCGGCTAAGAAATTAAATAATGATATTAAATTAAATAATTGGCCAAAAGAAGGTAAAATTGAATTTATAGATTTTTCAACTAGATATAGACCTGATACAGATATAGTTTTAAATAAATTAAATTTTTTAATAGAACCAAATAAAAAAATAGGAATTTGTGGAAGAACTGGAAGTGGAAAAAGTACAATAACATTATGTTTATTTAGAATATTAGAAAGTATATCTGGTAAAATATTAATAGATGATATTGATATCAGTAAAGTTGGTTTAGATAAATTGAGAAGTTCATTAACAATAATACCACAAGATCCTTGTTTATTTCAAGGTACTTTAAGATATAATATTGATCCATTAAATAATTATAGTGATGATCAAATAATTAAAGTTTTTGAAAAAATTGGATTTGACTATATTATTAAAAAAAACACTAAAGGTTTTAATATGGAAGTTGCAGAAGGAGGAACTAACTTAAGTGTTGGAGAAAAACAATTAATATGTATTTCAAGAGCTATTTTAAGAAAAACTAAAATTATTATTATGGATGAAGCAACTGCTAATATTGATTATGAAACTGAAGAAATTATACAAAAAGCTATTGGAGAAATTATGAATGATGCTACTATTATTACAATTGCTCATAGGATTAAAACGATTATTAAATATGATAAAATCTTAGTTTTGGATAAAGGTGTTTTAATGGAATTTGATACTCCAGATAATTTATTAAAGAACAAAGATGGGATTTTTTATGAGTTATATACTAAATCTCATTAATATTTCTTTAGGGTTTTTATTTTAAAAAAATTTGATATTATTATTTAATAATTACATATATTTATGTTTTTTAATTTTGTATTTTTTTTTATAAGTTAAATTGTATGGAAGGAAAAAGTTTAGCTGAGAAATTAAAAAAAGCACAAAAAGCAAAAGAATATAAATTAAAAAGATTAAGATTACAAAATTCAAAAATGAATAGTTCAATAAATAGTAATACTAGTAATACAAGTGAATCACTTTCTAATTTAAATATTAATTCATTTCAAAGTTCAAATAATAATTCATTACATAAATTAGATAAATCATATACAATAACTTCAGGTTATAGAAGTTTATTTTCTGATTCTTTAAATACAATTAATTATGATGATAATATTCAAGAAAAATTTGATGAGTTACAAAGTTTAAAAGAAAGATTTAGAAATTTAATTTCTAAATTAAATGAAAATAGAGATGAAATATTAACGTTAAAACTACATTTAAATGAATTAAAAAATGCTGAAGAAATAGATTATAATGATGAATATGAACAATATAAATTTATTTTAGAATATGAAAAAAAAAGAAATGAATTATTGAAAGAAAGAAACAAAAAATTATTAAAACACAATAAAATAATGAAAGACAATTATAAAAAATATAAAGGCGAAGAATGGGAAACAAATAAAAAAATAATTTAATATTATAATTTTACACACATTTAAAAATATAAAATAAAAAAAATAATACAATAAATATTTCAAAATAATGGAAATAAATTTAGATAACTTTGAAGAATCAATAAATGATGTTTCATATATAATAGAAAATAAAGATCAACAATTTGATTTAGAAGAAAGCATTGCTCAATGTATAACAGAAATAAATAATGAAATAGGAAAAAAACACAAAAAATTAAATAATACTAGAATAATTATTAAGAAAACAAATTCTAGAACTCATTCTCATAATTATAATAATCAAAAAAATATTATAAATACAGCAAATAAAATTTTAGAAAAAAAAAAAGAAGAAAAAAATAATGAAAATAATATAATTGTTTCAAAAGAAGAAATTGAAAATATTAAAAATCAAATAATAAATATTTTTAATGAAAATTCTGAAAAAATAAAAAAAATTCAAGAAGAACAAATTGAAAATGATAAAAAAATGGAAGAAAATTTAATAGAAGGAAGAAAAATATATGAAGAAGAAATAGATAAATTATATAATGAAAAAATAAATAAAATAATAGAATTAGATAATAAATATAAAAATGATATTTTTGAATTAAAAGATTTTGTTTATGATGAAATGAAAGGAAGAGAAAGACAAAAATCTAATTTACAACAAATTTTAGATTCTGTTACTAATGATAAAGAAAATGAATTAAAAAAATTAGAAGAAGAATTTCATAAAGAAGAAAAAAAAATAAAGAAAAAATATAAAAATATTAATAATAATAATGAAGATATTTCCCTTGATAATAAAAGTGTTATTTTAAAAAATCAAATTTATGATAATTTTAAAAGTAGAATTAATGAAGTTATTAATGAGAAAAAAATATCAAATAATTAAATGTATGATTTTAATATATTGTCTTTATAAATTAAATTTTAAAAAATAATTAATTTAAATTATATAAAAAATAAAAATCCATTTTTATTTTAAATTAAAATGGATGATTTTAATGAAAACTCAAATAATATATTTAATTTAAATTCAAGAATTTCTCTTTTAACTTCAAAATGTGTTCAATATCAATATGAATTAAATGAAAAAGAAAATAAATTTCTAAATTTATTAAATGAATATGAATTTAAGAAAAAAGAATTTGAGAGCGAAAAAAAAAATTTTGAAAATAGAGAAGAAGAAAATAAAAAAGATAAAGAAAAATTAAATAAACAAATTAATCTATTAACTGATAAGTATAATAAAAAAATAGATGAATTAAGAAAAGAAAATTCTCAAATTAAAAAAGAAACTTTTGAAAAAGAACAAATAATCACAATAAAAAATGAAGAAATAATTAATTTAAAAAATAAATATGAAAGTATTGAAATTACTATAGAAAATTATAGAAAGCAAATATTAAAAATGAAAAATGAATATTATTTTCTAAAACAAATTTTAAATGATAAAGAGAATGAAATTAAAGGATTATATGAATTAAAAAGTAAATTTGATTATAAAGAATTAATTGAAGATAATAAAATTTTTGATTATAATAATTATGATAATTTAAAAGAACAATTTACTTTATTAAATAAAAAATATAAAAGATTAAAAGAAGAAAAATCGACAATTTTTAATAATAATGAATATTTAAAAAATAAATTAAAAAATTTTGATGAAATTCAAAAACAATTATTAGAATTAAATGAAAGAAAAAATCAATTTGAAGAAAATAATAAAATCATAGAATTATTAAAAATAGAAAATAAAAAATTAAAACAATCAAATAATCAATATAAAGAAATATATAATATATTAAATCATCAAAATAAAACATTATTATATAAATCAACTTTAGAAGATTATAATTCAAGTTTTCTTTCAATTTCTTTATCAGAAAAAGATTATAAAGATTATATTTATAAAACAATTGATGAATTATCAAATAGAATTAATGATTTAATTCAAAATAATCTTAAATTAAAAAATAATGAAAACAATTATTTAAAAGAAAAAAATGATTTAATGAAAGAAATAGAAGAATATAAAATAACTTTTGAACAAATGCAAAGTTATATAAATGAATTAGAAGAAATTAATAAAGAACATAATAAAAAAGAGTTATTAAATTCCTCTAATCAAATTTTTCCCTTTGAAACAGATAATCAAAATATTAAACTAAATAAAGATGATTCTAATTTTAAAAAATTACTTCAACAAAATAAAAATTTAAATGAAAGAATAATAATTAAAGAACAATATATAAATGAAATTGAAAAATTAATGAAAAAAAACAATGAAGATTACAATAATTTATTGATAGAAAATAATAGTTTAAAAGAACAAAATAAAAATATTGAAATTGAAAATAATAAATTAAATTCAAAAATATTAGGATTACAAAAAGATAAAAATAAATTAAATAATAATATATTAAAATTAAACAATGAAATAAATATTTTAAATAATAAATTAATACAAACAGAAATACAAAATAAATTATTTAAAGAAGATAAACAAAATATTCAAAATTCAATTCAATCAATAACAGAAAAAACAGAAAAGCAATTTTCAGAAAATAAAATATCATTTGAAGATAAAGTTAAAAATATAAATGAAGAAAATAAAGTATTAAAAAATTCAATTGATAATCTTCAAAATACTATAAATCAATTTATAGAAAATCACACAAATTTAAATTTATTAAATGAAGTTTATAATAATGTTAATGAAATATCACAAAGAGAAAAAAATAAAGATAATGCTTTAATTGAAGAAATTAAACAAAAAGAAAATGATATTAAATTAAAAGATGAAAAATTAAATGAAATGCAAAATTATATTAATAATCTTGAAATAATTAAAAAAGAATATAATAATAATTTAAATATTTTAAAAGAAAAAGAAATTGAATTAAATAATAAAAACGAAAAAATAAATAATATTGAAATTTCAATTAATAATTTAGAAAAAGAAAAAACAGAAAAAGATATTTTATTAAATCAAAAAGAAAATGATATAAAAATTAAAGAAGAAAAAATAAATGAAATGATAATTCAAATTTCTGAATTAGAAAAAGATAGAAATTTATTTTTAAATTCTGGTAAAAAATTACAAGAAAAATATAATAAAATGAAAGAAACTTCAGAAATGAATGAAAATAATTTAAAAAAAGAAATAGAAAAATTAAAAAATGAAATTGAAAAATTTAAAAATGAAATTATTATATTAAAAAATGAAATTGAAAAATTAAATACTAAACCAAAAGATTATAATATTGAATTTTTACAAAATGCAATTGAACAAATCACTTATTATAATGAAATTCTTGATATTGGTATGGAAAATTTAAATAAAAAAATTCAAGATTTTTTCTCTGGAAAATTGAAAGAAGAAAAAAAAAGAAGAAAAAGAAGATAAAAATGAAAATAATAATCAAATGGATATTGATGATGGAAATAATAACACAAAGAAAGTCGTTGTTGAAGAAAAAAAGGTATTAACTACTTTAAACCCTAAAACAGATGATAAAAAAGAAAATGAAAAAATAATTGAAGAAAAAAAAGAAGAAGATAATGAAGAAGAAGAGGAAGAAGAAAAAACAGAAAAAATTGAAGAAAAAAAAGAAGAAAATAATGAAGAAGAAGAGGATGAAGAAAAAACAGTAAAAATTGAAGAAAAAAAAGAAGAAAATAATGAAGAAGATGAAGATGAAGAAAAAACAGAAAAAATTGAAGAAAAAAAAGAAGAAAAAATGGAAGAAAATAAAGAAGAAAAAATTGAAGAAAATAAAGAAGAAAAAATGGAAGTAAATGAAGAAGGAAAAAAGGAAGTAAATGAAGAAGAAAAAAAAGAAGACAATAATTTAGAAAAAATATATGAAAAAAAAGAAGAAAAAATAGATGAAAATAAAGAAGAAAATAATATTGAAAAAATAGATGAAAATAAAGAAGAAAAAATAGATAAAAATAAAGAAGAAAAAATAGTTGAAAATAAAGAAAAAGAAGAAGAAGAAGATGAAGATGAAGATAAAGATAAAACTGAAGAAGTTAAATCAGAAGAAGAAGCCAAAAAAAATGAAATTATAATAGAAGAACATAAAGAAAGTGAAAAAAATGATAGAGAAAATAAAGAAAATCTAATAAATGAAAATATAAAAGAAAATAAAGAAAATGAAAATAAAGAAATTAAAGAAAATGGAAATAATAATGAAGAAAAAAAAGAAAATGAAATTAAATTAGACGAAAATAAAGAAAATAAAATTAATGAAAATAATAAAATGGAAATAGATGATGGAATGGAAAAAATGGAAGAAATAAATGATAAAAAAGAGAATGAAGAAATGGAAGAAGAAGAAAAAAATGAAGAATTAAAAATGGAAGAAAATTTAAAAGAAGAAAAAAAAGAAAAAGAAAAAAATGAAGAAAATAAAACAGAAGAAGAAAATATATTAAATAATTCATTAATTAAAAATCAATTAAATATAAGTCAAACACATAGATTTTCATATAATCAAATAAAAAGTAATATATCTCAAATTTTAAATCAACAATCAAATGAAATGAAAGAAGAAACAGAAGAAAAATTTCATCCTTTTAAAGGTTTAGAAAAAGCTTTTCAAAAAATTCGTGTTGCTGGAATAAATTATAAAAATGGATTATCATATCTTTTAAGAAAAGAAATGGAATCTAAAAAATAATTTAAAAATCAACACAAAAAAATAATTTGTTTACTTTTTATAAAAATAATATTTATTCTTTATAAAACATATTAAAAATACATAATATTACTTTTATTAAATCATAAAACTCAAATAAATCTTTTTTACTTTTTTTATTATTAAAAAATATAATAAATCTGAGTTGATAATATTATTATTATAATATATTTTTATAAATTGATTTAATTAAATATTATATTTGCCAAATTTTAATTAAATTATCATAACCACCAGAAATAAAATTATTTCCAAATAAAATAACAGAAGAAATATTTCCTTCATGCCATCTTTTAATTTTTCCTTCTTTTTGATTATTATTATCATTAATATTCCAAAATTCAATCTCACCATCATAAGAACAACTTAAAATATGATGTTCTTTATATTCAAATAAAAAAGAAATATAATTTTGATGACTGTGATTTAATTGAGTACATTGATGTTTTTCATAATCCCAAATTTTTAAATCTTTATTAAAATATGAAGCTAATATTTTCCTATTTTTCAATTCAATTATTTCCATACAACAATCACTAGAATCTAAAGTATGATGACAAAATTTATTTTGATATTCCCATATTTTAATAGTACAATCATTTGAACAAGAAGCTAAATTTCCATTTTTTAATAATATTATTTTATTAACTTTTCCCTTATGACCAGATAATTTAATTTTTTCATGTTCTGATTGATTTATTTCCCATATATTAATAAAAGTATCTTCACTACAAGAAGCAAATTCTTTTTCATTTAAATTTAATAAACAATATATTGCTTCTGAATGACCATTATATGTATTAATTGGTTCATTATTATTTAATTTAAATCGAAAAATTAATGAATCTGAATCACCTGAAATTATTGTTTCATCATATATTTGAATACAACATAATAATGATTCTTTATTTGGATTTTCAAATGTTTCATCACATATTTTTTTATCATTTTCATTCCATATTTTTATTGTTCCATCCCATGATGATGAACATAATCTTCCATCTTTTAATATTATTATTTCACTTATTGAATCTTTATGGCCTGATATTATTTGACAATTTGTTTCTATTGGATGTAATTTTATTGATTTTGCCCTTTGAAATTCTATTCCTTTTGATTCTGTAACTGTTCCGTTTGAACATCCCATTTTTTTGATTTGTTTTTTTTAATTTATTGAAAAAAAAAATAATTTATAAAAGTTTATTTTATTTTTTTTTCATTTTTTTTTAATATTTTTTTATTTATGTTAAAACATTTTATTATTTAGGAAAATAATTATTTTATTTCAATTGTTTTTTGGTTTTCAATATTGTTTTCATCATTAGGATTAACATTATTATTATTTTCTTTTTGACTATTTAAATTCTCATCTTTAGATTTAATCTCATTCGAAGTTATATGAGGGAATTTGATATTTTTAGGTCTTCTTCCTCTTTTTTTTCCACTTAAAATTGGAGTAAAATTTCCATTTTTAAAATCAATTCCTTTATTTTCAATATCTTTAATTTCTAAAATGTCATCACTTATTTCTTTTGTATTTTCATTCTGATTTTCTTCTAATTGTTCTTTAATTAATTTTTTTATTGTTTTTTTCTTTTTTGTTTCTGCTTTTTTGGTTTTTTTTTTTCCTTTATGTCTATAATTTAAAACACGAATTTCTTTTTTTTCTTTCATTAATATTTGATTATTTATTTTACCTTTTTTATTGTTTTTTTCATGAAAATTTGTTTCATTAATGATATTTACATCAATCTTATTTTTTTTCATTAATAGATACCATTTTAAATTCGTTAATTCTTCATTGTCTAATGAATCTAAATTTTGCATTATTTCTTTTTTGATTTCATCTTTTGAATGAGATTTCAATTTTACTGGAAAATACATTTTGATTTTTTTTTTGTTTAATATTTTCAAAAAAGTCTTTTAAATATGAAAAGTCAATTATTAGAAAAATTTATTTCATAATTTTGAATAAAAATAACTTTAAAAAACCTTAAAAATAAATAAAAATAAAAAAAATAAATGTTTAAAAATTTATGAAATTTAATAAAAATACTAAATTTTTCTAATCTTTAAACTCAATAAAAACTAATAACTTTAAAAATAAAAATTAAAAAATAAATATTCTTTTCATATAATAAGCAATTTCATTTAATCCATCAGATTCAATCATAGAAATAGCAGCAATATATAAACTAGAAAATAAAACCCAATTAAAAATCATTCCCCAAATTCCAGAATAAAACCATTCAATTTGAGCATTTTGATATATAGAGAAAAAAACAACAGAATAATAAAAAAAGAAAACAGTAACTACAAAAATAAATATTATAGTAATTAATCTTTGAATATACATATCTTTTTCAAAATGATCAGCTTCATTTAATTTAGCTTTATCATCTTTTGAACCTCTAATTAAATTATCTAATTCATTCCATTTATTTTTTGTTACTAAACATATTAATCTTACTATTGCATTTAATAACATCATTGATATTATTGATAATAATATTCTGTGAAAGTTTTTAAAACAAAAAAAGAAATTATTTCTTCTTTCACTGTCAATTCTTTTTTCTAACATATTTTGAGTAAAATATAATGAATTAAAACCAAAAGTAGTTATTATACTAAATAAAAATATTAATGAATTTATCATTTGATTTCCTATTAAAGAAGGTAAAAATATTGATATTAAAGGATGTAAATGAATTAAATTTATTATAAAATAATCTTGAAAGGGTTTTGATTCTTCGTGCTTTGAAACTTGACTATTTGAATTAGATGAATTAGAATCAATATCATAATCTTTTTCTATTTCTTTTGGACCATTTGATTTATCTTGTAATTCAGTTTCTTGTTTAATTTCGGTTCCTAATTTATCATTTTTAATTGCTAATAAATTATGCTTAAAAAAGTTAAATAATGCAATAATTCCTGATAATAAAATAATCATAATTAAATAAAACCAAAAAGCATAATTTTTGTGAATTTTAGATATTTTTAACAAACACAAAAATGGGATTTTCCCATTATTATATTCTTTATCATCTTTTTCAAATGATTGATTTATTTGTTTTATTTCATATGAAAAACCATTTTCTGTAATTAAATTTGATGGATTTGGACATGACATTATTACTTTTTTATTTTGAGTGTTTATATATGAAAAAAAACAAGAAGCCGAATTTTGAGATTTTGTTATTTTATATTGTTGAATAATATTTTTTCTATTATAAAGAATTGGAATATCATAATTTAATCCATTTTCACATCTAAAACAATGATTATTAAATGCAGGATCTTTTGAATCATA
>JAEEGL015637292.1_pt1 | contig 11012 bp, 10 predicted proteins | sample 9134231 | NCBI WGS metagenome assembly JAEEGL01 (sample SAMN16246548, study PRJNA631951) | gut metagenome | biome: gut microbiome; feature: rumen; material: fiber-attached | host: Bos | place: Iran: Karaj | collected 2018-10
CTTATTGCCATTTTCCAAAGACTCATGAATGAGCCGCACCCTCACAAGACAAAAAAATCCTTAGTTGAGCCGTCGTCACGAGGGGCGGAGGGCGAAGGAAGGTCTCTACCCGCGGGCGGGAGGCTGGTTTGCCTCGGAGCGCCTGCCGGGGTGCGTTGAAGACCAGTCAAAAGAACCGTCCCCGTGTCTGTCCTTTGAGAACCAGCCAAAAGAACCGTCCCCGTGTCTGCTCGTGTCTTATAATCCTTAGAGCATCTTCTTTAGTTCGTCGTGAACAAATTGAACCTTTGGTCCTACGATTACCTGAACTGTTGATTTGTCAGGTCTGATAACGCCGGCGATTCCGGCTTTCTTGATGGCCTTTTCGTCAACAAGAGTGTAGTCTTTGACTTCAGTGCGGATTCTGGTAGCGCAGTAGTCGATTTCCTTGATGTTATCTTTTCCGCCGAGTCCTTCAAGAACGAGTCTTGCAATCTCGGTAAAGTTGTCATTGGAAAGCTCTATGTTACTCTCTTCGTCTTCTTCATCCTCTGTTCGTCCTGGTGTTGCAAGATCGAATCTGGTGATAACAAAGCGAAATACTACGTAGTAAACAGCTCCGAATACAAGTCCTACCGGAATAAGTATCCATGGGTTAACTGCCATCGGTGCCTTGAAACTGAGAATCCAGTCAACGAGTCCGGCTGAGAAGTTGAAGCCAAGTCTGAATGGAAGTATCGCACAGATAATAGCTGAAATACCTGTAAGAATCGCATGTACGAGGTAGAGTCCCGGAGCCATGAACATAAATGAGAATTCAAGAGGCTCTGTGATTCCGGTAAAGAAAGAAGCAAGGGATCCAGCCATGAGAAGCGCTGCAGCTGTTTTCTTCTTGGAAGTCTTTGCTGTGTGATACATTGCAAGAGCTCCTCCCGGAAGACCAAACATCATGATCGGGAAGAAACCGGTCATATACTGTCCGGTAACGCCCTTAACTGCACCCTCAGCGCCTGACCAGAAGAGGCCAAGGTCGTTGATTCCGGCAGTATCAAACCAGAATACCGCATTAAGCGCATGGTGAAGTCCAAGAGGAATAAGTGCACGATTGAGCATCGCATAGATTCCGGAACCAATAGGTCCAAGTCCTACGATTGCTGTTCCGAAAGCAACCAGAACTGCGAATACAAGCGGCCATATGAAGTAAAGAATTACTGACGCAATAACGGAAGCACAAGCCGTCACGATAGCAACGCATCTTTTTCCGCTAAAGAAAGCCAGCCAGTCGGGAAGTTTAGTATCTTTGAATCTGTTGTAACAGCTTGAGCCGATGATACCGGCGAGAATACCGATGAATGCATTGGAGATCTTGCCGAAGGCTGCGGGAACTTCCGAAGCGTCGACACCTCTGTACATTGCAACAGCACCGGTACTAAGAAGTGTAGTGATCATAAGGAATGAAACAAGACCTGCCATAGCACTTGTTCCGTCGTGGTCTTTGGCCATTCCTACTGAAACGCCGATAGCAAAAAGAATAGGAATCTGGTCAATGATAGCAGATGCAGCTTTTATCAAAAATGCTGCCAAAACGTTGTTGGCGCCCCAACCGCTTGGATCGATCCAATATCCGATACCGTAAAGAATACCTGCTGCCGGAAGAACTGCTACAGGAAGCATCAGAGACTTACCGATCTTTTGAAGATACTTCATCATACATTTTTCCTCCTTTATTATGAAATTGTCGTTACAATATCACTTACTCAATACGATAACCGCATCCCCTGCTGCCACTGCTCCAGTCTTTTTCTCAAGACTCTGGAACTTATCGTGATTTGAGATCATAACCGGTGTAATAACGTCATAACCAAGGCTCTTTATGGCTTCAATGTCAGCCTCAACGATCAGGTCACCCTTTTTGACAGTGGCGCCCTGAGTCGCATGGATCTTGTAATGCTGGCCTTTGAGTTTTACTGTATCAATTCCGATGTGCACGAGAATCTCCGCACCATCTTCAGATTTAAGGCAAAATGCATGACCGGTTGGGAAAAGAACTACAAGTTCCCCGTTAATCGGTGAATAGAATTTCCCGTCAGAAGGAATGATGGCAACCCCCTTGCCGACCATTTCCTGTGCAAAAGTATCGTCGGGAACCTGACTAATTGGCACACTCTCCCCCTTTACAGGAGAAGCGATTTCTATTTTATTACCGGAAAAAAGCTTATCGAATAACCCCATATTTTATACCTCGTCGAATTATATTACTTTATATCATTATATAATACATTTCATTTCGTATATAGAGTTTTTCTGTTAAATCCTTACACTTTCTCCGGAGCTCACATAACTGAGCTTATCGCCCATAATCTTCTTCATCTCTTCAAACGCAGCAGTTCCGGTACAATGACAGGTAAAAAAGCGTGTTGGATACATATTCAGTTCTTTTGCAATTGCTCTTATCTCTTCAAGTTCATTTTCGCGATATTCTCTTTTTACCATCAGATGAAAACCACTGATAACAACGTCAGGAGCGCTGCCATATTTTTCCTTGTACGCATCTAGAATACTCAGTATCCCATTGTGTGCGCAGCCGGACAGCAGCACGCTAAGCCCATCTTCTTTGACAACGAGGTAATGTTCATGTCCGAAATCATCGGGAATAAACTCTGTCTTTTCCCTGATCAGAAGTCGCTTATTGGTAAACGGAAGAGCATGAGTCCTCTTTTTTAGGGAAAAGAGCTCCAGCTCATCGTCAATGACGTGATCCCCGCTAACTTTCTTTAGCTGAGGCAGTTCCAAAATATCTTTATCAATGCCGATATACCTGTAGCGATTGCCTACCGCCAGTTTCCCATCGTCAGCATAGTACTCCCCGCCGGCTGATTCCTGCATGTAGATCGCCGCACTGTCATTAATCTGTGAAAATGGCAAGATTCCGCCGGAGTGGTCGTAGTGCCCGTGACTTAGCACAACGGTATCGACAGCCTTTAGGTCAATTCCAAGAATCCCGGCATTTTTGATAGAATTATCGGTCTGCCCGAGATCAAGTAAAGCCTTATGTTTCTTGGTTTCAATGTAAAAAGAGAGTCCGTGTTCAAACGAACATCCCTCTTTACCCTCTGTGTTTTCAATAAGATTGATTATTCTCATTTTCTTTTCCCAATCTGCTATTAAGCAAAATCAATGCTCAGCCTTATCGTACGCAATCTGCTTGAAAAGATTGTACAAGCCGCTCTTAATGGCATTGTTGTCGTGATCTGCGCCTGTTATCTCATACCATATGTGGTCTGAACCGTTTGCCTCCAGAATCTCGTGATATGACTTCGGATATGTTCCGACCACAGAATCCCTGCTGCCGCAGCAGATGATAAATACATTAGGAACTATGGCATCATCCGCAAACTTCATCTCGCTCTCTTCCATCTGTCCATCGTGACTCATGAACTTATCTTTGGTAGGCACAACGCCCGGAGCAGCTGATATAGCGCACACATAGCCAAAAAGCTCTGGCTTTTTAAGTGTGATAAAAACAGTCTCGCGTCCGCCCATGGAAAATCCGGCAAGGTACGTGTTCTCTCTTCCTGTAAGAACAGAATACTCGCTCTCGATATGAGGCATAAGGTCATTTACAAGGTCATTGATAAAGTTGTCATAAGGAAGACATGCCTCATTGTCGAAAGCCGGCTTCTGCTCAGGATCTGATGCAGCATACATATTGGGACATACAACGATAGTCTCCTCAATATGTCCGTCAGCCGCCATATTTCCTACGATTTCCTTGATCTTATTGGATGAGTCCCCGGAAAAAGAATACTCATCACCGAATATTCCATGCAAAAGATAAAGCACAGGATACTTCTTGTCTTTGCTATAATCCGCGGGAAGAAGAATGCTGTAGCCTCGCTCAAGTCCGCAGGTCTCGGAAAAATAAGTCCCATGCGAAAACTCGCCGTATTTCACGTCTCCGCGTGTTGCAGTAGCTGTTACAGGACAGTGCTCTTCAATCTCATTATTTAAAACAAAGCCTTCCTCAGCTTCTTTTTCTGCGGCATCAGTAATTTCCTCTGCGCTGCTCGCCTCAGCACTGCTCTCCCCTATTGCAATTCCTGCTGCAAAAGCCGCCTTATCCACTTCACTAACCTCTTCAGCTTTATTTACTTCACTTCTGATTTCTTCCACTTCTTTATCCTCACCTTTTTCTGCTCCACATGCACATAACTGCGCCGCCATGACAATCGCCATGGACGCCACTAAAATTCTCTTTTTCATAACCAATACTCCTCCCTAGAATATCGCGGGACACGGGGACGGTTCTTTTGTCCCATCGTATTCCTAAACCATGGCTGGCGAGACAATACATATACAGACCACGGGCGATTTTGGAGCTATGGAGTAAAGACCTGACAAATAGGAGTGCCATTGCACGACTATTTGTCGCAAAGGGCTTTACGAAATGCTTAGCTCCATGAGATCCGTGGCTGTAATGTATGTCAAGCCAGCCCCGCTTTCCATAAATGGGACAAAAGAACCGTCCCCGTGTCTCCATCTTATTTGACAAGCCCGGAAATCATGTTCCAACCGGTGCACCTTTTGTATCCGTCCCCCGGGAATTCGCACTCGCGGTTCCATGGGCGGTCAAATACCATGACCTTAAGCTCAGGCAAGTGGTCAAAGAATTTGAATGCCTTGGGCGAATCTTCAACAGCAACATCAAAGTGCATCTTATAGTAGTCATCGAGTTCCAGATTAAACTGGCTGTTCTTGATGAAGCTGTCGCGTCCGTACTTATTGAGGCAAAAGAGTTTTACGCGCTCAAGACCGTGTTGATCAAGCCACTGCCTTGATGCCTCATACGCGCTGTCAGGGCGCCCTGTTACTATTGAAACATCATGCCCCTGGTCAATCCAGCTGTTGATCGTCTCAGATGCTCCCGGTGTCTCCTCATAGGAGAGAAGCACCTCCGGAACATGTGCTTTTATCATCATCTCCTCGTACTGCTCCGAAGTCAGAGAAAAAGACTTCTGCAGGTCAAAATACTTAATCTCCTCGTAAGGTACATCTATATCAAAAAGGTCTTTTACAAGATAAGTAAAATGAAGCGCAGTCTCGCAGAGACAGTCATCAAAATCAACATATATATTCATCTATTGGTATTCCTCCGTTACTAATACGATATACATCCACCATTTTACATATTATGGAAAAAACCCACAACCCTTGTTAGGTTGTGAGTTTTTTATGACTAATTCATTCAGGTTGACTCCTGATAGGTGTTAGGAAAAGATAAGCCATACTTAAGTACTTCTTCTCTTGTTTTCATATTCATCAGCTCCCTGTGGATCTGTAATGTCTCATAGCAAGGTGAAATAGCGTTGTCATCACTGCGAAGACCACCACTCCCGAAAGCGGTGTGACAAGAGCAGTCCAGGCAGGCCAGCCGTAAAGCGGTTTGTCCATGATCCATGCCGCCGGCACATGCATCGTCAGAGCAAAGGGCGCAACAACAGTAAAAAGAGCCCTAAGCGGCAGCGGATAAATATCGATCGGGTACTGGCAGGCACTTCGACCGCCGTAGGTGATTGCATTCACAAGTTCAACAGACTTTACACTGAAAATGCTAAAGATCGCCTCTATCATAAAAAGTCCCAATATCAGAAGGCAGCTCATGGCAATAGACTCAATCAGCACAAAGACCTTCAGCGGAGTCCAGACAATCCCTGAAAGCCCACTTCCCATTATGAGAGCAACCACACCAACAGCAATGCAGGTAATTCGTCTCGGGTCTGTTCCGCCGCAGAGCACCTGGGTCAGAATGCCTCTTGGTCTTACAAGAAATGTATCAAGGCGTCCTGTCCTTACCATGGATGGGAAATCTCCGGTGAGTCCTCTTCCGAACAGCTCAGTAAGATAAAAAGACACCGACATTATCCCGAAAAAGAAATAGAGATTTCCGCCGCTCCAGCCCTTCAGCCGCTCAAATCTGTCGACGATCAAAATCACCACCATCATCTCTCCGCCCTCCATTACGAGCTGGGCAAGAGTCTGCATTATGAATGAGCTGGGATACTGGAGATGACTTTTTAACAGCATTCCTATTGACTTAACATACAACCTCAAAGTGTTCATTTATTTTCCTTCTAAACAACTATTCCATGGTCATCACATAAAACCATCAAATAATCAACATCTATGTCAAACAGTGTTCACCAGGGTTCAACCACCCTGAACTATCATTCGTTTCTTGTTAGCGTTCCACATGGATGCGCCAAGGGCAATAAGAACCACAACCCAGAAGGCCTGAAGCGCGTAAACTCCAAAGGCGTCCGAGGGCGCATGCTCCCCTGTATAGAGCCTTATGGGCGCATCAAGCAGCTGCGCATACGGGAAGAATCTTAGCACTTTCTGCCAGCTATCAGGGAAAAGAGTAAGCGGAAAAAGATTTCCTGAAAAAGTAATCATCAACAGGTTCAGCAGTCCCTGCATACCCCTTGGATCAAGAGTTTTCATAGTGAAAGCCACAGTGATATTCTCAAGGGCACATACACACAAAAGTGCCAGTAAAAGAGCCGGTATGGCCGCCAGTAGTCCTAGGAAAGAAGCAGGAAAACTCATTCCCCATCCACTTGGGAGAAGGAATGCCACCACCAGCATAGGAACAGCGCGCATAAGGCTTCCCATGAGCTTTTGCGCCATGATCCTTACATAGTAGAAACCATACATATCCACAGGACGGCACATGTCGTAAGCAATATCCCCGGACCTTATCTTGTCCAACAGCTCTGAATCAGAAGCCATGATCATTCGAAAAAAAGCCTGCTGCAACCAGACATAAGTGGCCACACTTTCAATAGGCATAGTCTGGGGTTTGCTGTCATAAAGAGCTCTGTAAAGCGCCACCAGAATCAGGCCAAAAAACATCTGGCAGAATATTCCACCGACCATGGCCCCTCTATATTGAAGCTCCATGCGAAGCCTCATTTTAAAAACGGTAAAGTATGACATAATCAACCTCAAAATAGACATCAATGCAAATGGATTTCACAACAAAATCTACGATTTATGGACATTTCTCTACAGATCCAATTCCTTGTACATCGCTGCGATCAGATGATCCGTGTTCTCCGGCTGCAAAGTAAGCTCACTGATCTTTCCTGCATCCTGCAAAATACCCAAAAGCTTTGAAGTTGGAAGGTCAGACGGATTGTAGCTGAGCTCTAACCCGTCCTCCGTCTGCTTGCAGGTAACGCCTTCCGGAAGCCTCAGCCCATTAACATCTCCATCGTATTTAACCTGCACATTTCTCACGGTATCATATCTCTCCAGCAGCTCCTGAAGCTTGCCATCAAAGAGCTTCTGTCCGTGGCCAAGGACCATTACCCTTGAACACAGGGCTGCAATGTCCTCCATATCATGGGTTGTAAGCATGATGGTTGTGCCGTACTCCTTGTTTTCCCACTTAAGGAAATCCCTGAGAGCCAGCTTGCTTACCGCATCCAATCCGATAGTAGGCTCATCCAGGAAAAGAAGCTCCGGCCTGTGAAGGAGTGATCCGCAAAGCTCCGCTCTCATTCTCTGTCCAAGGCTAAGGAGTCTAAGTGGAGTTCTCATGAGTTCTTCCAACTGAAGAGCCTGCGTCAGCTCTTTTAACCTGGCATCATATTCCCCATGAGGAATCCTGTATATATCCTTAAGAAGCGAGTAACTGTCGATGATGGGCACATCCCACCAAAGCTGGCTTCGCTGGCCGAAAACAACGCCTATATTCTTAACGTGATTCTTGCGCTCCTTCCAGGGCACAATGCCGCCCACTGAAGCCTCTCCTCCATCCGGTGTCAGAATTCCCGAAAGGATCTTTACCGTTGTTGACTTGCCGGCGCCGTTAGGGCCGATGTAGCCCACCAGCTCTCCCTTATCTACGGAAAAAGAGACGCCCTTAAGGGCCTTAACTGTTTCTTTTTCCCTAAGGAAATGCCCCTTTTCACGTTTCTTTCTCACAATGAAATCTTTTCTTAAATCGTTGACTTCGATATAACTCATCAAAACACCTCAAGTGGCAAGCACGCCTTTAAGCCCCTGTAAACAAGTTGACGGGGGCAAGTTTCTTTATTTTCTCTACAAAAATGGTACATTTTCCATTCTACACTGAATTACGGCATAATAAAAGCCCACAAACTCCGTATTTTGTGGGCTTTTCCATATCACTTTTGCTTGCTGAAGGCTCGCTTCGGCAACAATCAATATTTAATTATCTCGTCCAGGTTTTTGAAGAGCTGGTCAAAAACGTTCTTGGCATTGATCCTCTCAGGCATGCCGATGAAGGCTCCCACGTGGGTTTCCACCGGTATCTCTTTTCCGTCTACCGTGATACAGTTGTGGTTACTGCCAACCTTCTCCACGATCTCGTCGGCATGGGCCATGTCGCTGCTGCCGGTGATAATAACGAACTCATCTCCTCCGACTCTAAGGAAGATGTCATCGTCGTTACATGAATCCTCGATTCTCTTCATGGTTTCAAGGATCACTGCATCTCCGCCCTTGTTGCCAAAAGTCTCATTTACCCACATAAGGCGCTTAACGTCAGCGCATACGTAGGCACAATCTCTTCTTTCCCTCAAAACATCGTATAATTCAGTAATATCATATTTGGTTCCGCTCATAAATCTACCCTCCGCTGGATTTAACATTTCCACAGAGAACTTAGGCGTATGACCGGTGAAGTGTCTCTTTTTCCTATATTCGTTTGGAGTTATCATCCAGATCTGCTCAAAGCCTCTGGTAAAACTCTCATGGTTGGAATACCCGTACTTCAGGGCAATATTAAGAATGCTCTCATCTGTGGTGAGCAGGTCTCTTGCCGCGCAGGTAAATCTTCGCCTCTGGATGTATTCCTTAACAGTCAGGTGGAACACATACTTAAAGCGCTTCTGCAGGCTGGACACGGAGATTCCGCAGTCTTTTGCCATCTCTTCCACAGACAGTTCGCCAGCGATATTATCCTCAATATACTCAAGTATATCCATGAGCACTTCAACACTGTTTGCCATGCTTAAAGCCCCTGTTTGTTTTTGCAACTTATCGGTCCGATATGTAACTGCCATCAGTCGTACGCCTGATAGTAATTACAATTATGTTATAGCATTATTAGCGGAACGCTTTCTTGACTTTTTGCGGAAAAAACTTGCGCGCAAAACCGCTGTCACCATGTTTCATCGCCAACTCCTGCGTAGGGAATATCATTTATGAGGCACCTTGCTTCAAACTCGATGTCCTCGTAATCCAGAGGTTCGCCCTCATTGATGCTGCATTCAAAGGCATCCACCACAAATTCCACCAGTGTCATATCGATGAACAGTGAAAGCTTTTCCAGCATCTTTGCTGCAACTTCGCACTCGCTTCTATAGCCTTCCAGGACGGTGTCAAAATAGTGTTTCATAAACTCCATGCGCTTTTCGGAGTTCTTTTCAAAGCGGCACCAGCCGGTTCCGTGGAACCAGGTATGGGCCAGATCAAACATATACCAGCAATAGATACAGTTATCGAAGTCGTAAACAGTGATATCTCCGGTCTCCATGTCTATGTTGTAGTTGCCGTCGCTGTAATCAAAATGGATAAGGCCAAAAGACTCTTCGTCCACGGGAAGCTCATGATACTCCTGAAGGCGCCTTGCGATGGCCTCCTTCAGATCCGCATAGGAATCCGGAATAAGTCCGCCGATGTAATCCATATTGTATTTGTCAAAAAAGGATTCCCTGCGGTGCTCCGGTTTATAGGCCTTTGAAAGTCTGTGAAGTATTCCCAGGGTCTTTCCCACGTTGTAAAAATACTCCTCAAGCGGCGCATCTTCCCGGTATTTGTATCCGTTATCACAAAGAAGCATACCCTTTGCAAACTCAAACAAACAGGCAAATACCTGCTGCCCATCCTCTGTCAGAGTCTCCACCAGATTACCATTTTCCGATGGGATCACATCTGCAACAGGAGCACCGTTTTCTGCCAGATACCGTACAAACTCAGTCTCTGCCAGGTAGTCCTCAAGGCTCCTGTCCCCTAGAGCTGACAAGCGTAATACCTTTTTCTTTTCCCCGTTCTCGGTACATATAAAAATGCGGTTCCTGCCGCCCTCATGGTCCGGAACAAGGCTGAATTCGTAGCCTTTCAAATCATAAAGTGATGTTACCTGTTGTAAAATTTTCTCCAAATAGTTCTCCTTTTTTCATACACACTATCTTTGACAGTTGTTGCTGTCTCAGGCGTGGGTTATGGTCTGAAGCATGTATTCGTCGCTCTTGGTCTCCTCAAAAAATCGTCCCTTTATAAAGAATGTGGTGTCTTCCTCATGAAGTTCGTTTTTCTCAAAGCCGCTTGGATCCTTAGGTGTAAAGCAAAGCACAGCCTTTTTTACCTGAGAGCCAAAGGCCTTAATACAATCGTCAACTGCGCCCTCACCGATTATGGTGTGAAGGATCAGAGTATCCTCCTCCAGCTCGGCAATCGCGTAGCTGTCGCATTCTGCAATGTAGAACACGCACTCATTCATGAACTGGGATAAGTAGAACATGTAAAGGCCGGTGTTCCCAACCATGTACATATTGCTGTTCTGATCTTTTGTAGCAAGGATCTCTGCCATCTTGTCGAAGTCCTTTTTATCATTCATGGGAACAGGAGTCGCCTTGTTTTCGCCGCTAATGGTAACGTCCTTGCTGTACTGGTACTCTTTTCCCTCCTTAAATCCAAATCTCGGATAAAACTCAAGAACGGAGTCATTTGCGAAAAGGTACATGCCATCCACCTTTCCCTCATAGTCCTTCATGACTTCCTCCATGAGCATTCTTGCATAGCCTTTGCCTCTAAAATCAGGATCAGTCATGACGGTACCCAGCTGGATCAGCTTAACTTCTTTTCCCTTGTAATTCATGTTGCATGCATTGACGGAAACGTTGGATACCACCTCACCGTTGATCACTACTGAATAGGGAATGTAGTTGTCCTTCCAGAATCCGTTCTGATACCAGATCTCAAAGTTAAGGCCAAAGGTCTTC
>JAEEGL016366641.1_pt1 | contig 11012 bp, 8 predicted proteins | sample 9134231 | NCBI WGS metagenome assembly JAEEGL01 (sample SAMN16246548, study PRJNA631951) | gut metagenome | biome: gut microbiome; feature: rumen; material: fiber-attached | host: Bos | place: Iran: Karaj | collected 2018-10
TCTGCCTGGATTATGAGGAACTCATCGTAGACGGCGAGAAACAGGACAGAGATCCGTGGACGATCCATTACTACGGATTCTACCTGACACCTGAAGAAGACGGCGAGACATATAACGTTCTTGATGTCTGCAACATGGAAGCTGCTTCATATGTTACTTTCGTACTCGAAAAGGATTTCAAGGCATATTACGGTTCTTCTACTCCTGTAACGACTTCTGCTTATGGAACAGATCCTGTAACAACAAATGCTACCGACACATATGTTGACCCTACATATGACAGTGATACTGAAGTAATGGGTGACAGCATTACCGGTTATGTTTTCCTTACGCAGGGAACATGGGATTACTGGACTGAAGCCGACGGCATGAGTGATTATTATCTTGCAAGAGATCAGCGTATCAACAGGGATACTTCTGCGATCATCAACCTGACTGTAATGCCCGATGTATACAATAAGGGTGTAGGTGTTGATATTGAAATGATCGTCAGTTCCAGCGTTGAGGCATTGCAGGAATCCAGCGATGTTACGAATGTTTATTACCTGATGACCACGATGGGCGGTTTTGAAGCATATGAGATCCACAGTGAGTATCAGGACGGCATGATCCTTTCTGTATGGTATTTCTACGATAACGAAGACAGACTGCACTACGTTTCAGTAGAGTATTACTCGACGGATATGGCATCCTACAATATGGTAAAAGATACATTCACCATGTATTACTGATAGTTGCCGGCTTGTTTCAGGAAAGGGATCCTTGAATTGATAATTATTTTTGACAATGTGATATAATCAAACTTTATTGTTGAACTGAAATATAGGATCTGAAAAATGACAGGATCAATACAAATCGATCAGAAGATAGGTGAACTCGGCAAAAAGTCTAAGCGGATTGTCGATCTCATTTACATTGTTTCGCTTTTTGTATATATCTCTGTTTCTGCATGCAAACTGGTTATGTCTACTCCGTTTAATACGGAATTGCTTTATGGCATAAGTACTGCTTTTCTTTCTTTAGTTGCTGTTTTCAGGATCTTTTTCGAATATTTCAAGAGCAGAAAAAGAGCGGGATTGATACTTGCATATCTGGTTTTCTGTCTGCTTTTGTTCTTTATTTCCGGAAACAATCTGACTTTAAATGCAGCGGCGATTGCCGTAGCCGGATTGGGTGTCAGGGCTGATCATATTATGGCAACAGGTATAGCCGGAAACATTGTTATGATCATCAACAATATATTTATGTCCATGGTGAGTAGTACGGGTATTTATATTGTTGATAATCAGGATCGTGCGTTTATCGGACTTGGAAATAATACGTTCTATGTATCCAAGATGAACAACTTTTCTTCTACTGACTTTGCAGCACACTATTTTTGGATATTCGCAGCATATCTATGGGTACGTGGCAGGAAGATCAGATGGGGAGAGGTGGCTGCACTTGCTTCTCTGGCTCTTCTTGTTTACTCACTTACGGCTTCAAAGACGACACTGCTTTGTGTTTTCCTTTTACTTGTAATTACTGTTGTTATGAAGCTAGGGTATCTTATCAAAGATAAAAAGACTGATGGAGAAGCACGGACGGAAGCAAAAGGCTTTTATGGAGTTGTTTGCAAAATTATCGAGTATTGTTGTAAATATTCCTTTTTGATCTTTGCTTTAGGTGCTGTCCTGCTGGCAGTTCTGTATTCTAATTCAAGTCCATTTTTCTTGGATTTGAATAACAGACTCCATTGGCGTCTCAGTCTGGGTCACAGGGGAATAGTGGAATACGGAATTCACTGGATCTCTCCGGGTATGCCTATTTACGGCATGTCATCTTCTATAGACGGGTTTTATAACTTCATTGACAGTTCTTATATCAATCTTTTGCTTTCAAAAGGCATCCTGGTCCTGGCATTTTATCTGTTCTCAATGACATTCATACAACTCAAACATAAGAAATATGTTTATGGGGCTGCTTTGCTTGCCGTATGCGCACTGTCTTGCTTCGAGGAGCATCATTTATCTGAGGTTCCTTATAATATGTTTATTTTGCTTATGTTCTCAGACATTGATCCGGAAAACAAAGTGAAAAAAGAAGTTAAGCCGAAGAAATCTCATAAAACCATTATTGCGGTCATTTCCTGGTTATTGTGCCTGGGTTTTGCCGTTTCTTCGGGTATGCTCTACTATCCGAAATATGCTGCTGTAAAAGAACTGGACAGATTGGATGCGAGGGCTGACGGTATTTATTCTGCCATACAGAATAACCTTGACCTGATGGTAAGTGATGGTACATGGGAGACATATACTTCTTCCATGAATTCAAATCAGTATGGCGTAATGCTTCATGCACCGGATGACTTTGCGAGAGTTACTAAAGTCAGCTGGAATGAGGCTGTAAAGGATCCTAAAGAACATGCATTTTACAGTGTATCCTACGATCCGGGGATTGCCGGTTCTGATGAAAAGGCAATTACGGATATCCTTATTAACGATGAGGTTAAGTCTCTTATCGGAGATGGAAGTGTAGTTATTGAATACGATGTAGTTAAAGGGAAAGTATATTCTGTATGGTATTCAGAGACCCCCGGTTGTTATGTTATTCCGGGTGGAAGAAGAACAGACAGAGCCGGCCGTTTCAGGATGGATGTAAAGAATGTAGAAGGATACAGTACAGGTAAAGTTAATGGCTGAGAAACATAGTTGCAGTTTGAGAAAATGTCATACCGGGATCATAGCTCTGATCCTTGTTTTTGCCATGCTTTGTATGCTGTGTTCATGTGCTCCGGACAACAGTGGTTTTGACGGAACGAGATTTAAAGATACCAGAAAGATATCCGTCATGACAGATTCTTCCGATCCGGAACTGGAAAAAATGATCCATGATTCAGTATTGGAAGACTGTAATATTGATGTTGTGTTTATTCCGTCAAGTTACTATATTCAAGACTATGGTATCGTTCCCGATGTAGCTTATTCTGCAAACACTAACAGACTTACAACATATTACAGAATGAATTCAATCTTAAACATCGCACCTTACTTGACAGATTATGGCGATTCGTTCCCCGCGCTGAAGGAACTGCTTGGAGAAGAGAATATCTATTCATGTTCTGATGACAGATCTGAAGTCTGGTATCTGACTCCCAGGAATGATGAGCCCGAAGCATACGTAACTTTCATCAGAAAGGATTGGCTTGATGAACTCGGGCTGGATGTTCCTGCCAATATTGATGAATTCCATAATTGCCTGGTAGAATTCCGTGACAATGCTGATATTCTTTTGGATGATGGGAATTCCAATATCATCCCGTTCTTTATCGACAATGAACCGAATATCAGCTGCAAACCTCTGTTTGATTCATATTTCGACACGTCGATCGATGATGAGATGTACTATGTTAACGGTTATTGCAGAGTTACACAGAACGGCTATTCTGAAGGCCTGAAAACGCTTAATGAATGGTATCTTGAAGAACTTTTACCATCAGATTTTATGGAAATCGAACCCGGCTCAAAGGAGTCATATGAAGCAATTGAAGCCGGATGTGTCGGTGCTTTTTGTTCGAAATATGATTATCTGTTTAAGAATGGCACAAATTCGCATATAAACGCTCTTCATGAAAACTGTGGAATGGAAGCAAATTACATAGCTGTAAATACTTTCTGCAATTCAGATGGAGAATACACATCTTGGGCGGAGGACTATCTCGAGACAAGCTCTAGAAAGATATTCCTGCCTTCGACCTGTTCAGATCCTTTGGCATGTCTTATTTACCTTAACTGGTTATCTGATCCGCAGAATGAGGAAAAAGTATTCGAATGTGCAGGGAGAATATCATCTGCTGAAAAGGCCTATAAATATCTGTTGACACTTAGTGCTGATAATACAAACAATAATGTTGAAGATGAGTATTTTGAGCTCGCAAGACAGACTGCTTCAGAAGTTGAAATTATCAGACGGAGTTTTAAGTGCGTAAATTATAATACTTCTGTTTTTGAATATGCAGGATCGGAATTTGATTATGCATCAGTTTATCCGGGTTCAACTTCAGAGTTTGTCTGCGGCACCATAAGCGCTCAGGAGGGCGAATTTGACAATACATATAAAAAACTTATAGCGGAATATAGTGTATCGGGTGCGGGTCTAATATATTCGGTACGTCAAAAAGAATGGCTGAAGGTAATGGTACAGGGGATAATGTACCCAATGTGATTTTGACGTATATATTTTATTGTTTTAATATTTACACATGAGATTAAAGGAAAACTACACAAGCCTGAAGCATCTTGATTTTATGATAGTAGATATACTGTCATTGCTTATTTGCTTTGTTATTTCCTACCGGATGAAATTCGGTGATTTCAGTTTTATCCAGATAAGAGAATGGCATCTTTATATTCTCATAATAGTGCTTCTGAATATCACAATTACATTTTTTACAAATCCTTACGACGGCATTTTCAAGAGAAGCTATTATCAGGAAGTTATCAGGGCTCTCACTCTGGCAATCTATAATCTTGTTATAACCGCCGTATTCTTCTATTTGTTGAAGATGGGTGCTGCTTATTCACGTGAAATGACCATATGGATGTACTCTTTTTATTTCATACTCTCGTTGATACTTAAGTATGGATGGAAGAAGATCCGTATGCTGTCCGGTAATTCTGTATTTAATAATTCTCAGAAAACCCCGTTATTTATTATCGGCAGCTGCAAAAACATAAAAAACGCAATTAAGAACGTTAGATCCGGTGATTTTGATCTTTATGATATCAGAGGTGTTCATTTCGTTGATGAAGCCGTTCAACTGGATGGAATCCAGACAGTTAACGAAGACTATGTGGACTTTATCCTTGAGAATAATATCGAAGAAGTATTGATTGCTGTAAAGGCTTCTCAAGTGCCGGATGAGGTATATGAACGCTTGTCTGTCAATGGTGTTGATTTAAATATTGCTATTGAGGAATCAGTCGGATTCTTATCAGAGGATCAGAGTGTCCAGAATATTGGTGTTTATCCGGTATTAAGTATTAAGAGATTCTCTTTTACTCAAAGTCAGATGCTTTATCTCAAAATAAAGAGGATATTTGATTTCCTTTTTGCATTGCTTGGCGTTGTTTTCTTATTGCCGGTTATCCTTTTTGTCAAGATTGCTTATCTTGCAAGTGGTGATAAGGCCAAGATCCTTTATTCCCAGAAACGTGTCGGAAGAGGCGGAAAACTCTTCAAAATGTGGAAATTCCGCACAATGGTGCCTGATGCTGATGTAAGGCTGAAAGAGCTTCTGAAGCAGGATGAATACCGTGTACAGTGGGAAAAGAACCAAAAGATCGTTAACGACCCAAGGATCACTAAAGTAGGAAGATTCCTTAGAAAGACATCCATCGATGAGCTTCCGCAGATCATTAATGTTCTTAAAGGTGACATGAGTGTTGTAGGCCCCCGTCCTCTGATAGTAAATGAACTCTCCATGCATGATGGGTTAAGGCTTTACCAGAAAGTAAAGCCCGGTATTACCGGTTGGTGGGGATGTAATGGCAGAAGTAATATCGAATACCGTGAGCGTTTGGAACTCGAGTACTACTATGTAAAGAATATAAGTCTGTATTTGGATGTTTTATGCATCTTCAGAACTGTTTTCGCTGTGTTTAAGAGAGATGGGGCTGAATAATCGGATGAAAAAGCGGGTAGGGTTCGTAATACTTGTGTGGAATTCTGAAAAGGTAATCGATAAATGCCTTTTATCTATATGCAATTTAAAACAGGTAGAACCTTATATTGTTTTGATAGATAACGGAAGCACAGATAATTCAATTAGTATTGTCAATCAGTATGTTGATAAACTTAATTTAGAATTGATCAGGTATGATAATAATATGGGCACGACGGTTTCTCGAAATTCCGGTCTTCGGAAATTACAACAAGTTAGTCCGGATTATTACTGTATCTTAGATAGTGATACTGAAGTGAATGATGATGCATTTGTTAAATTGATTATGGAAATGGAAAAAAATCCTTCTTATGGGGTAATTGGCCCGACTTTGGTGTCATCTTCGGGATTGGTTCAGATGTCAGCGCGCTGTTTTCCTACTGCGTTAGAGAAGTTCTATAAAGCTGTTCCTATTAAAAGAATTCAGGCCAAGGGTGAGAAAATGGAAATCCAAAGACCGACTTCTCCAGATGCAGTCAGTTATCCGGTTGATTATCTTATGAGTGCATTTTGGCTTATTCGACCTGATACTTTAAGTAAAGCCGGTATGCTTGATGAGAAAATCTTTTATGCACCTGAGGATGCTGAATATTGTATTAACGTATGGAAAAATGGTTATCAGGTTGCATTTTGTCCCAGTGCAGTTATCATCCATGAATGGCAGAGACTTAGTAAAAAGAAACTATTTAGTAAAATGAACTGGGAACACATAAAGGGGTTGTGTTATATGTTTAAAAAACATCATTATTTCTTTTCGGCCAAAAAGCTTAGAGCATCTTTTGGCAGATAAGACTTAGGAGCGAAATATATGAAAGTCTTTTTTATTAATCCTTCTTTTAAAGCTGAATATGGTAAATTCTCACGTGAGAATCGTAGTCCTACTGTTACACGAAGTGGAACACTTTATTACCCTCTTTGGTTAATTTATGCTGCGGCAACCTGTGAGAAAGACGGTTTTGAGGTTGAATTTCTTGATGCACCAGCCAAGCCAATGAATGAACAGGAGCAATATGAGTACATTAATGAGCATTCAACTGGTACAAGACTTTTTGTTATTAACACGAGCACACCTTCAATAGTTAACGATACAGCAGTTGGAGATCGAGTTAAAGAATTATATCCGGAAGCATTTGTTATGTTGGTTGGAACGCATCCTTCAGCTTTGCCGGATGAGACACTTGGTAACAGCATAAGAATTGATGCAGTTGCACGCCATGAATATGACTATATAGTCAGAGATGTTGCCAGAGCGTTACGCGATGGAAAGAGCCCATATGGAGTTGAAGGTCTGACTTACCGTAAAGAAGATAAGATCCTTAGCAACCCGGATATGCCCTATATAACTGAGCTTGATGAGATTCCTTTCTTGTCAGAATTCGTATATAAACACCTTAACTATAAAGATTATTTCTTTGCTGCCGGTGAGTATCCCGAAGTTCAGATGTTTACCGGGCGTGGATGTATGGCTCACTGCAATTTTTGTGTTTACCCACAAACTATGCATGGCCATGTTTATCGTATGAGAAGTCCGGAAAATGTAGTTGCTGAGCTTGAATACATTTCTCAAACATTCCCTGATGTTAAGGAAATTGTTTTTGAGGACGATACCTTCACAATGAAGAAGGCCCGCGTTATGGAAATATGCAGGCTTATGACCGAGAAAGGGCTGAATAAGCGCTTCCGCTGGCTTTGCAATGCAAGAGTAAACCTTGATCTTGAGACTATGAAGGCTATGAAAGCCGCTGGATGTCATCTGATCATTCCGGGCATTGAGAGTGGAAGTCAGGAAATCCTCAATAATATCAAGAAGGGAACTAACCTGAATCTTATTCATGAATATGTTAAGAACGCAAAGATAGCCGGACTTCAGATCCATGCTTGCTATATGGTCGGTAATAAGGGTGAGACTAAAGAAACCATGAAGGAGACGCTTAGGCTTGCTCTTGAATTGAAGACCGATACTGCACAATTTTATCCGCTTCTGCCTTTCCCCGGTACAGAGGCGTATTATTGGGCAAAGTCAAATGGCTACATTCACGGTGGTTATACTGATTATGTCAAAGAAGATGGTACGATAAACTGCCTTCTGGAATTACCGGGTATTACGGGCGATGAAATGGTTAAGTTCTGCGATGATGCACGTAAAAAATATTATCTGCGTCCATCATATATATGGCATCGTCTCGTTATGGGAATCAAAGATCCTGCTGATTTTAAGCGTAGTCTGAAAGCTTTTAAGAATATCAAAAAGTATTTGTTGAAAAAATAGTCGGAGAGTGTGAACGATCATGGTTTCGGTTGCAATGGCAACATATAACGGAAGTAAATATATCAAAAGACAGATAGAGAGTATTCTGGTGAATCTTTCTCCTGTAGATGAGATCATTGTGAGTGATGATGGTTCTACTGACGATACTATAGATATTGTTCACTCTTTTTTTGATGACCGGATTAAGATAATCGAGGGTCCGCACAATGGGTTGGTCAAGAATTTTGCCAATGCTATTGATAAGTGTAGCGGAGATTATATTTTCCTTTGTGACCAGGATGACTACTGGTATCCTAATAAAGTTGAGCGCGTTCTTAAAGCATTTAAAGAACATAATTGTATACTTGTAGAGCACAATGGCCGCGTGATTGATGACGAACAAAATGTTATTTATCCGGATTTTTTCGAGTACCGGAGAGTCAGAACCGGTTTTTATAAGAATCTGATGAGAAATACTTATCATGGATGTTTAATGGCCTTTAAAAGCGAGTTGAAGGATAAGCTTGAACCATATCCTGAAAAAGGATGCTTTCACGATCAGTGGATTGGGCTTATGGCCGAGAAATATGGAAGTTGCTATTTCCTTAACGAATTTCTGATGGATTATTACAGGCATCCGGGTAATGCTTCAAGTTTTAAGCATCATCCGTTTCATAAACAACTGTCTGATCGATTGGCATTGCTATCGCATATACTGAAGAATTCAAAAAGATAAATTGATATTTGTATTATGAATAAAATAACTGATAATAAATTGATAAATACTTCATCAGATGTCACTGTAATAATGGCGACATACAATCCTGTTTGGGAGAAATGTGTTTTTACTATCGATTCAATTATCGGACAGAAGGATACAAGTATTGAGTTAATTGTTGTTGATGATGGTTCTTCCGAAAACTTATTCGATAGGTTCACATCGTATTTAGATGATAAAGGTTTTGAAAACTATAAGCTAATTGATCATACAAACAACCAGGGAACAGTTAAGAATTATTATGATGGCCTTCTGGCTGCTTCCGGTAAATATATCAAGTTAATCAGTCCCGGAGATGCACTTTACAATGAACAAACATTATCAAAGTGGTTGGACTACTTGAAAAAAAGCGGAAAACAATGGTCTTTTGGTGATGCTGTGTTCTACTCAAATGATAAAGGCGTAAAACAGGTAGTTACAGCACCTGCTTATCCAAGAATGATTGACTGTTATCTTTCCGGAAACAATGAACTATGCCGCTGGAATTATGTGGTATTGGAGGATTTTGCTCTCGGCGCCGCCTTGTTATGTGAAAGATCACTGCTTATAGAGTACTTAAAAAAGTTCATTGGTGTTGTAAAGTATACAGAAGATTTAGTTCATGTTGCGATGATGTATGAAGGCATTCTTCCTGCATATTTTAATTGTAATGTGATTTTTTACGAATATGGTACCGGTATTTCTACTGGTGAAGATAAATGGAAGGCAAAAGTCCGATTGGATATGAAAAATGCTGAACTGGCTGTGGCAGGCAGTTATGGCAAAGATGCATTTCAATCGAAATTAGCTAAAGCAATAATGCATATTAATTCCGGAAGTGAGACCAGTAAGAAGATTAAAAAATATCTTCATAGAGGCGGAATGAAAAAACTGGTTAAACAACGTTTTAATCCCCGTTTGTCATCTGATGATTGTTCTTCTTGTGGCAATTGGTGGAAGAGTAGTATTTGAAACGTTTCGAGTACTTGTTTGTTGTGCGTGATTGTTGCATCAATACTACAAGGCAAACAATAAAAATGGTGGATAAATAATGTCTGAAATTAAAGGCAAAGGACGAAATTCAAATGTTGAATTGCTAAGAATCCTCATGACTTTTGGGGTTATTGTTTTGCACTATAATAATCGCACTATCGGTGGGGGCTTTTCATATGCTGAGGATGACAAGATATCATTAATGATCTTATATTTTCTTGAATCATTGTTTATCTGCGCTGTAGATGTTTTTGTTATTATTTCGGGGTATTTTCTTTCTCAGACAAACAAAAGATCTATTGGGAAAGCAATGACTTTCATTATAGAAGTTTCATTTTTCAGATTTTGTGCATATAGTTTGCGGACGATTTTATCCAAAGGGGATTTTGTTTTATCAGATATAATAGTGAATCTGCTTCCCTATAATTGGTTTATAATCTGTTATGTTGCTTTATATCTGATTTCCCCTTTGATTAATAAAGCTATGAATGCCTTAGATATGAAAGGGCGAAAACACTATGTTATTCTTGCTCTTATAGTTTTTTGTGGCTGGGCTTCCTTTGTAGATATTTTTAACGAGCTCAATGGAATAGATGATTATAATTTGAGTTCAATTGGAATGTATGGCAGTGAGAGGGGTTATACCATTGTCAACTTCGTCGTTTGTTATATTCTTGGAATGGCTATCAGATGGTTAGATTTATGTGATTTGAGAATCAGGAAATTACATATCAGCAGGAAAATGCTCGTTCTGATTATTTTATCAATTGCTTTGGTTTTGACCGTTTGGAGTTATTTTGATCAGGATACTGCTTGGGAGTATTGTAATTTATTTGTTGTTGCAGAAGCATTTTGTTTTGTGCTTCTTTTCTTAAAGTTTGATATTAAGGAAAACAAATTTATCAACACTATCGCCGGTTCAGCGATCTCTGTATATCTCCTGCATGGGTATCTGTTGAAATATATAGGAATTGACCAATATGCTTCCAGGGGACCGCTTATTCTTGTTTTACATCTCATATTAAGCACTGCCATTGTTTTCATAGTTTGTTTTGCTATTGATTTTGTGAAACAACTGATTTTTGGAAGATTTTTGAGAAAATTGAGTGCGTGTGGAATAGTTAATTACTAAATTGTGTTTTGATTACATATCTATTGACATTTCGAACACAATGTATTATTTTTGTTCATAACAATCAAACCGTTGATGCGGAGATAAAGATAGTAAAAGGCCCTACAGAGAGCTTCCGATGCTGAGAGTGAAGCGGGAACCGGATTATCAAATGGACCGCGGAGGGTGCATTAAATGTGCA
>JAEEGL016432339.1_pt1 | contig 11012 bp, 7 predicted proteins | sample 9134231 | NCBI WGS metagenome assembly JAEEGL01 (sample SAMN16246548, study PRJNA631951) | gut metagenome | biome: gut microbiome; feature: rumen; material: fiber-attached | host: Bos | place: Iran: Karaj | collected 2018-10
ACCACCGATAGGAATGATAAGGTCCTTGTTGCCCTCGAACTTCACGTCCTCGATCTTCACCTTGTTCACCTCGTCGATGATACCCTTGTCGTGTGGAGCCAGCACCTGAGCGCCATCGTCCCAGTAAGCCTTGTATCCGTTGTACTCACGTGGGTTGTGAGAAGCAGTAACATTCACACCAGCCTGACAGCCGAGCTGACGGATAGCGAATGAGATCTCTGGTGTAGGACGTAGGCTCTCGAAAAGATAAACCTTGATGCCGTTGGCAGAGAAGATATCAGCCACTGTCTCAGCAAACATACGTCCGTTGTTGCGGCAGTCGTGACCTACCACTACAGCATTCTGCTTGCCAGGGAATGCCTTCAGGATATAGTTGGCGAAGCCCTGTGTAGCCATACCTACGATATACTTGTTCATGCGGTTAGTACCTGCTCCCATGATACCACGCAAGCCACCAGTACCAAACTCGAGGTTCTGATAGAAAGCGTCGATAAGTGCTGTCTTGTCAGCATCGTCGAGCATTGCCTGAACTTCTTTTCTTGTCTCTTCGTCGAAAGCTGGGCTGAGCCACTCTTTCGCCTTTGCCTCACACTGGGCAATGAGTTGTGAATTGTCTGCCATAATAATTCTATAATGTTTTAGATTAAAAATTGATTCTATCCCACAAAGTTACGAATTATTATTCATACTTTGCGAATTATGGCTTTCAGACAGCTCTTTTTTAAATAAGTTTAACAGCTTTGGAGCATTCGCTTTCCTCTTATCTCTTCAACAGCTTGTCAATCTCGTCAAATTGCTTTCCCATGTTCAGGTTGAAGTATATTCGATAGAGTGCCGGAGCCCATTTCTGTTTCTCCGTTGGCGCCAGCTTACGATAATTCTCCATATACGGCATCGCTTTCTGATACATCTTTCGTATCTGTTTCTTATGTCGCTGCGGATCCATGTTCAGTGCGATATTCAGATAAGCCGTTCCTGCATTGAAATAGGCCTCTGCCATAGAGTCGTTCTGGGCTATCAGCTTCTCTGTATATTTCAGGCTCTCGGCATATTTATCCTGTTGCATGAGCACGTTCGACTTTGCAAAGAGATACAACTGGTTCAGCGAGTCGGCCTCCAAGGCATAGTCCACCGTTTTCAGGGCCTCGTCGAGCTGTCGTCTCTGGGTATAGCTGTCCATCAGCCGTGCGAAGAAATAGCTTGACGTGGGAAACTCCTCGAATCCCTGAGTCAGTGTTGCCACATACATCGAGTCGTCTTTCAATTGTCGCCACGACTCAGCCACATATTGCAGCGTACGCTCACGACGAGCAGAGTCTCTCAGAGCCAGGTTACAATAGCGTAGTGTGAGCACGGGCTGTTGCTGACGATAGCCGCAGTAGGTGGCCCAATAAGCGGCCTCGGCCATGTGGGGGTCATTGTCCACAGAGATATGATACCCCTCAAACAGAGGCTGGCGCTGGCAGTCTATATACGTCTCGAAATAGTCGTATGCTTTCTTCAAGTCATTCTTCCTCACGTGATAAGCTCCGCCAAAGAATAGGTTCGGACGATAGCCGTTCATATCCCTCGCCACCGACTTTCGCAGTTCGATGTCCACCCTACCCTTCTTGTCTGGACGGGCATCCACAGAGTCGAGGGTAAAGGCGATGGTGAAGAGCTTTCTTACGAGCGAGAAGAATTTAGCCGTGTCCTGCTGCTGTTTACGATAGAATTTCTCGTTGGCCTGCTCATACTGTTTCTGCACGCTCTGCCACCAGTAGTCGTAGATGCGTTTATTGTTGAGGTTCGCAGAGTCTTTCAGCAGGTCGGTCATAAGTTTTTCAGCCTTATCGAAGTTTTTCCCGCTCTTAATATAGATACGGGCTTCCTGCAGCTGTCGTCTCTGTGCCGACGCAACCGTAGCGATAAAAAAACAACATAATACCACTGAAAATATCCTGAACTTCATCCTTCTTTTTACCTTATTATATTTATTGCGGGTGCAAAGGTACTCAATTCCCTCTGCACCCGCAAAATATTTGAGAGTTTTTAACTAAACGAGTGCATCATTGCGACACATCTCCCAGCCTCGCAGCATGGCGAAGTAATCGAGGGAGTCGGTGCCGTTTTCTTGAATTGCCATAGCTATGCCTACCATCATCCAACGGGAGGGGTGCTCCTGACCCAATGTGCACTATTTTATCTTAGTGTTAGCGGACACAGGAAATTTCATGGGAATTAATTTGGTGATTACAAAAAAATCTTTTACCTTTGCAACGACTATTATACAATATCAGATATTAAACATCAGCAGAAATGAAAAAGATCCAAGCAATGTTTGCCATGGTGCTGGTAGCACTGATGGCATTCGCAGTACAGAGCTGCAGTAAGAGTGAAACAACAATTGATCTGAATGGTGACACTTACAGAATGTCAACTTCGATGACGATCCAAGAGAAGGGACAGATGACAGATGCCGAGGCTGCACTTTTGGAGCAGCAATTTGACAGTTCACAAACAGGTCAGTACATTACCGACAAGTCTGCCGCCGACAAAACAGCGGAAATCGTCGATAGTTATGCGAAAACCGTTGCGACAAAGATGGCAGGCAATAAAACCGTGAAGTTCACTGTCACCATCGTCACCGTCAACATGAGGACCAACAGCGAGGTTTGCAGATGGGATGTTGTCTACGACAAGGGTAATGTAACCACACGGAAATACTAAGAAGAAATTTCTTTGACTCAAATGGGACGGTTCTGTACACAAAAAGAACCGTCCCATTTGTGTATACATTTGTGTATACTATTAACGGCAAATAAAATAGGTGTTACCCAGCTTATCCTTGCCTCTTTCCACTGGTATTGGCAGCGAATTGAGTGTAAGTCCCTCAACGTTGTTGACAGCAGTCAGCGTGGCCTTCATATCACACGTTATTTCATATATGTCAGATGGTGTTGCTGCCATCGTTTCTGAGTCTGTCAGCGTCAGGTTATCTGCCGTCTGTATGGGTATGAAGTAATGTCTCTTCCAATCCATGATGGTGATACCAGAGATCTCAAAGTCGGAACCAGCAGTCGAAAAATTATTGTAACAGGTAAGCCCTGGGAAGTCTGTCATGGTGAAACTACCTTGCGCACTGGTATACCCGTTACCAACTCCGGTAACCAAATAGACCGCCTTTCCCTCTTTATGCAAAGCTGCCAATTGGGCTACAGGCTTGAAGAACTGACTCTCGGGGCCATAAATAGCGTCCATAGCCTTACAGATTATTTCTTTTGAGGCATCATCCTTACTTTCATCGTAGCCTGCAGGTACGCTGACATCCTTCAATAGCAGATTGATAGGAGTAATCTTACCCTTTGTCAGTGCATTAACGGCTTCTTCCTGACGGCCATCACGGACGAGCAGACTGATGGCGATAGAGCTCATGTAGCTTTCCACGTCGACACTGGAAGCCAGATTGTAGGTGTCAATGTCATACAATTCCTTGAATTCCGGGATAACACGATGAACGATTGTGCGCGCGAAATACTCTGCTGTCGACTCGTTAATATCGGTACTCTTAATGCCCTGAGCCTCTTCCGGATAGAAAACCTCGTACTTCTGAATCCAGTATTTTGCACATGCATACTGTTCAGCTTTCTGGCTTGGGTCTTCCCATGCCTTTTTCAGTGCAAGCATAGCCAGTTTGCGATAGATGCGCGGCTCATATAAAACGGGATAGACATTGTCCCGATTGTATGCTGTATTGTCATCCTCCCAGCCCAAGTCATAAATCTGAACATATTTATGGAATGATTCATGATAGAACAGAGAGAGATTCTCACAGATCTTATCAAGGTCAGACCATCCCTGGTAACCCATTGCTGTCAGCATCTGATCAAATCTGTCATATTTGCTGAGGTCAGAATTGAGCATGGCGCACTTCTTACCATTAAATTGCATGAAATAATATGTATCCAGTTGCAGCACAGCACCGCGAAGTTCGTTAGTCCATTCTGACTCTGGCACCTCGCGTTTCCCTTCTTGGTCGATGAAATACACTTTGTTTTTAGTGTCATTCACAAGCAACAAATTGAAATCTGCCGGATCAACGACATTGCCCCACACCTGTTTCATAAGTGGGTGACACTTCTTGACGGCTGCTGCATACCAGTCGGCCATCGATTCAAAGTCCAACTTCAGCTCTGGCATGTCAGTAGTTTCTGTTGGCGTGACGGGATTTTCCGGCTTCACAGGATTGTCGTTTTCCGTACAGCCTGCAAACATAAGGCCACTTGTCAGGGTGGCAGCCAGCACCCAAGAATGGATCTTTTTCATCATATTCGTTAGAAATTAAAAATTTAAGCAAGATAGATTCGTTTATTCTCTGCTATATTGTATTATGCTGCAAAGTTAAAGATAATTTTCTAAACTTCCAAATTTTATGCAGGAAAAGTTACTCACTTACTCAGTTACTCACTTTTGACATTTAGGTTTTCCGGATTTTGTTGACTTTTCATACGGAATTAGTTTACTAATAGTTTTATTATTATATAATATTATTATATAATAATAAAGTTCTGTAATTGAGTAACTTCTTAAATACAGATGTCAAAAGTGAGTAACTGAGTAAGTGAGTAAGTTTGCCTTCCAAAAAACTTTTTTTGAAAAATAATTGCCGAAAAGTTTGGTAGTTTCAAGAAAAATTCGTACCTTTACAACAAGTTGCAAATATGACATAAGCAGCTAAATTTACGGCATAGCCAACGAGTAAATTTTTCTTAGTCGACGAGAAAGTTTTTCATAGGCATACCGCAAAACGAGGCAGAAAGGAACAGGTTTTAAGGACGCGGAAAAACATTTACACCCTTAAAATTTAAACAATTTATGGCAATGAAAGTAAAGGCAGTTGAGCGACTGCTGAAGTTTACAAAAGACGAGAATGATCCTGGTGTTTACCGTTATGTGATGAAGCCGGAGATGTACTCCAGTCTGAATCAGACAAAGGTTATCCGCGAGGCAGCCCTGCGCAGCGGAGTGAGCCAGGGAGTGATGAAAGCATGCTGGGATGCTGCAGGAGAGGTGATCAAGGCTTGGGCTACTGAGGGTCACGCTGTGGCTCTGCCCGGACTGGGAACGATGCGCTTCGGACTGCGTTCGAAGGCAGTGGAGAAGGTCGAGGATGTGAAGACCGGACTCATCAAAAGCCGCCGCATCATCTTCACTCCATCGGTAGATCTGAAGGACGAGCTGGCCGCTACCAGCATCATGATCACCTGCTACGACCGAACAGGTAAGGAGGTGAAGCGTGTGACCTCAACCAGCGGCGAGGTAGAGGACAACGAGGACGAGCAGAACAGCGAGAATGGATCTATAGAGGGTTCACAGCAGGAGCAGCAGAACACTCTGGAGAATCCAACCATCTATGGCGTGACTCCGTTCACTGACAGCACAGAGGTGACGATGTCTGGTCCTGAGGACGCGGAGATCTACTACACCACAGACGGCTCTACCCCATCGGCACAGAGCACTCTGTATGAAGGAGGCTTCGTTCTGAACGCCACAACCACCGTGAAGGCTATCGCCATCAAGAATGGTGTATCGAGCGAGGTAACAACCAAGGAGTTCGACAAGAGCTCAGGCGGTTCAAGCGGCTTCGATACGGGTAGCTAAATGATGGATGATGTAAGATAGATAATGTAAAATGGATAATGTAAAATGGGAAGGAGGTAAATTATGACGAAGAAAGAGACCCTTAAGTGGATCGTACAGATCATCGCATCGATTGCATCGGCAATTCTCACAGCCCTCGGAGCAACAAGCTGCATGGGGTACTAAGTAAAGAGGTGGTTGTCAGAAATGGCAACCATCTTTTACTGTCACATGCTAACTTTATGATGACATTGCATGTCTTACAAAGGACGCAGAGTTTCTAAATTCACAAATTCAGTTTCAGAATTTGCAATTTTGCATTTTTTAATGTTTCAATCTTGATTATTTCATCGTTAATTCGTAATTTTGCAACTCTTAACATTGTAAGTTATCAAAAAAAATAAACAACCATTAGAAAGTATTAGTATTGAAAAAGATTATTATTATATCCGCGACTCTACTGGTGGCAATCGTAGCACTTGCTGCCCGCCAGCAGTCTGCGAATCAGAAGAAACAACAGCCATCGGAGCAGGAGATGGCAATGGTTCAGCGCATCAATGAGGCACAGATGAGTGGCAATGATTCGGACTTCTATGAGGCGCACCAGACGTATATGCACTATCTGGAGAAACGCCAGGAGTTTGACAAATACTATCGTGCATGGCTGAATCGCCTGATATATGAGGTGAACAACAAGCATTTCCATCGTGCGTTCTCCGAAATCCATCTCCTTACTGACCATATTAAAGAGCATCATCAGGAAAAGTATCTCTACATCTCTAACATGGGACTGGGCCTTTTCTACAATGGTCGCAACCAGCCGGAGATGGGCGAGAAGTTCTTCCGACGTGCTTTGCAAAGCATAGATGCCGAGAAGGAACCTGTGGCAGTGTTTAATGTCTATCTCTCGCTGGCACAGTCGCTCAGTTTCAAGCGTCCTGCTGAAGCGATGGCGTGTCTTGACAGCCTGCCGCAGCAGATGCTCTCTAATCCGATGTATGAGAGCGGCGTGCTGGGCTATCGCTGTATCATTGCCAACAAGATGGGCGACAGCGAGGCCTTCTACCGCTATTTCGCCAAGTATGACAGCATCCGACAGCATCTGCCTGCACAGTTTAATGCGGCCAACCTGGAACAGGTGATGGTGTGCCACAGCCTGATGCAGAACGACTATCGGCGAGCCCTCGCCTGGTGCGATTCCATCAAAGTGCCGCTGACGGCTACGGAGTTGCGCATCAACGTCTATGAAAAGATGGGCGACTGGCAGCGGGCATTCCGTGCCTCAGAGCTGAAAGACAGCCTTGTACTTGCCGATGAGGGCGAGGCATTGGAGATGCATCTGGCAGATATGACTCGTGACATCGACCTGCTTAAGACTGAGCAGGATAAAGCCGAGATACGACGTATACAATTGGTGATAGTCGGCCTAATGGCAGCAGCTATCATAGCCCTGCTCATAGGTATGCTCGTCTATCGCCACAAGAAGAACCGCCGTTTGAAGGAGCAGTTCCTCCAGTTGCAGGAAGCTCGTCGCAGAACGGAGGCTGGACAGGCCATACGTCGCGCCTTTGTGAGCACGATTCAGGAGAAGCTGAAGTCACCTATCAACGTGCTGAGGAGCTATGCTCGCATCTTCAACAACCCCGATTTCCTCTTGAAACCTGAGGAGCGTCCCAAGCGATACAACGACATCCTCGACGCTGCCCGAAGCATTGAGTCGCTGATGGACCCTGTGCTCGACTCCTTTGCCCAAGGAGCAACAGGCATCACTGACGAGGAGAGGATTATCTGTCGGGAAGCACTCCGGTCACCGCTTATCACACTGATAAACACATCTGAGATTATCATTGACGGAAGCGGGCAGATACCTCATGATGAATATATGCAGCTTCGCGCTATCGTGTGCCATAATGCCTATCATGTGGCCACCTCTACCAATCAACTGATCCTGTTCAGTCTTTACGGGGATGATATTCCGACTCCTAAGCAATACAGAGTCGGCTTGAATGAAGTAGCACGTTCCATCCTGAACAGTTACGACCTTCAACCCTCGGCAATCGATGAGAAACGCCAGATAGTTACGGAGTTCAAGACCGAGGTGGCTGACGATGTGATGATTGATACCAACCCGCTATTGCACGATCTACTTAACTGTCTGCTTGACAATGCCGACAAGTACGCTACTGGTGGTACTATGCAGGTGGGGTGTCATGCCAACGACGACGGTACCTACGCCATATCCGTCACCAACGAGGGCCCCGTTATCCCCGCTGCTGATGCAGAGCGCATCTTTGCTCCCTTCGTCCGTCTCTCTTCCAATGAGCGTAGCCTCGGCATTGGTCTGGCTCTGGCTCACCGCCTCGCTGCGTCAATGGGTTACAATGTCTCGCTCGATCTGGCGTATACCAAAGGTGCCCGATTTGTTGTTACGGGTATCTAAGTCATTTTACACCTACAAGCGTCATAAGCGTCACAGCGTCATCAATGAAAATCAGGCACCCGGATGGATGCCTGATTCTTTTTTGTTTATACTATGCTGTAAGATTAATTCTTGCTATCAGCCTCAGCCTGCTTTGTCTCAGGAGCATTCTCACCGTAGTAGTTGTAATAAGCGTTGTAGCGGTTGTAGCCCCAGTTGCTCTGCATGCGGTCTGGGTCGAGTTCCTTAGCCTTGTCGAAGTACTTGATAGCCTCCTTGTAGAGTTCCTTCTTCTTGGCAGCATCCTCAGTATCCTGAGCGAATACACTGTAAGCAGTACCAGTATAGGTAGCGATAACAGCATTGTCGGGCTTAACCTCGAAAGCCTTCTTCAGATACTCGATAGCCTCAGCGGCCTTCTGAGCTGTGAGCAGAGACAGACCCTTGTCGGCAAGAGCAACAAAGTTTGTTGGATCAGCAGCGAGAACACTGTCGAGCAGTTTGTTAGCCTCATCAGCCTGACCAAGTCCGAGGTAAGTGTTGTAGAGCTTCTCCATGATACCGTTGGTCTTGTGCTCAGCATAAAGCTCCTTCAGCTTCTCAGCATACTGCAGAGTGTCAGCCTTGGTCTTCAGGTCATTGCCGAGAATCTCAAGCTTCAGGTTGAGGGCGTTCTCATACTCTGCAGAGTCCTTCATAGCAACCTCAGCGAGCTGGAGAGCCTTTGCCATATCCTTATCCTGGTAAGCGAAGATGGCAGCGAAGCGGGCAACCTGTCCGAAGAAAGGAGCCTGAGGAGCACGGTCGCACTCCTTGAAGAGAGGAGCAGCGTCGCTCTCTATGAATGCCTGCCAATACTTACGAGCCTTAGCCTGATCCTTTGCAGAGAGGGCATCCTGACCAGCGTTTACGAGCTGGTTACGAGGAGCAAGCCACAGGCGCTGAGCGTTCTTAGAGGCAAACTTAGGAGCCACCTTACCTTTCTCGTTTGGCATCTGGTCGTACTTGTCGCACTCGATACCGTTCATCAGGGCATTGTAGGCTGCCTCTGACATAGCATCGTTGTCAACGGGCTTCTCTTCCTTACCCATCTGCTTAGCCAGCTGGTTCTCAGTAACGATAGTGCTCTGCTTGTTGAAGTCATCGAGAGCCAGCTCAACGAGCATATTGTAGGCAGTAGCCTTCTCCTGAGCGTTAGCAAACTGACCAACAGAGTTTTTCACAAGTGTCTCAGCTTCTGCATAGCCCAGACCCTTGAAAGCCTTCTTAAACGCCTTAAAGGCATCGCTGTCACCGGCAAATGCGGTAGCGCTTGCTACCACCATCATTGCCATCATCATTAATTTTTTCATAATCCTAAAAAATTTGGTTATAAAACGTTATTATAAATTGTGATTATTCATTATCTGGAGTTTCGATCTGCGGGGTATCGTTAGCCTGGGGCTCCTCATCGACAATCTGTGCCTCCTCTGCATTATCATCAGCATCGTCGGAATGCATCACCTTACATACGCTGGCGATAGTGTCATTCTTCTTGGTGAGGTTGATAAGGCGCACGCCCTGGGTAGCACGACCCATTACACGCACATCGGCAACCTTCAGGCGGATGAGGATACCGCTCTTGTTGATGATCATCAGGTCGTTCTCGTCGGTAACCACCTTGATAGCTACCAGACGGCCTGTCTTCTCAGTAACGGCGAGAGTCTTGACACCCTTGGCACCACGGGCGGTCTTACGATAGTCCTCAACCTCAGAGCGCTTACCATAGCCATTCTCGCTGACTACCATGATGGTCTCTGTCTGAGGATCGTTTACGCATACCATGCCTACTACCTCATCGTCGCCACCATCGAGGCGCATGCCGATAACACCAGTAGCCACACGACCCATGGTACGAACATCACTCTCGTCGAAGCGTACGGCACGGCCGTTGCGGTTGGCGAGCAGCAGCTCGTTATTGCCGTTGGTCAAGCGAACGCCTACCACCTCGTCGCCCTCGTTGATATTGATGGCGATGACACCAGCGGCACGTACGTTCTTATATGCGTCGAGACGAGTCTTCTTGATGATACCCTGCTTGGTTGCGAATACTACATAGTGTGACTGCATGAACTCCTCATCATTGAAGTTCTTGATGCGCAGAACGGCGTTGATAGAGTCGTTGGGCTCGATATTCAGCATGTTCTGGATAGCACGGCCCTTAGAGTTCTTGTCGCCCTCAGGTATCTCGTAACACTTCTGCCAGTAGCAGCGACCCTTCTGAGTGAAGAAGAGCAGCGTGTTGTGCATCGTGGCAGGATAGATATACTCTGTGAAGTCGTTGTCGCGATGGCGAGCAGCCTTGGCTCCAACGCCTCCCCTGCCCTGCTCATGGAAGTCGGCAAGCGGAGTGCGCTTGATATATCCCATGTGAGAGATAGTGATAACCACTGGATCGTCGGGATAGAAGTTCTCTGCATTGAACTCGTGGTAGAAGGGGATGCTCTCCGTACGACGCTCGTCGCCATACTCCTCCTTCACCTCGAGCAGGTCGTTCTTCATCACTTCCTTACAGCGCTCGGGATTGTCGAGAATCTCCTGCAGGTCGGCAATGAGCTTCTGCAGATCGTCGAACTCCTGATGGAGCTGCTCGACACGCAGGCCTGTGAGCTGTGAGAGGCGCATGTCGACGATGGCCTTCGACTGGAGCTCGTCGAGGTTGAAGCGCTGTTCGAGGTTACGCTGTGCGTCGGAGGGTGTATCGCTGTTGCGGATGACGCGCACGACCTCGTCGATATTGTTCCCGGCGATGATCAAGCCTTCGAGAATGTGGGCACGCTCCTGGGCCTTGCGCAGATCGTACTTCGTGCGACGGATGGTCACATCGTGACGATGCTCGACGAAATACTTGACGCTCTCCTTGAGTGAAAGCAGACGAGGACGACCCTTGACCAGAGCGATGTTATGCACTGAGAATGAACTCTGAAGGGCTGTC
>JAEEGL017041162.1_pt1 | contig 11012 bp, 10 predicted proteins | sample 9134231 | NCBI WGS metagenome assembly JAEEGL01 (sample SAMN16246548, study PRJNA631951) | gut metagenome | biome: gut microbiome; feature: rumen; material: fiber-attached | host: Bos | place: Iran: Karaj | collected 2018-10
GTACGAAATTATATGCCTCTTCGAGCTTTCTCACGCTCTTTTGTAGGTCAATAATGTAAATTCCATTACGCTCTGTGAAGATGTACTTAGCCATTTTAGGGTTCCATCTACGAGTAGCATGTCCAAAATGAACACCTGACTCTAATAATTGTTTCATTGAAACTACTGATTCAGACATTTTTTAATTTCCTCCATATTTTATTTTTGTTATGTCCTCTGCTATCTTCAACACAAGCCTCCATCAATTTTACTTGCACACGACGGCTTGCTCCAACAGCATGTGTATTTTTGTGCCTTTTCAATAATAACACAAAGAATTACTTTTTTCAATATAATTTTTAAAATTAAATTTTCACTATAATAATAGATTATTATAAAAAGGCCATATGACTAATTCATATGACCTAATTATCTTAATTATTAACTTCTTCGATATTTATTCTTTTAATGTTTAAATACTGTGCTGTATATAAGTTCGAATCAAAACATGTAATTGTTTCTCCATCAAGCGTATATGAATAATTAGTTCTTACAGCTGCAATATTTAATTCTAGTGCGAAATATGCAAATGCGACATTTTGATCTCCCCACAATCTAACATTATAATTAGCTGAAGCATTATCTAAGGTAGATGGTGTAATTCCATCACCTAAAACATTATTATCCAGTGGTACATTATCATAGTACACTTTTATGCCAGGTTTGCCAGATACAATTGAATCATCATTTGTATTACATATTCCGTAATCATAAAATCTAAAAACATCTTCTACCTTATAATCAGCTAGTGAAACAGTTGATCCTGAAATATTATATAAGGTCTTTGCTGAGCCACCCTCAGTAACTTGTACTTTATTGTTCACGATATCATATTTTTTTAATCCGCCAAATGTTACATATTTATTTGATACTCCAATATAGTCTCCAACATAAGAATAAAAACCTGAAAAATTCATTTTTAGATTTATATTTTTAGATGTCATTATAGCAATTCTAAAGAATGCTGAATCACCAGGTAAAATAGGTGAAACAGAAAGTGTTTCTGTATCAGTCCATGTCCATGAAAAACCATCATATGTACCTCTTTGTAGTTTCAAAGAATAATCATCCTCTGTTTGATCAAATATACCTTCAGCACCTTCCATTCCTCCAACCACAACACCTTCAGGAGTTTCTGCTTGATTATCACCATCACCTTTTTTAGAATTACAAGAAGATAATAATAAAACTATAAAACAAAATATTGAAGCTATAAATACTTTCTTTTTCATTAAATATCACTCCCTTATTTAATTTTAATTGATATTTATATCAATAGTCAAATAAAAAGAAAAAGACTAAGAATAAATCTTAGTCCATTACTAATAAATGATCAGTATCAGAGAATGTGAATACTGCAGTATTTGCAGTAATTGAATAATCCTCTAATGAATATTTTTCACCCTTTACCTTAGGAGCAACAATTTTCTTTCCATCTAATAAAGCTGCTTCACTAATAGGTAAGAATGTATATTTTTCAACAATAGTGCTACCCTTATAAACTCTTCTTAAGAAAATAGGTAAATAGATAACATTAAATGTAATATCTTTATTACCAGCTAGGTAAGCTTCAGTAACATAATTAGTCTTAAATGTTCTATCCCATGCCGCCTTAGCATCAATATCAAATCCGAAATCATAATTCTTTACAATATTCTTTGATTCATCCTTAAATGTTGAATTAATACCATATTTAGAATTATAAATTTCTTTAATAAATGCTGTTTGCTCATCAGAATATAATTCAGTACCTGTATTTGAGAAGAATAATGATGGGAAAATTATAGATTTAAATTTCTTCTTATTAATCTTCTTCTCTAATGATTCATCCTTTTCCATTAATTCAGTTAATGAAATTGTATAAGATAATAGATTATCTTTGTAATCCTTTGAGATATAAACATCATAATAGCTTGTTGTCTTTGCGCTTCTCTCAGAATTGAAAAGTCTAATGCTTTCATCTCCATTATCAGCATCAAAATTTATTCTATAGTTTGCCTTATTAGTATCAGAAACCTCATCAATTCTTAAAGTAGTTAAATCCTTATTACTTTTACAAGATGTTAAAGCTGCTAAACCAACAAAGGCCATTCCTAATAATCCAAATAATTTTTTCACAAAAATCACCTTTTCCTTTGAACGAAACAATTATATCAAATTACTTAATCTATATCAAGAAAAATAAAAAATTATCTACTTTTTATCCTTCTTTTCATTTAATTTCATTGCTCTTGGATGAGCTATAGCATAGCTCTTTTTAATTGTTTCATATCCAACATGTGTATATATTTGAGTTGTAGATAATGATTCATGTCCTAATAATTCTTGAACATATCTTAAATCCATTCCTCTATTTAATAGGGCAGTCGCAAAGCTATGTCTTAGCATATGTGGTGATATATGGAATGTTTCACCACAATCAGATACTGTCTTTTCTAATATTTTTCTTACTCCTACTCTTGTTAGGGTAGTACCATTTTTATTTAAAAATACATGTCTATTTTCTGTGCTTTTTGAATTATATAATAAATCAACTCTAAATGTAGAAATGTAATGCTTTAATGATTTTGCAAGCTCATCATACATTATTACAATTCTATCTTTATTTCCTTTACCATTGATTTTGATTGTTCTTTCAACAAAATCAATATCTTTGATTTCCATATTACATAATTCACTAACTCTTAATCCACACCCAAAAAGACAGCCAAGAATACAATAATTTCTATAGCCTAGCTTATTTTCTTTATCACAAGAATCCATAAGCATTTGTATTTCATCATTAGTTATTACCTTTGGTAATCTTTTAGGAATCTTAGGCTCCTCTAAATCCTTAAAGAAATTTGTAGAAAACATTTCTTCATTTACTAAAAAATCATAAAAGCTAGATAAAGAAGATATTTTTCTATGGATTGATGTAGAGGCTAAGCCTTTTTTTGATAAATAAGAAACATAATTTTGAGCAACCTTTTGGTTTCTTATAAACATTAGACCCTTTGCCATTCCTTCAGTTTTAAGGAAGCTTTTAAATTCTAGGATGTCATTATTATATGAATCAATAGTATTAGATGAATAATTCTTAACATCTCTTAAATTAACAATAAATTCATTTAATGCTTCTTCATCACTTATCAATCTTAATAACCTCCTTCTCCATATCCTCTAATGCTCTTTTAGCATATAATGCCTTTCTTTCGTGCTTCTTATGAGGGATATCTAAATCCTTCATAATACCAAAGTTGGCATTCATTGGTTGGAAGCCTTCCTTTGCGGCATTACAAATATATAAAGACATTGATCCCATTACTGTTGATCCTGGTAATGTGATTAATTCCTTTCCAGTTAAATATCTATCCATATTTATTGCAGCATAAATACCTGAAGCAGCACTTTCAACATAGCCCTCTACTCCACTTATTTGTCCTGCGAAGAATATATTTGGATATTTTTTAGTTTGATATGTTGGATTTAAAATTTCTGGAGCGTTAATATAAGTATTTTTATGCATTCTTCCATATTTAGCAAATCTACAATTTTCTAGGCCTGGAATCATTTGAAATACTCTTTTTTGTTCTGGGAATTTTAAATGTGTTTGGAAGCCTACTAAGTTATACATAGTTTTAGCTGCATCATCTTGTCTTAATTGAACTACAGCATATGGTTTCTTTCCATCTGGTGTCATTAGGCCTACTGGCTTCATTGGTCCAAATGTTAAGGTTTGAGGTCCTCTTTTTGCCATAATTTCAACTGGCATACAGCCTTCAAATACCTTTAATTCAAAATCCTTTGGCTCTACTCCCTCAGCATTTATTAATGCATCATAAAATTTATCAAATTCTTCTTTTGTCATTGGACAATTATAATATGATGCTTCTCCTTTATCATATCTACTTTTTAAATAAACCTTATTATAGTCTATTGAATCAGCATAAATAATTGGTGCTTGTGCATCAAAAAAATAAAAATCATCACAACCGAATAATCTTTTAATTTCTTCACAAAGTGGTGATGATGTTAAAGGTCCTGTAGCAATAATAGTTGGAATATTAACATCTATCTTATCTACCTCATCATAAATAATTTCAACATTTGGTAATGATTTAATTACATTTGTAACATATTCACTATAGCCTTCTCTATCTACAGCTAAAGCTCCTCCGGCCTCAACATGGTTTAATCTTGCAGCCTTAATAATTAAGGAATCAAGCATTTCCATTTCTTTTTTTAATATTCCGCAGGCATTTTCCATTGAATCACTTCTTAGTGAATTTGAACAAACTAATTCTGCAAATTTTTCAGTCTTATGAGCTGGTGTCATCTTCTTTGGACGCATTTCATATAATTTGATTTTATGTCCCTTCTTAGATAAATACCAAACGGCCTCACATCCTGCAAGGCCAGCTCCGATAATGTTAATTTCCATAAAAACCTCTATTTATAACTAACTAATTCCTCTAATTCCACTCTTGTATTATGTGGCTTAATTTCCTTTGGATATCCTATTGGTAATAAACAAATAGGCTCAATATTTGAAGGAATATCTAATATTGATTTTAATATTTCATTGTTAAATGCACAAACAAATGTAGTACCTAAATTGATTGCGTAAGTTGCAAGCATCATATTTGTTGCGCAAATAGTGGCATCAATTTCGCCATGATATTTAGCATCACTGCTTCTAATCCAGCATTCATTCTTGTCATAACATACTACTAATACAGTTTTAGCATCAAATGTACAAGGAGTTGCTTCTTTTAATCTTTCTAATAAGCTTTCATTTTCGATTACAATTATTCTTTCAGGCTGCTTATTTTTAGCAGTTGGTGCTAATCTTCCAGCCTCTAAAATATAATTTAATTCTTCTGTAGTAATTCTTTCTGCAGTAAAATTTCTACAAGAAAATCTTTCAGTAATAACCTCATCAAATGTTTTTTTAGAATTCATTATTCTTCCTCCTCATAAAATAAATCTTCATATAGCTGTGAAATAAAATCTTTAACTAATGTTTTCTTTTCATCCCATACCTTTATTGCGGTAGGGGTAACCATATAATCTTGAGATAATATATGACTTGAATGCTTTTTAATTTCGCCAATAGCTTCTAGATAACTATCAGGATTTTTTTGACCTGCAGATAATAGATCCCATACAATTCCTAAAGAACCTTCCTCATCTAAAAGGTCAGCCTCTAGAACTACAATAAATTCTTTATTTTTGCTAGTCTTTAGCATTTTCTTATCTGAGTGGTTAATAATAATATAATTAACCTTATCTATAAAATCTTGGCTATAGCCTTGTTTATTTGCATATTCTAAGAATATTTTAGATGAGCCTATATGATGCTCGCACTTACCATAGGCATAGCCTACATCATGAAATAAGGCAGCTGTTAGGGCTACATCATAATCAAAATCATCATAATCTACGCTCAATCTTTTGACCCATTTAAATACTCTAACTGAGTGCTCATATCTATTTCTAAAGCTTAAATTATGTCTTTTATCTAAAATGGCATCATTATCCTCTAATGTCTTTTTGATATATTGCATTATCTTAGTGTATTCCATAAGCTACCCTCCCTTATTTATGCTGATAATTTTTCTTTGTAATAATTATATAAAGTCTCATCAAATGAAACATTATTATAATTATATGTGTCTACACACTTAGTACTTGTTGGAGTATTAATTGGGAATAATCCAGGAACAATATTATATTCTTCATGTGTAGTTACCTTTTGAACATAAAAATTAGAATCAATGACTACTTCAAATTCTATTTTAGTAAATACTGGCTCTTCTTTAGCACTTGCATTAGTAGCTACCTCTCTTAGATAATATACGGCAGCATCACTTTCAGGATTTAACTTAATAGATAAAGTATATGTGTTATCCTCTCTATTAGCAGTTATAGTAGGATCTTCCAAATACGTATTATCATTAAAGATATATCCATTAATTTGATATGGAAGCCATCCATATCTAGTTAAATATTCATTCTTATTTATTATTTCTGGAGTTGCATTATCAAAATTAGCAGTTAAATTATCTTTATCTACATCTCCATTAGCTACATTTCTTAAAACAACCTTATCATCACTTAAAAATCTTTGTGAACCTGAAGATAATATTCCAGCTGAAATACATTCAATAAATGCTTCACCATTTTTTACTATTCTATGATTTTTAATTTTAACCTCTGTGGTACCTAACAGTGGAACAGTCGCCTCTGATTTGCCAGTTGTAGTAACCTCAAATTCTTTTGCTTCAATAATTTTACCCCAAGATATAGAAAATACTTCTTTTGGAGTATATTCATATACTGGCTTTAAATCCTCATCATCAATAATTATAACATCTGTAGTTTCATCAGTTTCTCTATCAAATTTAACCTGACGTGTTGCTTTAATTCTAAAAAAAGCAAAATTAACAGTTATAATTGCTGATGCTATTAATAATACTGATATAACAATAATCTTAACCTTTGACTTCATACTAATCACCTTAAACAAATACACTTCTATTATATCTTTTTTTTATTATATAAAAAAGCACTAATTCTAAATTAGTGCTCAATTTATAAATAATTACTTTATATTAGCTACTCTTAAAGTATCTCTAGCAATCATTACCTCTTCATTTGTAGGGATAATGTATAGCTTAATCTTAGAATCTGGTGTAGAAATAATTCTTTCATCAGAGAAAGTATCATTTAATTTTTCATCAATCTTTACACCTAAAACGCCAAGACGCTTAGCGATATTTAATCTTAAATGCTTTAAGTTTTCACCCATACCAGCTGTGAAGCAAATTGCATCACATCCGCCCATGTATACATAATATGAAGCGATATAGTCAACGATTCTCTTAGCTTGAACATCGAATGTAAGCTTACATCTATGATCACCATCGTTCATACCTTGAGTTACATCTCTAGCATCGTTTGAACGACCAGACATACCTAAATATCCAGACTTCTTATTTAAAATGTTAACAACCTCTGCTGCAGTCTTGTTTTCTTTTTCACAAATATAAGAAACAACAGTTGGATCTAGATTACCACTTCTTGTTCCCATAGGAATACCCTCAAGTGGTGTAAGACCCATTGAAGTATCCTTACATTTTCCACCTTCAACTGCAGAAATAGATGCTCCATTACCTAAATGGCAAACAATAATCTTAGTATCTTCTAGCTTCTTGCCCATAACTTCTGCACATCTTTGAGATACGAACTTATGAGATGTACCATGTGCACCATATTTTCTGATTCCGTATTTTTCATACCACTCATATGGTGTAGCATACATATAAGCCTCTTCAGGCATTGTTTGATGGAATACTGTATCAAATACAACTACCTCAGGAACGTTAGGTAAAGCCTTATAGAAAGCCTTAATACCAATGATATGAGCAGGATTATGAAGTGGTGCTAAATCAGCTAATTCAGCAATCTTCTTAACTACTGTTCCATCAGGACCATCAACTAAAGTTGAATCCTTGAAATATTCTCCACCTTGTACTACACGGTGACCAACACCAGAAATCTCGTTTAATGATTTAACGATTCCCTTGTCTAGTAATGTATCTAATAAAAGTTGAACTCCTTCAGCATGTGTAGGTAATACTGGATTAGTTTCTTCCTTCTTACCATTATATTTTAAAGTGAAAATACCTTCAGCAAGACCAATTCTTTCCATTACTCCTGAAGCTATTACCTTTTCCTCTGGCATCTCTAATAATTGGAATTTGATAGATGATGAACCAGCGTTAACTGCCATTATTTTTGCCATAATTATTTCTCCTTAAATTTTTATTTATTCTTCTCAAACCACATTTCAATATCAGTTAATGCATCATTAAATGCATGAACATCAGTGAAATTAGGTAGCTTGACCATAAAGCATTTTGTTCCTTCTTTTAATTTTTTCTTTTGAAGAACTAAAATGATTTTAGGCTTTCCAGCCTTAAACATCTCATCAGGTAATTCTGTTAGACCTATAATTGTCATATCGTCTAATAGCTGTTTTTTAAATTCCTGATTAGCATCATAGTTGAAAAAATCATTTTCAACCATTCCTATTATACATCCATTTTCCTTTAACATATTCTTATAATGTAAGATTGCATCATAAGGGAAATATTTATTATCCTTATAATCTGAATGAGGCATATCAAATACAACCGCATCCATATTAGATAGATTAAGATTTAATGTATCCTGTAAGAATATTTCTGTTCTACAATTAAGTAAATCAGACATCATAGATGTTAGCTTAGTCATCCATAAATCATTATCACAAGCATATAATTCTAAATCTTTATCTAAATAATTAGAAATAGTGAATAATAAATTTCCAGTACCGCAAAGTGGATCTACTATTGATAGATTCTTCTGTGGACATATTTTAGTAATAAGGTATGCCATAAAAATACCAATTGTATCTGGGGTTGTATTACCATTTGGTATTCTCATCTCCTTAAAGCCTCTTAAGATTATTGATTGCATTGCCTTTCTAACATCCTCGACAGAAAAATCAACATTCTTGATTTTTGCATAAATCTTTTTAAGCTTCTTTAAATCTGATGGATTATCAAATTCAGTTAGTACTTCTCCAGCTAAAATATTTTTAACTGTCATTTCTATTAATTCAAAATATGGTTTTCTAAATACTTCATATAAAAAATTATTAGATTCATCAACACAATCAAAGAATAATTCTAGATTGTTTATCTTGACATCTTGCATACTTATAATCACCACAAAGTATTATATCAAAAATATATTTTAATTACAATTGAAATTACTTAAATATTCTTTTAATTCTTTGACACTATCGCAGATTATTTTTGCCCCATTTTCTACTAATAATTCTTTTCTTCTATATCCGTAGGATACAAATACACCATGACAGCCAACATTTTTAACTGTTTGAACATCTATATCACTATCTCCAACATAAATTGCCTCTGCTGGCTTTGTGTCTAGATCCTCTAAGCATTTTAATACTACCTCAGGGTCAGGCTTTCTTTTATATCCCATACCATCTCCATAAACAGAATTAAATATATTAGGATAATGATTATTTACTAATAAGGATAAAGGTTTAATATTCTTATTAGATATTACCGCAAGCTTGAATCCTTTTTTCTTTAAATCTTTTAATAATTCAGGAATACCATCAAATGGCTTAGTATAAACATCAACATTATTATAATAATAGTCCATAAATATATTAAATAGGTTATCAATAGATAGATTATCATTATTTGATTCTAATGAATCAGCTATTAATCTCTTTATTCCATTACCTAAATTATCCCTAGTTTTTTGAACACTTACTTTTGACAAATTAAATTCGGCAAAAGTATGATTTAAAGCCGCATTTAGGTCATAAATAGTATCTAAAATGGTTCCGTCTAGGTCAAAAATTACTGTTTTTATCATTATTATCACCTTTTTCAATAAATTATAGCACATAATTTTTGCCGAATAAAATTCAAAAAATTCAAAAAAAAGCATTTTTGACTTATAAAATTTTGTAAAGGGTTAAAATTTTAAAATTTTTTTCGATAAAAGTATTGAATTTTTGATAGATTTTTTATAAAATGGGCTTGTCTTGTGAAATTGATAATCACAAAAATAAAAAAGAGAGGATAATATTATGTTTAAAACAGAATATGCAAAGCGTGTATACGCAGAATTAGAAAAGAAAAATGCTGGTGAAAAAGAATTCTTACAAGCAGCTAAAGAAATCGTTGAATCTATCGAAGGATATATCGCAAAGAATCCTAAAATGGAACAACAAAAGATTCTTGAAAGATTCTTAGAGCCTGAAAGATTTGTTCAATTCAAGGTTGTTTGGGTTGATGACAAGGGTGAATTCCAAGTAAACAGAGGATTCAGAGTTCAATATAATAGTGCAATCGGACCTTACAAGGGTGGTTTAAGATTACACCCATCTGTAAATGCTTCTATCATTAAGTTCTTAGGTCTTGAGCAAGTATTAAAGAATTCATTAACTACATTACCTATGGGTGGTGGAAAAGGTGGATCTGACTTCGATCCTAAGGGAAAGAGCGACAATGAAATCATGAGATTCTGTCAATCTTTCATGACTGAATTATATCGTCACATTGGACCAGACACAGATGTTCCAGCTGGAGATATCGGTGTTGGTGGAAGAGAAATCGGCTTCTTATTTGGTCAATACAAGAGAATTCGTGATGAATTCACTGGTGTATTAACTGGTAAGGGATTAACTTATGGTGGATCATTAGCTAGAACTCAAGCTACAGGTTATGGTCTATGCTATTATTCTCAAGAAGCTTTAAAGGCTTTAAGAAATACTTCTTTCGCTGGTAAGACAGTTGTTATTTCTGGTTCAGGAAACGTTGCAATCTACGCTAATGAAAAAGCTACTCAATTAGGTGGTAAGGTTGTAGCTATGTCTGATTCAAACGGATATATTTATGATAAGAACGGTATCAACCTTGATGTTGTTAAGCAAATCAAGGAAGTTGTACGTGGTAGAATTAAAGAATATGTTGATAGAGTAAAGGGTGCTGAATATCATGAAGGCTGCCGTGGAATTTGGTCAGTTAAGTGTGATATCGCTATGCCATGTGCTACACAAAATGAATTAAATCTTGAAGAAGCTAAGACTTTAGTTGCTAATGGTTGCTTCGCTGTATGTGAAGGTGCTAACATGCCAACTGAATTAGAAGCTGCTAAATATTTAATTGAAAACAAGATTATCTTCACTCCTGCTAAGGCTTCAAATGCTGGTGGTGTTGCTACATCTGGTCTTGAAATGAGCCAAAACTCATTAAGATTATCATGGACATTCGAAGAAGTTGATCAAAGATTACATGATATCATGGTTAATATCTTCAATGCTTCTTATTCTGCTGCTAAAGAATATGTTGGAAATCCATTCGATTTATTAGCAGGTGCTAACATTGCAGGCTTCAAGA
>JAEEGL011278206.1_pt1 | contig 11011 bp, 10 predicted proteins | sample 9134231 | NCBI WGS metagenome assembly JAEEGL01 (sample SAMN16246548, study PRJNA631951) | gut metagenome | biome: gut microbiome; feature: rumen; material: fiber-attached | host: Bos | place: Iran: Karaj | collected 2018-10
AAGTAGAGGAATTAGGAACGCCCAATATGATCATTCTGCCCGGCACAAAGAACACTATCCAGGATATGAAGTGGCTGCGAGAGAGTGGCTTGGAAGCCAGTTTGTACCGACAGGTAGAAGCCGGAAGAGTGCTATTTGGAATCTGCGGAGGATACCAGATGCTGGGAGAGACCATTGAGGATCCTGTGGGAGTAGAAGGTGGCGGAAGTATCCGGGGTATGGGACTGATTCCCATGCATACCGTATTTGAGGCAGAAAAAGTACAGCGTCAAACCGGTGGCACCATAGGAGCGTTACAAGGTGTGCTGCGGGATCTAGCCGGTAAAGAGGTAAAAGGCTATGAAATCCATATGGGCAGAAGCCTGGAAGAACTGCCTATCCTGGTAGAGCATGGCAAGGTATACGGCACCTATCTCCATGGCATCTTTGATGAAGGTGATGTGGCAAGGACTATCGCCCAGGCACTCAGTTCTGTATCAAACAGTGGTGAAACCGCTATAGAGATGCAGGATAGTTATCAGCAGAAAGGTAAAGCCGCCTTGGACTATAGGGCTTACAAGGAAAGCCAGTATGATGCTTTGGCGGATATTTTACGTCAGCATCTGGATATGAATCAAATAAAGCGCATCATAGGACTATAAGATGTAATTTGGTTTTTGCGTTTCATGAGTAAGCATTCTTTGAGGGAAAAAGATGGAACTGATTTGGATACGGCATGCAGCCACCAAAGGAAATTTAGAAAAAAGATATATCAGCCTGACAGATGAGAAACTCTGCCCGGAGGGCATCAGTGCCTTGCTGGAGAAGAAAGTGGAAAAGGTATATCCGGAAGTGGATAGAGTATACTCCACTTACTTAAATCGTTGCATGGAGACAGCGAAACTGCTGTATCCCCTGCAGGGACTGCATATCCTGGAGGGCCTGGAAGAAATGCACTTTGGTGTGTTCGAAGGAAAGAATTTTCAGGAACTGGATGGGAATGAGGACTATCAGAAATGGATCGATTCCGATGCTTATGCAGGCATGCCGGAGGGCGAATCCAGAGGTGAGTTCCTGGAGAGAATCACCAGGGAAACCTACGAGTTTTTAAAGGTATGCAAAGGCAATAAAATTGCTATGGTAGTCCATGGAGGCACCATTATGGCAGCCCTAACCTATTTGGATGGCAGCGGTCCGTACTTTTCCTATGCCTGTGATAATGGAGCAGGATTTCGGACGGTGATTCCGGATATGACCATAGAGAGGCTGCGAAACGGAAACCTTGGCATAGAAGATTTACACGGATGTGTGACAAAGATAGAAAGACTTTTTTGACCTGATAGAGAAAGAGCGAAGATGAACGAGTACTACAGGCTTGCAAAAGAAAAATGGGATGCAGTGGCAAAACCCTTGGATGGAATGGGTAAATTTGAGGGCATACTATGTAAAATTGCCGCTATAGAGGAGACAACAGACATCCGCATTCAGAAGCGTGCTGTCCTGACGCTGTGCGGCGACCACGGCGTGGTGGCAGAAGGAGTCACACAGACAGATCAAGGTGTCACAGCTTCTGTGGCAGCGCATTTGGCCAGACATACAGGAAATGTATGCCGCATGGCAGAGACTGCGGGAACCCAGGTGATACCGGTGGATATGGCTATCGCAAAGCCTTTGCCGGAGGATATAAGGCTGGTGGAGTCCCTGCGGGAAGCACTAGAACCCGGATGTATTCTGAATGCCTCTGTGGCCAAAGGTAGTTCTAATTTTGCGATAGAGCCGGCACTGAATCCTGTCCGGATGGCGGTGGCTATGGCAACCGGCTCTAAACTGGTAGAAGCTTGCGTAGCAGAAGGCTTCACGATTCTAGGTACAGGAGAAATGGGCATCGGCAATACCACCAGTAGCAGTGCTCTGGCAGCATGTCTTTTGCATAAAGACGCCTTGGAAGTGACAGGGCGTGGGGCAGGGCTTTCGGACGAAGGCCTAAGTCACAAAGTAGACGTAATCAATAGGGCAATCGAGTCCCATCACTTAAGGGAAGAGCAGGATGTACAGCGCATTCTCATGTGCCTTGGCGGATACGAAATCGCAGGCCTTGTAGGTGTATTTTTAGGTGGCATGAAATACAGAGTGCCCATTGTCATTGATGGCTTAATCACCGCTGTGGCAGCTCTAATTGCCGAGCGCATAAAACCGGGATGCAAGGATTTCATGCTTGCTTCGCATATGGGCAGAGAGAAGGCCATGAAGCTGATATTGGAGGAGCTGGGGCTGGAACCGGTAATCCAAGGTGATCTGGCACTAGGAGAGGGAACCGGAGCAGTAATGCTGTTCCCACTTTTAGATATGGCGAAGGCGGTGTATGACGGCTCTACGTTTTCGGATATTCAGGTAGGCCAGTACAGGAGATTCGACCATGAGAGCTAAGATTATCCTGGTATTTGGCGGCAGCAATAGTGGCAAGTCAGAGTTTGCGGAGAACCTGGTGATGCAGTATGCATCGCAGCAGGCGTCCACGAAGGTGTATCTGGCTACGATGGATGCTTCGGCAAGCTATAATCAGGCCACAATCCGAAGGCATAAAGAAAAGCGCAAAGAGAAAGGTTTTGTTACGGTGGAGTGCCCTTATGATTTGCTAGGGGCTATGCCTGTGATAGAAGAAAAAGGAAACTGTGTAATCTTGCTGGAGGACTTATCCAATCTGCTGTCTAACCAGTGCTTTGGAGCCGAGCCTCGTACAGAAGTTGATAATATGGACGGCATAGAGCGCCTGGCGGAAAAATGTGAAACGCTGGTCATCGTGGGCAACACCATCAACCAGGATGGGGCAGAGTATGATGAGCTGACTTTAGGGTATATGCAGTTGCTGGAACGCCAACAGGCTATGGTGGCGAAATTGGCGGATGAAGTCTACGAAGTGGTGGCAAGTGTGCCCTGCCAAGTGAAATAGATTCTGCATGGTAGCGATGCTAGCACAGTTAAGAGGGAAGTAATAGATATGAGAAAATTCGGTATGAGCTTTGTAACGGCTTTTTCGCTGTATTCCAGGATACCCATGCCGCAGATTCAGTGGAAAAAGGATGATCAAAAGTACTGTCTGTGTGCATTTCCGTTTATCGGAATCGTCATAGGCTTGGTGCAGATTCTGCTGCAGTATTTTGCAGAAAGCAGACTTGCTTGGAAGGATACTGTGATTGCTGTGATTCTGGCAATCGTCCCGGTGCTGGTTACAGGGGGAATCCATGTAGACGGTTTTATGGATACTTGTGATGCCAAGTCATCCTTTGGAGATAAAGAGAAGAAACGACAGATTCTATCGGACCCACATATCGGTGCTTTTGCGGTGATTCAGTTGGTGGTTTTCATCGCCCTGTATATGGTGGGAATGTGGAATGCCATGGACTTCTTGGCAGCTAGAGAGGGCATGTATTTTCTGACCATCACCTTCGTCTACTCCAGAGTGCTGAGTGGACTACTATCTGTGACGGTAGAAAAAGCCAAAAAGGACGGCATGCTGGCCGAAGTGGTAGTGGATAACGGGAAAAGTACCATTCAGAAAATCCTGGTGCTGGAGGGACTTCTCTGCATCGCAGGAATGCTGGCACTGAATATGACGATTGGTGGATGCCTGGTGGCAGCTACTTTGATTTATCTATTCCTATATGGACATTCGATTCAAAAAGAATTTGGTGGTGTGACCGGAGACTTAGCAGGTTACCTGCTTTGCATGACAGAACTCATCAGTATTCTGGTGATAGCTTTGTGCTATGGCCTGGGATGGTGCTAAGAGAGTGGAGCGATGATACTAATTGTGGGCGGCTTTGGCCAAGATAAACGAAATAGATTTGAGGCTTTTCTGCGGGATTCCGGAGAGGAATCTTTTGAGGAAGGAACAGGGTGCTTTCCTGAGAGGATTTTGGATGGAGAGGAAATCCTAAATCATGCTATGGTCAGCTTGAATCAAACTACAAACTGGTCAGCGGAGACGCTGGTAAAAGAGATTCAGGCTTTTGCTCCGGATGGAATCAATCATTTCCATAGTTTGATGAGAAGTCTATTCTTAGATGGTGTGTATGATAGGATTCGTCAATCGGCATCTGAGGGGAGCAAGAACTACCTAGATGATTTAGAGGATTACCTTTGGGAAGAGCTACGAGAGATCTATCTGGGATGCAAATGGATTCTATGTGATGAAGTTGGAAATGGCGTCATCCCTATTTCGGGAGCAGACAGGGACTATCGCATGCTGGTGGGCAGACTACAAACCAGGTTGGCAGTAGAAGCGGAGAGCGTATACCGCATGACTTGCGGAATACCAGTAAAAATTAAATGAAGATTATACTAGATTATCATATCCTATTTTCTATGCTAATAGGCTTTGGCATCGACCTGGTGGTGGGAGATCCCAGATGGATGCCACATCCGGTGAGAGGTATGGGTAGATGCATTCAGCTTCTGGAGAAAGGTTTGCGCAGAGAGACGGATGGTCATAAAAAACAGGTGACCAAGGGCATCTTGCTGTGGATTCTCCTGGTGCTGCTGTGGGTTGGCGTAAGCATTGCGCTACTATGGGGCTTCTATAGACTGCATCCCTTAGCAGGTCTGATGGTAGAGTCTATCCTATGCGCCTTTTGCCTGGCGGCGAAGGATCTGAAAGTAGAAAGCGAATATGTGGAACGAGAACTGGAGCGAGGCGGTATTCAGGCTGGTAGACTGGCTGTGGGCCGTATCGTGGGCCGGGATACCGAGAGACTTAGCGAAGCAGAAGTACGGCAGGCCGCTGTGGAAACTGTGGCTGAAAACGCCTCTGATGGCGAGATTGCCCCACTATTTTATATCTGTCTTTTTGGCGGAGTTGGTGGAATCTTCTATAAGACGGTGAATACCATGGATTCCATGCTGGGCTATCGTAATGAGAAATATGAGTATTTTGGCAAAGCAGCGGCTTTGATGGATGATGTGTTTAACTATGTACCGGCTAGAATATCAGGTGTTATGATTTCCTTAGCCGCATATATGCTTCCTTTTTCAAATGGAAAAGAAGCTTTTCGAATCTGGAAAAGAGATCGTAGAAATCATAAAAGTCCCAACTCAGCCCAATCGGAAAGTGCGATGGCAGGTGCACTTGGACTTCTACTGGGGGGAACCCATACGTACTTTGGAAAAGAAGTGGTAAAGCCTACCATAGGTGATAAAAGAAGAGAAATCGAAAAAGGGGATATTGAGAAATCAAATGCTTTGATGTATATGGCCAGCGGATTGACACTGATGGTGTTTGTCAGTATACGTCTGCTATTACAGGTCATCATGGCATAGAACAGGATAAGTCATGCACGGCGGTAACATCTATGAAAAAGAAAACAGAATAAACCTGGACTTTTCCGTGAACACCAATCCTTTAGGAATACCGAAATTCCTGGCAGAGGCGTTTCGCCATGCCGGTGAGTGGGCAGGACGCTATCCTGATTTAGAAGTGGATGCACTGCGAAAAGCTTTGGCAGATACGAAGGGATGCGATGCTAGTCAGATCCTCTGCGGAAATGGGGCATCAGAACTTATCATGCTGTATTGCCAGGCACTACAGCCAAAGAAGGCACTAATGCCGGTGCCTACCTTTACAGGATATGCTCATGGACTGCAGACTGTAGACACCGTGATAGAGGAGTATCTTCTGAATAAAGAGCAGGGCTACCTGTTAGATGCCGGGTTCGTTCAATGCTTAAATCAGACAGATGCAGATCTTGTCATCTTGTGCAGACCAAATAATCCTACGGGTAGACTGATTCCCAAGGAATTGCTAGAAGAAGTCATGCAGGTGACCAGAGAGAGACAGATTGCCCTCCTGGTAGATGAGTGTTTTCTGGACTTTACGAGAGAGCATCAGGACAGCCTGGTTGCCAGACTGGAGGACTTTCCAAATCTAGCGGTGTTACAGGCTTTTACCAAAAACTATTGCTTGCCTGGTGTGCGACTGGGCATGCTTTATTCAGCAGATACAGAGCTCCTACGGCAGATGAAGCGGAGACGGCCGGAGTGGAACGTGTCCACCATAGCACAGGAATTAGGCCTATTAATCTGCAAAGAAGCAGAAGGTTTGGCGCTGACCAGAGAACTGGTGCGAATCGAAAAAAGATATTTAACGGAGCACCTATCCGGACTTGGGTTTATCGTCACGGAGTCGGAAGCAAACTTTATCCATTTTCAGGGCCCGGCAGGGTTAGAACAGAAACTGGAGCAGCAAGGCATCCTGATTCGTCAGCTGGGTGATTTGGCCGGGATGACAGAGCGGGATTATCGCATCGCAGTGAGGACGCAGGTGGAGAATCGGCAATTGCTGGATGCTCTGCAGAAAGTAATAAATTAGAATCGTATTCAACGGGAAAAGAACGTGTTAAATCGAGATTTAACCAACTATAATCAACTGAATAGAACCCCATTTCATATGCCGGGACATAAGAGACAAAATCTCACCGGCGTGAAACTCCCTTATGAGAAGGACTATACCGAAGTGGAAGGTTTGGATGACCTGCATCATGCGGAAGGCATCCTAAGAGATGCCATGAATCGTACCGCAGCATTGTATGGTGTGGACCGTACCTGGTATTTGGTAGGAGGCTCCACCGTGGGGAATCTGGCAGGTATCTATGCACTGGCTCCCTATGGCAGTGAGGTCATCTGTACCAGAGTGATGCACAGATCTATCGTCCATGGTCTGATGTTGGCCGGGTACGTGGTGCATTATGTGATGCCGGAGTATGTGGAGGAGCTAGGCTGCTTTGGTGGTGTAAAAGCAGAGACTTTGCAACGAGCCCTGGAGCAGTATCCGGATAGTAAGGCAGTGATTCTCACCAGTCCTACGTATGAAGGCATTTTATCAGAGATAAAAGAAATCGTAGAGGTGGCCCACAAAGCCGGTGTTCCTGTTTTAGTAGATGAGGCTCATGGCTCCCATTTGGATGTACATTTCTCGGATGATAGCCGTTCTGATTTCCCGGAGGGAGCAGTGGCGGCCGGTGCTGATATAGTGGTGCAAAGCGCTCACAAGACGCTGATTAGTATGACGCAGACGGCTTGGATGCATTTGCAGGGAAGTTTGGTAGAAGCAAGCACAGTCGATGAAGCACTGGATATCTTTGAGACCAGTTCTCCATCCTACGTGCTGATGAATTCTCTGGATGCTTGCACGGATTATGTATATCGTGAGGGCAAAGCTGCATATGAAAAGTGGCTTTGGAACCTTGAGAATCTACAGAAATGTGGACAAAGCCTCCAGAATCTGAAACTCAAAGTGTATAACGATAATCAAGATGGCTATTGCAAGGATCCATCTAAGATCCTCATATATGCTGGAGAGGGACAAGTATCCGGCTATGCCATCGCAGAGAAACTGCGTGAAATCTATAATATCGAAACGGAGATGGCTACAGATCGGTATTGCTTAGCCATGTCCGGATTAGGGGATGATGAGAGTAGCTTTGCGGTTTTGGCGAACGCGTTGAGGGAACTGGATGGTTCGTTGAAGGAATGCGTGGCAACTGAAGCCGGTATGGAAAACGTGCCAACACTTCTGTCTGATACCAAGCAAATTCGCTACACGCTAGCAGAAGCTGCACACCGGGAAAAAGAAGAAATCGAGATAGCCAAAGCTGCCGGACGAATCTGCGGAGAAGAAATTTTCTGCTATCCACCGGGGATTCCTATCGTCCTGCCGGGGGAAGTCATCACAGAGGAGATGAAAGAACATCTATCAGGATTGGAAAAAAGTGGCAAACTTCGCCACAGCAAAAAGCATCTAAAGGATGGAATGATTACAGTCCTGAAGGAGTAGCCAGATGAGTGAGACCAAAAAGCGTTTGCCGGAGGTGGAAATCGCCAAGATGATAGCCATCTCCCTCATTATCATACAGCACACAGGAAAGCTGCCGGATCGGGGGCTTTTCTTTGTGACCTTGATGGCACTGCCTACCTTTTGGATTTTGTCCGGAGCCATGATGGGCAAAAGCAGAGTTGAACAGCTGACCTGGAAAAGCTTTTATTATAAAAAGGCTAGGACACTGCTGATTCCCTACGTTTCTTTTTCTATCTTAATCGAAGTGGCCTATTGGATCTTTGCTTATTTCACAGGAGCCCGAGTGGATGATCCGGTACTATTTGCAGACCAGATTACCCGCACTGTGACACTGATGGGCATGTCTACTTTGTGGTTTTTGTCTACCCTATTCCTGATGGAACTGCTATTCTATGGGTATTTACAAATAGATCAAAAGATTCTATACATTCAAGCAAAGCCTTTGATTCGAATCCTGGTGATGGTTTTATTTCCGGTGCTGGGCTTTACTTTGATGTCCTATTTTCAGACCTTGGATATCTATGCAAAGGGCGTTTTCGTAGATGCGCTTCGCATTCACAGAATTGTGTATTTCTGGATGATCCTATTATGTAGAGTTTTGGTACTGATGCCATTTTTGTTTGTGGGATACTTTTGCAGAGACATTTGGAAACTGGTAAAAACCTCGAAAAGGTTTTTGGTTATCGCAACAGTGGTATCTTTTCTATTGACTTGGATACTTTCCGGAATCAATAAAAGTGCTGAGATGTCTATGGTAGTACTTTGGGGGAGTAGCCATGTGCTGTACTACATTTCCGCATGCCTGGGCGCCCTCGGTGTCTTAGGCCTTTCCACCTTGATTGGTATGCTGGGAGCGACCAAAGGCTTCGGAAAGAAATTGGTGGATGTACTTTGCTACTTCGGAAAGAATTCCCTAATCATTATGGCGACGCATTTGGATTTGTATGTATTGTTCCTTGTAAGTTATCCTGTGCTTGTGGTACTCAATCGCATTCCAACCATTACAGACGGAGGAAGGAATGCGTTGGCAGCCATTGGCATGCTTGTGGGGACGTTGGTGGTAGAAATACCAATCATAGCTATCATCAATCGATATTTCTCGGAAATCTTTACCGGGAAAAAACATGAGGGGGTAAAACGTGGTATTTAGTTCGATACTGTTTTTGTGGATTTTCTTACCTATTGTGCTGGTGGGAAATGCTATCCTTGGAGGAATCCAGGCGAAAAAAGAACAAAGAAGAAAAGCACAGAATAGATTCCTGTTACTGGCCAGTCTGGTGTTTTATGGCTGGGGTGGTATCTACTATCTACTTTTGATGCTGGCAGTCATCCTGATCAATTACTTTGCCGGCATGCTTATCGAAGATAGATTCATGCACAGACGGCTATGGCTGGTGCTTGCTATAGTGCTGAATCTGGGGCTACTGGGCTATTTTAAGTATTTCAATTTGCTAATCTCTACCATAGAGGGTATTGGAAAGATGAAGCCGGGAGCACTGGGCTTTAAAGAAGTTGTGCTTCCCATCGGTATTTCTTTCTATATTTTCCAAGCCATGTCTTATACCATGGATGTGTACCAGGCTAAGACCAAGGTGCAGCGTAACCTGCTAGACTTCGCACTCTATGTGTCCCTATTCCCACAGCTGGTGGCAGGACCTATCGTCCAGTATAAAGACATTGAGGATCAAATCTACCATCGGGAAGAGACTACAGAGCTATTTGCAACCGGTATCAAGAGATTCTGCTATGGACTTGGCAAGAAGGTGTTAATCGCCAATACACTTGGAGAGATTGTAGACCAAATATGGAAGCTGGATGTATCGAAAATCGGTCCGGGGGTGGCAATCCTGGCAGCAGTGAGCTACACGTTACAAATCTATTATGACTTTTCCGGTTACTCCGATATGGCAATCGGTATCGGTAAGATGCTGGGCTTTACCTTTAAGGAGAACTTCAGATATCCCTATCTGTCATCCTCTGTCAGCGAGTTTTGGCGTAGATGGCACATCTCTTTGTCCTCTTGGTTCAAGGAATACGTGTACATCCCGCTGGGTGGAAGCAGGGTAAAAAAATGGAAGATTTACCGTAATCTCTTTATCGTATTTCTACTGACAGGTATTTGGCATGGTGCAAACTACACCTTCTTTGTATGGGGTGTGTACTACGGTATTTTAGTGGTTCTGGAGCGTATGTTGAATGCCAGAATTCCTGCCGGAAAAATGAAAAAGGTTTGCGGCAGAATCTACACCCTAGTGGCGGTGTCAGTGGGTTGGATTTTCTTCCGAGCTCCTAGCATCGGTGATGCTTGTTTATTTATTGGCGGCTTCGGTAGAGTTGCGGAGACAGAGTATACAGTATTGACTTACCTGTCTATGAAAGTGCTTCTGGCGCTGGTTTTCGGTATCTTGTTGTGCGGACCGGTGCAGAAGTGGTTTGAAAATACAAGAATCAAGAAATACTGTATTGATGCAGCTGAGGGTGAAAAAGAAAACAGTGATGGATTGCAGATTGCAGTGGTTGTAATGGATAGAGCGATTCAGTTGGTACTCCTAATCGCCAGTATCATCATGGTGATGTCAGGTACCTATAATCCGTTTATCTATTTTCAATTTTAAATGCGGGCTGAGAAAATCAGTCGCATACGTATAGAGACTATATGAAGAAACTAACTGTTATACACAAATACATATTTTTGGCTTTATTGATTCTGCCTTCAATTCTGTGGGGAGTAAAGGGAGCATTTCACCTGGATATCTGGGAGTATGAACTGGGAGAGAACAGGTATCTGGCTGAAATGCCGGAAGAGTTTTCTGCGGAGTATCCGGCGGAGCTGGAAGCCTACTACAATGATCATGCGCCTTTTCGTAATGTACTGATTCATCAAAAGAGCGTGGTGGATTCCGGATTGGAAGGGTTCTACCGAAAGAGCGTGCAACCGGTGCTGGCGAAACTTTCCGGAAAATCCGGTAATGGAGAAGGCACAGGGCTTGCAGAGCGCTATCAGGAAGAAACCACCGTGGCAGCTGATACGGAAACAGAAACGGAAGAGGTTTCCTGTGAAGTGGCAGGTCATGATTACGAAGCGATCGAAGTGGTAGATCCTACCTACTTGGCGTATGGACATACGCTATATGAATGTAAGAGATGTGGATTCAGACACATGGGAGACTTCACAGATAAACT